>ERZ1292623.2241-Hain-H51-01um-R1-2241-length-17591-cov-9_pt1 | contig 15105 bp, 17 predicted proteins | sample MGYA00564398_ERZ1292623 | MGnify/ENA primary metagenome ERZ1292623 (study PRJEB36523, sample SAMEA6512633) | groundwater metagenome | collected 2019-01-07 | study: AquaDiva: Metagenomics assemblies of 32 groundwater samples
CAGCGGTCGGCGCGCGATGTCAAACTGGTTGGCTGCTATTTGGCGGATGACGACGCGATGCGCGGCGCGGCACTTGCCGTCCTGAACGCCACGAACCGGGCACTGGGGAACTACCTTACGACCCGTTAGGTATTCGCGGTCGGTTCCCTTTGCCCGAGTCGATTGGTTAGTCGCACCGCCTTTCTGATAGCCTTGGTCGCGGCGACCGCCTGTGGTGGCGGTGCCCGACCGACCCAGACGCTGATGCCGGCGCAGGTGCCGGCGCAGGTGCCGGCGTCGGACTCGGCGCTCCCGGTCGCCGACAATTCGCCGGACATTGCCAAGACCGCGCCCACGGAGCCCACAGCGCCGGCAGTGACGGCGGCGGATCTGGACCGGCGCACGACCGAGCTGTTTGGCGACGCGCTCCGGGTGGATGCCACCATCCCGGTGCCAGCCGACACGATGACGCTGCAGGACGCGGAGCCGGCGCCGTCATGGGACATTGACGTTCGTTCATATGAGACCGTGGACCGCGTTCGCCACTATGTCACGGCGTTCGCAGGCCCGGCCCGCAACCGCTTCGTCAGCCGGCTGGAACGTGGCACGCGTTACGAGGGCATGATCCGCGACAAACTGCGCGCGGGTGACCTGCCGGAGGACATGTACTACCTGGCGCTCGTCGAGAGCGGATTCAATCCGCACGCGTACTCGTCCGCGGCGGCCGTCGGCATGTGGCAGTTCATGACGTCCACGGCCAAGGGCATGGGGCTTCGTGTGGACTGGTGGGTGGATGAACGGCGCGATCCGGTGCGGTCAACGCAGGCGGCCGTCCGGTTCCTGCGCGGACTGCGCGAGCAGTTCGGTTCGATGTACCTCGCGGCTGCCGCGTACAACGGCGGCCCCGGCCGGATTGCACGCGGTCTCACGCGCTTCGCGGATGATCTGGAAGGCACGACCGGCGACGACATGTTCTTTGCGCTTGCCGAAAAGAAGTACCTGCGCACCGAGACCCGGGATTACGTGCCGCAGCTCGTCGCGTCCGCGCTGGTGGCCAAGGAGCCGGTGCGCTACGCGGTGTCATTCGACTCACTCCCGCCGTTCGCGTACGACTCGATCCGCGTTGGTCCGCGCGTCCCGCTGGCTGCGATCGCGGCGGCGTCGGGCACCACCGTTGCCGTGATCCAGGACCTGAACCCGCACATCCTGCGCGGCATGACCCCCCCGAAGGACTCGATGAAGGTCCGCATTCCCGTCGGCACGGCAGAGACCTTCCGCGGCCTGTTCGAGGCGCTGCCCGAGGATGCCACGGTGGGCGCGAAGGTCACGACGGCTCCGAATGGTGCGACATGGGCTTCGCTCGCCCGGAAGGAACCGCGTTCGGTGACCGCAAAGGCGGTTGCCCTTTTCAATCCCGCTGTGAAGCCGGCGCGGAAGACCGGCGTGATTGCCAAGGGAACACCGGTTCTGATTCCCTCGGCCGCAGCCGTTGCGGCTGCGCTGCCCGTGCCGGATCCGGCCATCGAGCGTTACGGCGCCGGGAACCGCACCCACGTGGTGAAGCGGGGAGAGAATCTCAGCGTCATTGCCAGGCGCTACCGCACGACGCCAGCGGCGATCATGCGCCTCAATCGCCTGAAGAAGCCGCTGATCTTCCCGGGGCAGGAACTGCTGGTGAACGCGAGGGCTGCAACGTCCGCGAAACCGGCGGCGAAGGCGCCGGCCAGAACTTCCGCGAAGCCACCGGCGAAGAAAACGGCTCAGTCCAAGCGCTGAGCCAGGGCGTCAGTTGGTGACGCCGCTGCCGCGATAGTCCTTGATCAGGATCCGGTTGTAGCCGTCGAGCGGGTTCTTCCCGACGCGGCGCGCCTGATTCACCGCAGGCTCTCCGATGTTGTACGCCAGGAGCGCGAGCCGGACGTTGCCGTCGTAGTTCTCGATGAGCTGCCGCAGGTAGCGGAAGCCGATCCCCACATTCGTCGTCGGTTCGTACAGGCGGTCGCGCGTGATCGTGCGGTCAAAGTGCCGGGCCGTCGCAAGCATCACCTGCGTAAGCCCGATGGCGCCGACGCGGCTGACCGCGCGCGGATTGAAGCCACTCTCCAATTGCACCACCCGGAAAGCCAACTCGGGGTCCACTCCTTCCTGAAGCGCGATGTCGAAGATGGTCGCGGCGAGGCCGGCCGGGATTCCGTACTGCCCGGAGTACCCGATGATGCGGTTGGTGCGTTCGACGGCGGCGCGGAGCAGGGCGGCCTCGCCGGCGGCGTTCTCGACCTCCCGTCGGAGCCGGCGGTTCTCCCACATGAGCCCGAACCGGAACGCGTTGCTGCTTCCGGCGGTCTCGGCGGCGGCCTCAGCGACTGGAGTCGAGGGTCGCCTGTTTGCAATCACGAACAGCGCGACGGCTGAAACGGTGCCCCAAGCGATCATCCGCTTGAGCCGGTTTCGCCTCCGCATTGCGTCACCGCGGTGCACATATGTGCTTCGTAGTCTTCTCATATCATGTTGTGATTGAATGAGTTAACTCAATCGACACGCTTCAGAGCTGCTACACTATAAGCGGGGGAGGCCGCCGCATCAATCAGTTTCAGTCTACGATTCTGTAATCGGTCCTCCCACCACTTTTCTCGACTAACGATATATCGCCGATTTCCATGCCTCGATCGGCGCTCTTGGCCATGTCATACACCGTCACCAAGGCAATGGTGACCGCGACGATGGCCTCCATTTCGACTCCGGTCCTGCCTACGGTCTTCACGATGGCTTGGGCCCGGATGCCCGGCAGCTTCGGGTCCGGCACCAGGTCTACCTGCACGTCGTCCAGGTTCAACGGATGGCACAGTGGTACCAGGTCGGCGGTACGCTTTGCCGCCATGATCCCGGCGATTCGCGCAACCGACAGTACATCACCCTTCTTGATCGTGTGTGATCGAATTGCCTCGAGTGCAATCGTTCCCATGCGGATGCAGCCGCGCGCCCGGGCCATTCGTGCCGTGACCGGCTTGGGCGAGACGTCCACCATCCGTGCGGTGCCGTCCGCGGCGAGGTGGGTGAGCGCTTTCTTTGGTCGTCGTTTCATGCGAGCAGGTCCTGGAGTTCGCGAATCAGGTTCACGGTCACCAACTGTGGGCTGACGTTGCCCGCGATGCGCTCCTTGGCGACCTCGACGGCGTCGATGGCGCGCGTCGCGGCCAGCGCGTCAGAGTCCGCTCCGCGAGTCGTCGAGCCGCGAATGCGCTCATGCAAACGCTCTGTGAGCGCATCGAGCGAATCAGCGAATGCGCCGCGCGCCTTGGCGGACGCTTGTGCCCACGCGGCCTCGAAGCGGGCCGGTCGCCCGCCAAGAGCGGCTTCCAGCATGCGTCGTGCGTTGGCATCGGCGACTGCGCGGTCGGCGTCGTCGAGCAGGCGGCCAGGCACCCCGGCGCGCACTTGCTCAGCCGACGGTGCCTTGCCACTCAGGCGTTCCGCCACAGCCTTGTCCGCCAGGAACCGTCGCATGTCGTCGGCCGGCAGCGGGGCCATGCGGAGCGTGACGACACGGGACCGGATGGTCGGAAGCAGGGCGCCGGATTCGCTCGACGTGAGGATCACTTGCGTGTCGGCGGGTGGTTCCTCGAGCAACTTGAGAAACGCGTTGGCGGCGAACTCCGATCCTTCCTGTGGGACCATGCGTTCCGCGTCGCCGATGATGAACACCTTGCGCTTGGCGATTGCAGGCGACTTGGATGCCTGCTGAACGATGGAGCGGACAGACGCGATGAAGATTCCGTGACTGCCGGAGGGCGGCGCGTACAGCCCGCCGGATTCCGCGCGCTCCGCGACGGCCTCGGCGTAGTCCAGCTCGACGTCCTCGGGCGATGGATCACTGTCCTTGGGTCGCTCCCGAGGGAAATACCAATGCAGGTCGGGGTGCCGCAGAGCAACGGCGAACCGGCAGTTCCTGCATTCGCCGCACGGCTCGGTGCCTGGCGCATCACACAGCAATAGTTGGCCGATCCACAGCGCAAGGCGCTGCTTGCCGATGCCGCGCAGTCCCTGCAGGAGGAGCGCGGCGGGTAGCGCGCCGCGGGCTCGTGCCGTGGCGATCCGCCCGCGAAGGTCCACGTGTCCGAACAGTGGAACAATCGTCATTTGCCAAGTCTAAGCGTGGATGACTCCGGTAGAGAAGCGCGCCGGGGGGAAGCCCCCCTTTACGGCGCAAAGCACTTGCCGAGATTGCGCGCGAGCGCTAAATATGGAGACATGAGCGTGCTGCCCATCAGGCCCAGACACAGCAATCCGCCCGAAATGCATGCGCGGGCGATGGACAACCTGCGCTTCATCCGCGAGACGATGGAGGCGGCCGGGACCTTCACGGCCGTGTCCGGTTGGGGCCAGGTGGTGATTGGCGCGACGGCGATTGTCGCGGCGCTGGCCGCGGATCAGTTCGCGCACACCAAGGACTGGGTCATTGTGTGGGCCGCCGAGGCATTTCTGGCGCTGCTCATTTCCGTGTGGTTCATGTACAACAAGGCGCGGTCGGCCAGCCTGCCGCTGCTGACCGGCACGGCGCACAAGCTCCTGTTCAGCTTCACGCCGGTGTTCGTCGTCGGCATGCTGGTGACGTTCGCATTCATGCAGCGGGGGATGTACGACCTGCTTCCGGGCGTGTGGATGCTGCTCTACGGCAGCGGCGTCGTTGCGGCCGGCGCGTTTTCGGTCCGGATCATTCCGGTCATGGGCGCGGCGTTCATCGTAGTGGGAGCCGCGGCGCTGTTCGCGCCGGCGGCGTGGAGCACCGCCTTGATGGTGCTGTCGTTCGGCGTGTTGCACATGGCATTTGGCGTCCTGATTGCGCGGAGGCACGGTGGCTAGACACGGCGCGGTACCCAGTGAGCGGCAGCGGCCGGAGCCCAAGGCGCCGCGCGTTCTGAAGTCGGTCAAGGGCAAGGCGGAAGACAGTCCGCTCGGCTTGGACCGGCTGATTCACGAGCGGCTGCGTCTTGGCATCGTGAGCGCGCTCGCGGTGAACCCGTCGCTCAGCTTCAACGAGCTCAAGCAGCTCATGAACACGTCTGACGGCAACCTGAGCGTGCATGCGCGCAAGCTGGAAGAGGCGCACTACATCACGTGCACCAAGAGCTTCGAGGGGCGGGTGCCGCGAACGAGTTATGCACTCACGCCGTCAGGCCGTCGCGCGCTCGAGCGCTACCTCGATCACATGGAGTCGCTGATCCGCGCCACGCGCGAGCGCTAAGGCATGTCCTCCGTACCCGCCGCGCTTCCTCGCCGTTCGGGCGCGCACACCGCGCTGCAGCGGTTGCACGTCGCCATCATCATGGATGGCAACGGGCGCTGGGCCAACGACCGGCTGCTGCCCCGTTCGGCGGGTCACCACGCGGGTGTGCGCACGGCGCGATCCATCGTCGAAGCGGCAGTTCGGGCCGGCATCGAGACGCTGACGCTCTACGCGTTCTCAAGCGACAACTGGGGTCGGCCGCGGCCCGAAGTGGTGAGCCTGATGCGCCTGTTCCGTCGTTCGCTGTTGGTGGAGGGGAAGCGCTGCCTCGAGAACGGCGTGCGACTCACGATCGTGGGCCGCCGCGACCGGCTTCCGGCGACGCTGCGCCAGACGATCAACCAGGCCGAGGCGATGACCGCGCACGGGCGGAGCCTGCACCTGCGCGTGGCCATCGACTATTCGTCGCGCGATGCCATCCTGCGCGCGGCGTCCGCCGCCAAGGAACTCGGCGCACCGCTGACGCGCGAACGTTTTGCGCAGCTGCTGGCGGACGTGGATCACGATTTGGCGCCCGTGCGCGACGTGGACCTGCTGATCCGGACCGGCGGGGAGAAACGGTTGAGCGACTTCCTGCTGTGGGAGTGCGCGTACGCGGAGTTGGTGTTCTCCCCGACGATGTGGCCCGACTTCTCCGAAACGGAACTGCGCGGCGCCATCGACGAATTCGAGGCACGCGAACGGCGCTTCGGCCGAGTGCCGGATCAGGCGGCCAGCTAGAGAGGACCCGGCACGCCGCCTCATTTATTGCTTGAGGAGGCGGATGCTGCCGGAACCTGACTCCACGCGGATGCGGCCCTTGCCGTCGCCGATGGTGCCCTCGATGTGGCGCCGGCCCAGCCGGCGCGACACGATCTCGAAGTCCGACTGAAATCCGCCGCGAGGCACAACCTCAACTACGCCAGGATGCGGCTCAGAGATTCCAGCGCGTGGGGCAAGTCGCGACGGCCGAGGCCGAGGCGGAAGTGGTGGGGGTCGGCGCCGAAAATGCGGCCGGGAACCATGAGGACGTTCTCCCGCTCCCGCAGTGCTGCGGCGACCACGTCGGCGTCGCGGTCGAGAAGGCGGGGAAGCGCGGTGCTTCCCGCGCGCGGGGGGATCCATTCGAGGTGGCGAGAATGGCTGGCCACAAAGCTCGACGCCGCGGCGCGATTGGAGCCCACGATGGCGCGCGACCGCTCCAGAACCTTGTCGCTCGCGCGCAGGGCGATGAGCGCCAGCACCTCCGAAGGCGCGCTGCTGCAGATCGTCGTGTAGTCCTTGAGCCGGGCCGCGCGCGAGAGCAGCGCCGAGTCGCGCGTGGCAAGCCAACCAATGCGAAGGCCGGGGAGCGCGAATGACTTGGACATGACGCCCAGGCTCACGGCGCGGTTCGAAAGGTCCGCGGCAGCCGGAAGTCGAGCCGCAGGGTCGGCCTCGAGACCGCGGTACACTTCGTCGGAAAGCAGGGTGGCCCCGCAACGGTCGGCAATCTCGACCAACCGGCGTTGCACATCCGCGCTGATCAATGCGCCGGTGGGATTGTGCGGGAAGTTCACGACGATCAGGCGCGTTCGCATCGAAGCGACACGCGCGACATCGTCGGGGTCGAGCTCCCACTGGGTCTCCGCCCGGAGGGGCACGAGACGCATGCGTGCCCCCAGTGCGCGCGGCAATTCGTGCAGTGACTGGTACGATGGCGTGATGACGATGACCTCGTCTGCCGCGCCGACGAGCGCGTGCACCAGCAGGAAGATCCCCTCTTCGGCGCCCGCGACCACGAGCACGTCCTGCTCTGACACGGCCTGATACTGGCGCGCGATCGCGTGGCGCAGCGCGGGCAGGCCGGACGATTCCGTGTAACCCAGAGAGAGCTTGTCCCAACGACCGCGGGCGTCGTCGTCCGCGAACGGCAGCAGCTCACCGATGGTGAATGGCTCCACATCCGACGCGCTCAACTGGTGTTTGACGGCGAATTCCCACTGAGCGAAGTAGCGCTCGAGCGCGAAGTCGGCCGCGTCGGCGAAGCTCACGTCACTCCGAACGCGCCAAGGGTGACGGGCGGCGGCTCCGTGATCGCGCCGACTCGCGCCGCGGATGACCGGGCAGCTTCGAGTGCCTTCATGGCCGTTTCGCCCACGGCCGACACGTGGCCCATTTTGCGCGCAGGCCGCGGCTCACCCTTGCCGTAGAGGTGCAGTCGCGCGCCGGGTATCTCCAGGGCGCCTTCGAACCGCGGCGGCTCGGCCCCGTGCCAGATGTCACCGAACAGGTTCACGATCGCTGCCGGTCGAAGGATGCCAGTGTCGCCGAGCGGGAGGTCGCACACCGCCCGCACGAGCTGCTCGAACTGGCTGGTAACACAGGCGCGCTCGCTGGCGTGAAACGAATTGTGCGGCCGCGGCGCGAGTTCGTTGACCAGGAGCTCGCCGGACGCGAGGAGGAACATCTCGATGCCGAGGAGTCCGACGACGTCCAGCTTCGCGGCGATCTCGCGTCCCAGTGCGGCCGCGCGATCACCGATCTCCTTTGGCAGCGGCGCCGGCATGGCAGACCACGAGAGCGCGTGCCGCTCGTGGTGATTCAGCGCGATGGGATAGACCGCGGACTCGCCCCCCGGCCGCCGAGCCACCATCACCGAGATTTCCGCCGCCAGATCCAGCGCCTGTTCGGCGACGGCCGCGTGGGAACCGACGACCTTCCAGGCATGATCGACCTCGCCGGCCTGCGACACGAGCGCCTGTCCGCGGCCGTCGAAGCCACCACGACTGGATTTCACGAAGGTCCGTCGGAACGACGCGAGCGTCGCGCGGATGTCGTCCACGCTGTGGACGACGCGAAATGGCCCAACCGGGAATCCGTTGTGGCTCAGCCAGGACTTCTGGCGAATGCGGTCCTGAATGACGCCGATGACGGCCGCTCCGGGCCGCGCCGGGGCGTAGGCGCTCACCGCGTCCAGCACCTCCGTCGCGATCTGCTCGATTTCGAGCGTGACGACGCTGCAGTGGCTAGCCAGGTCGCGTGCCGCGTCCACGTCGTCAAAGCGGGCGGCCACGACGCGATCGGCCACCGGCGATGCCGAGCAGTTCGCATCCGGATCCAGGACGTGCACGCCGTAGCCCAGGCTGCGGGCAGCCAGCGCAGTCATGCGTCCGAGTTGCCCGCCGCCGAGCATCCCGATCGTCGCCGGAGGCGTGATGGGGCGCGCGGAGTGCGCGCGGGATGTCACGTCGCGGACTCGCCGTCCACCCGGCGATTCTGCATGACCTCACTGGTACGGCGGGCCCGCCACGATCGCAGGCGTTCGCGCATCTCTTTTCGACCACGCGAGACGATCGCGGTGGCCAGGATGGCGGCGTTGGCAGCGCCCGGTTCGCCGATGGCCAGTGTGCCAACGGGGACGCCCTTCGGCATCTGAACCATGGAGAGGAGGGCGTCCACGCCGTTCAGCGCGGTTGCGGGAATCGGAACACCGAGCACCGGGAGGACCGTCTTGGCGGCCACCATTCCGGGGAGGTGGGCCGACCCGCCGGCGGCGGCGATGATGACCTCGATGCCGCGCCGTTCGGCCGTGTTCGCGTACTCGAACATCCAGTCCGGTGTGCGATGCGCCGAGACGATCATGACTTCATGCGGGACGCCGAGTTCCTGGAGCACGGCGGTGGCCGCGCGCATGTGCTTGAGGTCGGACTTGCTCCCCATGATGACGCCGACCAGCGGAGGCTGCGGGGCACGCGACTTGGTGGCTGGCTTGCGCTTTACTGGCGTCATCGGCGGGGAGGTTATTCAGCGAAACGGAATATAGGGCGGGACGGGCGACCCAAATGTGGCGCAACGCTTGCCTGTGGGCGGTTTAATTGTATGATTTCACATAGCTTAAGCCAGTTTCAGAGAACCACTGCCAGGACCCATTGCCAGCGCTCGCGACGAAGCGAGGAGCCATGCGTGACCAATCCTCCAAATCGGCCAACGAGCCAGATTCCGGCGAAACCGGGCAAGCCCGCCAGGCCCTCCGGAGCTCACGGGGCCTTTGGCGCGGAGGAAGTGGAGAAGCAGCTGGCCATCCGCGACGTGATGGCATACGCGGTGCGGATCACCCGCGCCGTGCAGTTGGCCAAGCAGATGGAGTCGTACCGCAGCCGGCCGATGTTGCTGGCGCTGATCGCGATTCCGGCCCTGATCGTGGCTTTGTATGCGTGGGTTGCCCGACCGGCGTGGGTCTTTGGGCCGGACCCGGTGCGCGTGGAGCCGGCGCGCAAGCAGGCGTATACGCGGTTCGCGATGTACCTCGCGGCGCAGCGCGTCGAGTCCTACCGCGTGTCACGAGGAGTACTGCCGGGTTCGCTGGCCGAGATGGACGAGGAGTGGGCGGGAATGTCGTACCGCCCGCTGGGCGCGACGGTCTTCGAGTTGACCGCCCGCGCCGACTCGGGCGACATCGTGTTCCAGTCGGACCAGTCGGTGCGCGAGTTTCTCGGGCAAAGCGCCGTGTATCTCCGGAGTCGCGATCAATGAACCGGCGCGGGTTTGCCTGGTATGAATTGCTCATGATCGTGGCGGCGGTTGGCTCGATCACGGCGCTCGCGATCCCGATGACCGAAGACCGTGGCCGTCAGGCGATCGCGACCGAGGTGCTGGCCGACGTCGATTCGATTCGCGCAGCCGTGTTCCGCTTTTATTCGGACAGCGGCTACTTCCCGACGCAGGCCGGTTTCACGGTGTCGCCTGAGAGCTTGGTGAGATATCTGCCTGCCGGGTTCTCGTTCCGGCGAGCCTACGGAACCCTCGACTACCGGAATTGGCCGGTGTCGACGTCGTTCACGGAAACGGCCATCACCAACGTGGTGGGAATCTCCGTGCTCACGGCCGACCCGAAGATCGGGGCGGCGGCGATGGCGCGGTACGGCGACAATCCCAAGTTCACGGTCGGAGCGAACCGCGTGTTCATCATCTTCGGAGGTTAGCGTGGCAGACCAGCCGTCGCGTCAGCCCAAGAACTCCGACGCCGCGAAGGCGAAGGGGCGGGCGAGCGTCGAACGCGCCATGGCATTGCGTGATGTCATGTCGCACGCCGTCGAGGTGGAGAAAGAGGTTCGCAAGCCCTCGGCTCCGCCGGGCGAATCGGGCGGCCAGCGCACGCTGCTGGTCCTGAGTCTCGTGTTGCTCGGGTTCACGGCCTACGCGTATGTCAGCAAGCCGGAGTTCATTTTTGGTGCCGACCCGAGCAGGGTCTCGGAAGTCCGCCGCGACGCGAATGTCCGCTTCACGATGTACCTGTTGTCGCGCCGGGTGGAGGCGCACAAGAAGAAATCCAACCGCTATCCGGACGATCTCAGCGCGATCATCGGAGCGCCGCAGGGCGTGACGTATGCGCGACTCTCCGACGACGTGTTCGAACTCCGAGCGAAGGAAGGCACGAAGGAGATCGTGTTTCGCTCGGACGAGGCCGCGGACCGTTTTCTGGGCCAAAGCCCCAAGGTCCTTTCCGGGAGGGGACCGTGAGGTTCCGTGGCCGTGGAGCGCGGCGGGGGTTCACGTTCGTGGAACTGATGATTTCGATGATCATCGTCGGCAGTCTGTCGGCAATCGCCGTGCCGAAGTACATCGACCTCAAACGCCGAGCCAACACGACCAAGGTCATCGGTGACTTTCAGGCGGTGCGCGTGGCGGTGATGAGTTTCTACGCCGACAGCTCGTACTTTCCCGACGAATCTGACCCGGGCGAAATACCGGCGAACCTCACGAAGTACCTCCCGATCGGGTTCACGTTCGAGCGACCGGAGTGGACACTGGACTACGAGAACTGGGACTTGGGGCAAGGCCAGGGCTTCACCAATGCGAGCGCGCTGATTGGGGTCACCATCATTTGTCAGGACCCGTCGTTGGGTGAAACGACCTCGCGCCTGCTCGGGAACGTCCCACAGGTTTCGTTTTCGCCGAGTATCACGTTCATGGTCTCGGGGATGTAGGAGGAAACGAAAAACGGCCCGCCATCGGCGGGCCGTCGTTGGTTCGGAGCGAGCTCCCCAGGTAGGATTTGAACCTACGACCCTCCGATTAACAGTCGGATGCTCTGACCAACTGAGCTACTGGGGATCGGTGTTGCTGCGTCGCGGAAGTTAGCGGGCAGTACAGTGCGAAGCCAGCGACCGGTGTGCGATGTGCTCGCAGCCACGTCTTCCGGGCGGCCCTGAGCGACCACTTCGCCGCCCGCGTCGCCGCCCTCAGGGCCCAGGTCGATGACCCAGTCAGCCAGCTTGATCACGTCGAGGTTGTGTTCGATGAAGATCAAGGTGTGGCCAGCGTCGACAAGGCGGTCGAACACCTGCGCCAGCTTCTGAATCTCTTCGAGATGCAACCCGGTCGTGGGTTCATCCATCAGGTAGAGCTTGCGGCCCGCCTTGCGTGCGGTGGACGTGAGCTCCCGGGCGATCTTGAGGCGCTGCGCTTCGCCGCCGGAGAGCGTCGTTGCCGGTTGTCCCAGTCGCAGGTACCCAAGCCCTACCTGCTGCAGCTGCCACAGTGCCTGTCCCAGCTTCTCTTCCTTGGGAAACGCGCGGATGGCTTCGTCCACCGTGAGGGCGAGCGTCTGATGGATGTTCCGCCCTCCGACCGTGACCTCGAGGACTTCCTCGCGGAAGCGACGGCCGGCGCATTCGTCACACGGGACAAAGACGTCGGCCATGAAGACCATTTCGACCTCGAGATACCCCGCGCCCTCGCATTTCTCGCAGCGACCGCCTTTGACGTTGAAGCTGAAGGTGCCGGCCGAATAGCGACGGTGTCTGGAGACGGGGGCTGCCGCGAACAATCGGCGTATTTCGTCGAATGCCTTCACGTAGGTCACAGGGTTGGAGCGCGGCGACTTTCCGATCGGGCTTTGATCGATGCAAACGACGTCATCCAGGGCTTCGAAACCGGCGATGGTTTCGTATGCGCCGACGCGCTCGCCGAGATGCTCCTTGGCGCTGTGGTCGCCGTGGATGCGCACTTCCAGGGCGCGCAGCAGCACATCGTTGGCCAACGTGCTCTTGCCCGACCCCGAGGGACCGGTGATGGCGGTGATGGCGCCGAGCGGGATCTTGATGTCGACGCCCTTGAGGTTGTTCTCGCGAGCCCCCGTGAGCGTGATCCAGCGGGGACCGACCCTGCGGCGTTTGGCAGGCACCGGGATGGACTTGGCGCCCGTGAGGTACTGACCGGTGAGCGGGCTCTCGCTGACGCGCGCCATCGGGCCCGCGAAAACGACGTTGCCCCCGCGTTCACCACTGCCGGGGCCGAGTTCCACCATGTAGTCGGCGGCGTGAATGGCTTCGAGGTCGTGCTCGACAACGAGCACAGTGTTGCCGGTGTCACGTAAACGCGCCAGCAGCCGCAACAGCCGCGCCATGTCGCGCGGATGGAGCCCGATGGACGGTTCGTCGAGGACGTAGAGGGTGTCGACGAGTTGTGCGCCCAGGGAGTTGGCGAGTCCGATGCGCTGCGCCTCTCCTCCCGACAGGGTGCGGGTCGCGCGGTTCAACGTGAGGTAGGTCAGGCCCACATCGCACAGGAAGTGGACGCGATTGCGCGCTTCCTTGAGGATGTGCGCTGCGACTTCGCGCTCGAAGTCCGTGAGTGCCAGGGTGTCAAGCCAGAGGAGGAGCTTGTCCGCAGCGAGCTCGGCGACTTGCGCGATGCTGCGGCCACCGACGCGAACGCGCAGAGCCTCGGGTTGCAGCTTGGCGCCGGCGCATCCGGGGCAGGTGCGCGCCGACTGATATCGCCGGAGAAAGACCCGGATGTACTGCTTGTAGCGCTTTGCCTCGAGGTCCTTGAGGAAGGGGAGAATCCCCTTGTAGGCCTTGGCGCGCGCATTGAGCAGGCGGTCGCGTGCCGCAACCGGGAGCTTGGACCAAATGACATTCATCGGAATGCCCTCGCGCTTGGCGAATTCAGCCAGCGCGCGCCGCTTGTTGTCGTACCGCGGCATGGTCCACGGATCGATGGCGCCGTCAGCGAGCGTCCGGTCCTGATGCGGCACGATGAGGCCGAGGTCGTACTCAAGAATCGCGCCGAAGCCGTTGCAGTCCGGGCAGGCGCCTCGCGGAGAATTGAAGGAGAACAGCTGTGGCGTTGGCGAGGGGGCCCGGGAACCGTCGTCGGGGCACTCGAATCTCTCGGTGAACTTCAAAAGAGACCGAAGGTCTGAGACCGAAGGCCGAAGGCCGGAGTCGGATCCGGGCTCGAGAAGCGCGACGCAGTCGCCGTCGCCCTCGCGGAAGGCGGTCGAGACGGCATCAGTGATGCGGCCGCGCGCCGAAGCGTCCGCGACCAGGCGATCAACGATGACGTACAGGTGCTTCGCCTTCGTCAGGTCCACGCCTTTCGGCATTTCGTCGAGTCGCAGAGTCGTCCCGCCCGACTGCACACGCACGAATCCCTGCGCGAGGAGATTCTCGACCACCACGGCATGCGTGACGGCGTCGGAAAGCCGAATCGGGAAGGCCACGGCGAAGCGAGTGCTGACCGGGAGCGACAGCAACCTGTCAGTAACCGACTGCACCGTGTCCGGCCGGAGTGCACGGTCGCAGACCGGGCAGTGCGAGTGCCCGATGCGGGCCCAAAGCAGCCGTAGGTAGTCGTAGATCTCGGTGGCGGTACCGACGGTCGATCGCGAAGTCCTGGTCGGATTCCGCTGCTCGATGGCCACGGCCGGCGACAGGCCCTCGATGACGTCGACGTCCGGTTTCTCCATGCGCTCAAGGAACTGTCGCGCGTACGACGACAGGGATTCGACGTAACGCCGCTGGCCCTCGGCGTAGATGGTGTCGAAGGCGAGGGACGATTTTCCGGAGCCGGACGGGCCGGTGATCACCGTGAATGCGCGGCGGGGAATATCCAAGTCCACGCCACGCAGGTTGTGCTGGCGCGCACCGCGAACAACGATGACGTCCTTCACGCTGTCCAATGTACAACCGCGATTCGGGCAAGCTGATATGGCGATTGACGTTGCATCGGCGCGCGATAACTTTCTGCTCCGACTTCTCTCTTCGGCGCGGGCCAAGCCCGCGCCGCTTTGCCACTCACCAGCAGCGTCTCCAAAACGCCTCAATGCCTGTCATTCAGGTCAAGGACAAGCAGCACTCGCTGAAGCCTGGGCAGACGAAGGTCGGCGCGGGGGCCGGTGTGGACGTAACTGTGCCGGGCGATGACACGCTGGGCGTCCAGGCGATCTTCGAGATGACCGGCAACAACCAGGTCGTGATCCGCCGCGCGAGCGAGACGGCCAGGGTGAAGGTCAACGGGGTCGCGTTGGTCGATCCCACGCCGTTGATGCACGGCGACAAGGTCGAGATCAGCGGAACCGACGTTACATTTTCCGAAGACAAGAAGGTCGGCGCGACGCAGTTCGTGTCAGCTGCCGACATCGCCGCGGTTACCGTGGCCAAGCGCGCGGGACCCGCGCGGGCCACGGCGGCCACAGGCGGCCGTCTGGTTTCCCTGGTGGACGGCAAGGAGTACCAGATCCCGACGGCGGGTGTGACGTTTGGGCGCGAGGCCGGCAGCGATGTCGTCGTCGCGCAGGCAGAAGTGTCGCGAAAGCACGCCTCGATCGCTCCGGCCGAGGGTGGCTACGTCCTGACTGATCACAGCACGAACGGCGTTTGGGTGAACGGCAACCGATTGCAGGGGTCGCAGGTGCTGGCGCGCGCGGACGTCGTCCGCGTGGGCAACGAGGAGTTTCGTTTCTACGCGGATGTCGCCCCGGTTGCGGCCAAGCCGGCGGCCGCGCCTGCGGCGGCACCTTCGGTTGTTGCGGCACCGGCGCCTGCGCCAGTCCCTGCCGCTCCGGCACCAGCGCCGGCGGCTCCGCCTCCGGC
>ERZ1292623.2865-Hain-H51-01um-R1-2865-length-15103-cov-9_pt1 | contig 15103 bp, 12 predicted proteins | sample MGYA00564398_ERZ1292623 | MGnify/ENA primary metagenome ERZ1292623 (study PRJEB36523, sample SAMEA6512633) | groundwater metagenome | collected 2019-01-07 | study: AquaDiva: Metagenomics assemblies of 32 groundwater samples
CTGGAATAATGAATAGTAAAGTTCCACCGAGCACAATTAAAGCGACCAAAAAAGATTTACTGGCTCGCAGAGCGTTAAGTCCGGCAACGCCTTCAAAAATTACCACATAAGAAGTAAAACTATACCAAACCGTAAAGATTATGCCTGGAATAATGAATAGTAAAGTTCCACCGAGCACAATTAAAGCGACCAAAAAAGAAGTAAGTATAACCGGCCAGATTAAATTGCTGGAAGTAGTAAAAGTCTCCTTCCATTCGGTTGGTTTGACCAACAAACAATCCAGCATGGTTTTAGCCAGAGCCACTGTTACCCAAATGGCAAAAACCATGCTGGCCGCAAAAACAACCAGAATTATGATGTTGCTCGCCCATGAAGATGCAGGCAGATACATCTCTAAGTATAAAGTAATTGTCCCCAAAGCTGATAAAATGAGAGTGGGTAAGAAAAACATGATTATAAATGGCAAGAATTTGCGCCAATTTTTTTGATATAAATCCCAACTCTCCACAATTAGCTCGGTGGCTGTTTTAAGCATATTAGGCTTGGTTAATTAGTTTTTTAAGAAGGTCTACGGCCTCTTGTTTCATTATATCAATTTCGGACTCGGCGTTCAAGTAATGAATTTTTGTACCCTTGTCGGTGAATATTTTTTGGTACTCATCAGAATAAAAAACTTCCGCTGCTTTTTTTAGAAAATCCAGTTTTTCAAAGATGGCATTATCATTTTTATCAAAACGATTGCTTATTCTGGCGGCGGCCTTGGCGGCGGGAATTTTGGCGATAATCAAATGGTCCGGTCTGTTGGCCAACGCCAGTTTGTTGCCGGTAAATTCGGCGATTTTATCATATGTAAATTCGGGATTTTGTAAATGTTGATAGGCCAAAGAAGTGCTGACACCGCGGTCTTGAATAACAATTTTGCCGCCGGCCAGCAAGGGAATTATTATTTTGTTGTATAAAACTAAACGGTCTAATGAAAAGGCTTCCACAATGGCGCGGGGAGAGTAATCTGCGCCGATTTTTACCAGTTCTTCGCGGATGACTTTGCCAATGCCGGTATAAGTCGGTTCGCAGCTAAAAATAAAATCGTAGGCTCTCGTTTCTTCCAACTCCGGGTATTTGCCGGTGGTTTGCCAATAATGTTTTAAATCAAAAATAGCGTTGCCTTCGCCGGCAAGGTAATCTTTCCATATCTGTACAATAGTGCTTTTACCGCTGCCATCTATGCCATCAATCATTATAAACATACCACTCTAATTTTTAATGTATTTAACAAAAGAAAATCCGTCGTGGTCTTCGCACCAATCTTCCTTCCAGATATTTTTGTCTATTTCGGGAAAAAAAACATCGCCATCCGGTTCCTGATCAACCCAGGTAATGTATAAAACATCCGCGCGATTTATAGTTTGGCGATAGATGCTGGCTCCGCCGCAGATAAAAACATCCTCGTTTTTTAATTTTTCCCAGGCCTCATCCAGAGAATAAAAAATGCGCACACCCTCGGGCGCTTTAAAATTTTTATCCAGAGTGATGACTACGGTTTGGCGGCCGGGCAATGGCTTGCCCAGGTAACCGAGAATAGATTTAAAAGTCGCCTGGCCCATCAGGCAGGTTTTGCCCAGGGTAGTTTTTTTAAAATACTGAAAATCCTCTGGAATATTCCAGGGGATTTTATTGTTTTTGCCAATGCAGTTATTTTTGGCCACGGCGGCAATCAGGGAAAATGGCATACTTTAAATCGCAATCGCGAATTCTATTTTTGGATAGCTTTGATAATTTAAAACTTTACTGTCATCACATTTCCAATTAAATATAGAGATGAAATTATCGGTTTGGATGGTTGGTAATGGGTAGGTGTTTGGATCTCTAGCCAACTGTTCTTTGGCGTTGTCTATGTGGTTGACATATATATGAGTATCGGCCAAAAAACCAACCAGCTTACCTTCTTGCAGACCGGACTCTTTGGCCAGCAAATGCAAAAGCAAAGCATAACTGGCAATATTAAACGGCAGGCCCAGCATGGTATCTACTGATCGCTGGTTCCAAAGCAGGTTTAATTTTCCGTTTATTACCGTAACTTGAAAACAGTAATGGCAGGGAGGAAGAGCCATTTCGCCTAGTTTGGAGGGATTCCAGGCGTTCACGATTATTCTTCTGTCGTTTGGATTTGTTTTTAAAGTTTCAGTCAATTTTTTTAACTGGTCTATTCCTTGTCCGGTATAATCTGTGTCATAACTTATATACTCCGCGTTAAAATGTCGCCACTGAAAGCCGTAAATCGGGCCTAAATCTCTTTCGTTTTTCATTTTGGCTTTGGCCGCGTCATCATGGCCATAGGGAGCTTTGGCGGGAGAAGCCCATTCATCCCAAATATGGTTGTTGTGGTCTTGTAGCCATTTTTTATCGGTAAGACCCTTGATAAAAAATTCTAATTCCGAGGCCACCATTTTAAATGGAGTTTTTTTGGTGGTAAGCAAAGGAAAACCACTTCCCATATCGTGCTCAAACATAGCTCCGGCGATGGCGATGGTATCTACACCGGTACGATTGGCTTTGCGTTCGCCCCTGGCTAAAATATTATGGACAATGTCCAAATACGCGCGCATAGGTTGTTTATTTTACTTTTTCCAAGTCTTCATCGGCAAGTTCTATCCCTTCAAGTTCATCTGCTAGTTTGATTTTTTCTTTCGCTTTCGCAATTTTGTCTTCCCAGTCTTCTTCGTGTGTTTTTATGCCTAACTTTTTTGCTAATTCCTCTGGTTTTTTACCAGACTCTAATTTTGATGGTTTTTTTACCCCTTTAAATTCAGGGACTCCGGGCATTTCTCTTCTCATATTTCTTTAATTAAAAATTAGAAATTTTGTTACAGCGTCGCGTTTCAAAGGACGCTACGCGACGTGATTTCGTTAAATCAATCCCGTACTGCCAAATCCGCCACGGCTTGTTTCTGGCATTTCAGCCACTTCTTCCCATTCGCTCCGGTCTACCCGTACAAAGGCCGCCTGGCCCACCCGTTCGCCGCGGCTGACAGCGGTTTCTTTATCAGAAAAGTTATAAACCTGTAGCATTATCTCGTCTTTGGTGCCATGATAATCTTGGTCAATTATACCAATTCCGTTGGGAACCATCAAACCCTTTTTTTTAGGGGTGCTGGAGCGACTCGCCAGCATTAGCATGTATCCTTTTGGTATTTCCACAATGATGTTGGTAGGAATAAGAGCGATTGTTTTGGGGGCAATAGCCATATCTTCCCGGCTGTATAAATCAAAAGCCACCGCGCCGGAAGTTTGGTACGCAGGTAGGGGCAGGGAAGCGTCAATTCTTTTTATTTTAACTCGCATGGTATTTGCTAATTAAATTATCCAGTTTTTTATAGAGATCATTGGCAGTGCCGTTGTTATCCAGATGTTCGTTGGCGTGACTGGCGACTTCAGGAATGGTCATTTCTGTTGATCTTTGCTGGTCGGCCATAAATTGTTCAAAAGTTTTAGTTTGGTCGTCTGGTTTTTCCGAACGTTTAATTAACCTTTCATATCTTAGGCGGGGATCAGCAAAAATTTCTATTAAAATAAAGTTTGGTAGTTTGGAAAGATATTCTATGTCTGCCATCCGGCGGATACCATCTATAATGATAAGATTATTTCTATCGCTGGTCGCGTCTTTAGCCATTACTTTAGCCATAGCGTCTTCGCCAAAAGTGCCGCGGATAGCTTCGGACATTTTAATTAAATTGTCTCGGTTTGTTTCCACATAAATTCTTTGGAGCAGATCAAAAAGCATGGTAGAAAATCGGTAGGTACTGGCCCCGTATTTTTTTTGGTAATATTCGGCCGAGGTTCCTTTGCCACTGGCCGGCAAGCCCACAAATCCGAGGATGAGTTTGCTATTTGGCATAATCACAAATGTATTGTCGGTATTTAACTTTCGCGCCATCGAACAGCCGGCGCGCTGCTACCGACATGTCCGTAGCATGATATTTATCGCTTTCAAAAATAACTTCGGTAATGCCGTTTTGGATTAAAGTTTTGGCGCATTCGTTGCAAGGAAAAAGGGTGCAATAAATCCGGCCTTCTTTTACGGTGTTGTTGGCATTATAGACCGCATTTTCTTCGGCATGGCAAACATAGGCGTATTTTGTTTCTAAAAAGTTTCCCTCTCTATCCCAAGGAAATTTATCGCTGTCCACGCCGCGCGGAAATCCATTGTAGCCAATGCCAACCACGACATTATTTTGGCTGGCAATAACGGCGCCCGCTTGAGTGGAGGGGTCTTTGGAACGTTCGGCAATAACGTGCGCCATGCGCATAAAACATTCATCCCAAGATATATAGTTTTCTCTGCCTGATTGCATAGGTTAAATATCTAAATTAGATACACTTTTCGCGTGTGTCTGTATGAACTTTTTTCTAGGGGCCACTTCGTCGCCCATCAGGGTCTCAAAAACTTCATTGGCCAGTTCGGCGTCTTCAACTGTCACCCGTTTCATCATGCGGTTTTTTGGATCCATGGTGGTTTCCCAAAGCTGTTCGGGGTTCATTTCTCCCAAACCTTTGTAGCGTTGGATATTTACTTTGATGCCGTTTATTTCCATGCCTTGGATTTCATCGTTTTCTTTTTTTTCTTCGGCCTCAATAGCTTCTTCCGCCTTAGTTTTTACCTTTTGATCTTTTTCTTTTTTGGCGGAAGGCGTATTTTTAATTTCAAGAAGTATTTTTTCTTTTTCTTCATCGTTATAGGCGTACTTCATGTTTTTGCCATACTTTAAACTGTACAGCGGCGGCTGGGCGATTAAAATATGTCCACCGGCAATAAGGGTGGGGTAATAACGATAGAAAAAAGTAAGTAATAAGGTGCGGATATGCGCGCCATCCACATCGGCATCGGTCATAATAATAATCCGATGATAGCGGAGTTTGGAAATATCCATTTGTTCGCCAATGTTGGTGCCCATAGCGATGATGAGCGATTTTAATTCGTTGTTGGTAAGGATTTTGTCTAGGCGCGCGCGTTCCACGTTTAAAACTTTTCCGCGCAGAGGCAGAATAGCCTGAATTTCCCGGTTGCGTCCTTGTTTTGCCGAGCCCCCGGCGGAGTCTCCCTCTACTATAAACAATTCGGTTTCTTCGGCGTGACGGCTGCTACAGTCGGCTAGTTTGCCGGGCAAAGTAAACCCTTCCAAAGCGCCTTTACGCAAAATGGTGTCGCGGGCGAGTTTGGCGGCGTTGCGGGCGCGAGCGGAGAGCAAACATTTGTCCACAATGCCTTCGGCATCCCGCGGGTGCTCTTCCAGGAAAATTAAAAATTCGTCGTTCATCACCGCTTCCACCGCGGTTTTTACTTCCGTGTTTCCCAGTTTGGCTTTAGTCTGGCCTTCAAACTGTGGTTCGGTAACTTTTATGGAAAGTATGCAATTCAAACCTTCGCGTACATCTTCGCCAGTCAAGTTGCCGTCTTTTTCTTTTAAAATATTTTTGGCGCGCGCGTAAGAGTTTAAACTGCGGGTGAGGGCGGTGCGAAAACCCTGCACGTGCGTGCCGCCTTCCGGGTTGTAAATGTTGTTGGTGAAAGCGAACAAAGATTCGGTAAATTCATCACTGTATTGCAAAGCGATTTCCACCTTTGCTCCTTCGTATTCTTTTTCTATATAAAAAACAGTTTCGTTTTTGACTTCTTTGTTTTGATTTAAGTGACGAACATACGAAGCGATGCCGCCTTCAAAATAAAATTGGTACGCCGGGTTTGGGAAGGGAACGGCGGTTTTGTCCGCGGCTTTTTCTTCGCCCGTTCTTTTGTCGGCAATAGAAATACGAATGCCTTTGGAAAGATAAGCTTGCTGGCGAATATGGTCGATAATTGTTTTCCATTCGTAATCTATGGTTTCAAAAATTGTGGCGTCGGCGCGGAAAGTAATAGTTGTGCCCCGGTCTTTGGCTGTGCCTACTTGATGAGCTTTTTTTATCGGGATACCGCCATTTTTATATTCCTGCACCCAAATTTTTCCATCGCGGCGCACCTCGGCTTTGGTATAAGAAGACAAGGCATTGACCACCGACACGCCCACCCCGTGCAAACCGCCGGAAACTTTGTAACTGCCGGCATCAAATTTTCCACCGGCGTGCAGCTTGGTCATTACCACTTCCAAAGCGCTAACACCCATTTGCGGATGAATATCTACCGGAATGCCGCGGCCATTATCTTTTACTTCTATATAATGATCGGGCAAAAGAGTGATATCTATTTGAGTACAAAAACCGGCCATCGCTTCGTCAATGGAGTTGTCTACCACTTCCCAAACAAGATGATGCAAACCCACCGGACCCGTGCTACCTATATACATGCCCGGGCGGCGGCGCACGGCTTCCAAGCCTTCCAAGATCGTGATATTTTTGGCGCTGTAACTGGCGTCGGCTTTATCGGAAACTTTGGCTTTTGGTTTAGCGATTGGTTTTGTTGGCGCGGACGCCTTTCTAATTTCCGCTTTTGGTTTTGTAGTTTCTACCCTTCCTTTAGACACTCTCTTAATAGGCATAATATAACGAATTTTAAATTTGGTAATTTTTAAATTACAGACATTTTTGTAGTGATATTTTATCACAGAATAAGAAAGAGGGCAAGGGTAATTGACTGTACATAATATTGACAAACTGGCCTAAATCGGTCATCATACCCCCTATACAAACTGAGAAATCGGTGTTTTTTCTATGTTATTCAAATTACACTCAAAATTCAAGCCGGCTGGTGATCAACCGGCGGCCATAACCAAGCTGGTCAAGGGTCTTAAAAAGGGTAATCGCTATCAAACCCTGCTTGGAGTTACCGGTTCGGGCAAGACTTTTTCCATGGCCAATATTATTAGCCAATTTAACCGGCCGGTTTTGGTAATGGCGCCCAACAAAGCTTTGGCAGCGCAGTTGTACCGCGAATACAAAAACTTTTTTCCGGAAAACTCGGTGAATTATTTTGTTTCTTATTACGACTACTACCAGCCCGAGGCCTATATGCCCACCAGCGATACCTATATAGATAAAGAAGCGATGATTAACGAAGAAATAGATCGTTTGCGCCACCAGGCCACCAGCGCCTTAATGTCGCGCCGGGATGTAATTATTGTGGCTTCGGTTTCTTGTATTTATAATTTGGGCGTACCGCTAAATTATTTTGAATCCGCTTTGCACCTAACTGTCGGGCAGGCGATTGTGCGCGGAGATTTGATGCGCCAGTTGGTGAAAATTCAATTTCCCCGCACTCCCGGAGCGTTGGAAAGAGGAAAATTCCGCGCGCGCGGCGATGTGCTGGAAATAATGCCGGCTTCGGAAAAAATCGCTTATCGTGTAGAAATTGTTGACCAAAAAATTAGCGAAATTAGCGTGATTGATGTTTTAAAGAGAACAGTGAAAGAAAAATTAAACGAGGCCGTGATATTTCCGGTAAAGCATTTTATTTCTTCCGAACCGCAAATGAAAGAAGCTCTGAAAGAAATAAAAAAAGAACTAAAAGAACGTTTGGATTATTTTAAGAAAAAAGAATTATATTTGGAAGCGGAAAGGCTGGAGCGCCGCACAAAATATGATTTGGAGATGCTGAAGACTTTGGGTTTTTGCCATGGCATAGAAAATTATTCCCGCCATTTGGCAGGAAAATTGGCCGGCGAAGCGCCTGATACGTTGTTGTCGTATTTTCCGTGGAAAGATAATAAACCAGACTTTTTAACCATCATGGATGAATCGCATATTGGTTTGCCGCAGGTGCGCGGTATGTACGCGGGCGATCAAAGCCGTAAACAAGTTTTGTCCCAGTACGGCTGGCGTTTGCCCTCGGCTTTGGATAATCGTCCTTTGCGGTTTGATGAATTTGCCAAAAGAATTGACCAGGTTATTTTTACTTCGGCCACGCCGGGTGATTTTGAGATGACTCGCTCTTCGCAAATTGCCGAGCAGGTTATTCGCCCGACTGGTTTAATTGATCCGGCCATTGAAGTTCGTCCGGTGTTTGATAAAAAAACCAACAAAGGCCAGGTGGATGATTTAATGAAAGAAATTGATGAAATTGTTAAAAATGACGAGAGGGCGATTGTAAATGTGCTCACCAAAAAAATGGCCGAGGAGTTAAGCGAATTTTTACTACGAAAAAATTATAAAGCCAGCTATCTGCATTCGGATGTGAAGACATTACAGCGAACGGAAATTTTAACAAATTTTCGCCGCGGGAAATTTAATGTGCTAATCGGTGTGAACTTGTTGCGCGAAGGTTTGGATTTGCCGGAAGTGACGCTGGTGGCTATTATGGATGCGGATCGCGAAGGATTTTTGCGCAGTGAAGAATCATTGATGCAAACCATGGGCCGCGCGGCGCGTAATGTGCAAGGCAAAGTGGTTTTGTATGCCGATTCTATTACCGGTTCCATGAAACGGGCGATGGCTGAAGTGGAACGCCGCCGAATCAAGCAGATGGCCTATAACCAGAAGCACGGCATTACACCCACAACAACGGATAAAGTGATAGAAGATTTTTTGGATATTCCGGAGGATAAATAATTTTTTATGCAAGAAGATCAAATAATTATCAAAGGGGCTCGGGTACATAATCTAAAAAATGTTTCTTTGGAAATCCCGAAAAATAAACTGACGGTTTTTACCGGCGTGTCTGGCAGTGGCAAATCATCGCTGGCTTTTGATACCATTTTTGCGGAAGGACAACGAAGATATATAGAATCTTTGTCGCCATACGCCCGACAATTTTTGGGTCAGATGGAGCGAGCGGACGTAGATGAAATCACCGGCCTCTCACCGGCCATTGCGATTGGCCAAAAAGCGCTTAGTCATAATCCGCGCTCAATTGTTGGCACTCTTACAGAAATTTATGATTATCTGCGTGTATTGTATGCGCGCTTGGGTGAAGTGTATTGTCCGGTAGATGGCACTAAAATTGAAAAACTTACTCCGGAAGAAATGGTGGATATAATTATAGGCATGGGTTCGGAGTTAAAAGAAAAGTATGTGACAATTTTGTCGCCCGTGGTGCGCGGACGCAAAGGCGAGTATTATCAGATGTTGTATGATTTTTTGAACGAAGGTTTTGATCAGGCTAGAGTAGACGGAAAGCTAGTTTCTTTGCATGATCGTGTTGAGCTGTCCCGCTACAAAGTTCACAACATAGATATCGTAATGGACCGAGTAATGATTAGCGATGAAACTAGATTGTTTGAGGCTGTAGAAAACGCCTTGACGCATAGCAAGGGTTTGGCGTCTGTGATTTTTAAGGAAGATAAGAAAGATCAACAGGAAAGACTGTTCTCCAGTCACTGGTCTTGCCCCACCGATGGTTTTTCTTTTCCGGAAATTGAACCGCGTTTGTTTTCGTTTAACAGTCCGGCCGGAGCATGCCCTACTTGCGGCGGGTTGGGAAAAACGGATTTGTTCTTAAAAACCATTTGTCCGGATTGTTTGGGGAAAAGATTAAAACCGGAAGCGTTATCGGTACGTATTAAAGAAAAAAATATTTATGAAGTTTCGGCTTTGACTATTGCTGAAGCGCACGACTTTTTTAAAGATTATGAAAAAAAATTAAATGAACGCGGCCGACTAATCGCGCACAATGTGGTGAAAGAAATAAATGACCGCCTAAAGTTTTTGCTGGAGGTTGGTTTGGATTATATTACTTTAATTCGTGAGGCGGAAACATTGTCGGGCGGCGAGGCGCAGAGAATTCGTCTAGCTTCGCAAATCGGTTCGCATTTGTCTAATACATTGTATGTGTTAGATGAGCCAACAATTGGTTTGCATGAACGCGATACCGAACGGCTAGTGAAAACTTTAAAATCTTTGCGTGATGAAAATAACACGGTAATTATTGTGGAGCACGACGAGCGCACTATTAAAGACTCCGATCATCTAATTGACTTAGGCCCGATGGCCGGTGAGTTGGGTGGAGAAGTGGTATTTGCCGGACCGACTAAAGATATCGCCAAAACAAAAGACAGCCGGTCTTTAACTTTAAAATATTTAAACGAAGAAGTAAAAATTGAGGTGCCGCGAAAACGCCGCTGGAAAGAAACCGAGGAAATTTCTATTGTCGGGGCGCGCGCTAATAATTTAAAAAATATAAATGTAAAAATCCCTCTGCGCAAACTGGTTTGCATTTCGGGCGTGTCCGGCGGCGGCAAGTCGTCTTTGTTGTACGACGTGTTGTACGAAAATGTAGCCAGAATAAAAAGCCGGTTTAAACATTTGGAAGACGTCAGTAAAATTTCCGGCACTGAATATATAGATAAAGTGGTGATTATGGATCAATCGCCAATCGGCAGAACCCCGCGTTCTAATCCGGCCACTTACACCGGCATTTTTACGCCTATCCGTGATTTTTATGCCAGTTTGGAAGAATCGCGCATGCGCGGTTATACTCATTCGCGTTTTTCTTTTAACGTGGCCGGTGGACGCTGTGAAGCTTGCACGGGCGCGGGTTTTAATACGATTGAAATGCATTTTATGCCCGAGGTGGAAGTGCCGTGTGAAGTTTGTCATGGCAAAAGATTTAGCCGCGAAACTTTGCAGGTCAAATACAAAAAGAAAAATATCAGCGATGTGCTGGAAATGACGGTAAACGAGGCCGTGAGATTTTTTGAAAATATTTATTTAATTACCGACAAATTAAAAGTTTTGCAGGAAGTTGGTTTGGGTTATTTGCGTTTGGGGCAAAGCGCTACCACGCTGTCGGGCGGAGAAGCCCAGCGCATAAAATTGGCGCGCGAACTTACCGGACCGTTGGGCAAAAAAACCATGTATCTTTTGGATGAGCCGACTGTGGGTTTGCATTATCATGATATAGAATTACTGCTTAAAGTTTTAAATAAATTGGTGGACAAAGGAAACTCGGTAATTATTATTGAACATAATCTGCATATTCTAAAATGCGCTGATTATATTATTGACCTGGGTCCGGAAGGCGGAGCCAAAGGCGGCATGGTGGTGGCCAAAGGCACGCCGGAAGAAGTGAGTGATAATCCAAATTCTTATACTGGTATGTATTTACGACCGTATTTGGATTAAATAAATTATGAATTTATCAGACCAAGCCAAAAAATTTCCCTTATCCCCTGGTGTTTATATCTGGCTGGATAAAAATAATACACCGCTTTATGTCGGCCGCGCCACCTCTTTGCGCCGGCGGGTTTTGCAATATTTTAGAAAAGACATAGATTCGCGCATTGGTGAAATGGTAAGCCTGGCCAATAAAATCAAACATCACCAGACAGCCACGGTCTTGGACGCGATAATTTTGGAAGCGAATTTAATAAAAAAATATTGGCCTAAATATAATGTTAAAGACCGTGATGATCGGTCGTTTATTTATATTGTTTTTCCAAAAACTGATTTCCCTAAACCGATTGTGGTGCGGGGCAGGGAGTTGGTTCAATTTCCGGAATCGTCCGCCAGTATTTTTGGCCCATTTCAAAGTCTCACTTTGGTTCGCGGCGCCTTAAAAATTATTCGGCGTATTTTTTCTTATAGTAATTGTAAATTTACAGGCAAACCCTGCTTTGATTATCAGGTTGGTTTGTGTCCGGGCATTTGTGTCGGGGCTATAAGCAAAAAAGATTATCAGAAAAATATAAATAATATAATTTTGCTTTTGAAAGGCGAGAAGCGCCGCGTTTCAAAGGACGGTACGCGGCATGATTTCGTTAAATCAAATAAATTGTTAAAAAAATTAACCAAGGAAAATCCAATGGCGGCGTTGGCTTTAAAACATTTTCAGGATGTTACTTTAATTACCCGTGAAGAATCCGCCGGAGGTGAAAATAAATTTAATCGCATTGAAGGCTACGACATTTCGCACTTTGCCGGCAAGGAAGTTTATGGGTCAATGGTGGTGTTTACCAACGGTCAGCCGGATAAAAGCCAGTACCGGTTATTTAAAATAAGAACTGTCGGCAATAATGATTTGGAAGCTTTAAAAGAAATGCTGGAGCGCCGGTTAAAGCATACCGAATGGCCAAAGCCTGATTTAATTTTGATTGATGGTGGCAAACCGCAGGTGGATTATATTGCCAAAACTATGGCGCAGTATCAGGTAGTGGTGCCGTTTTTGGGTCTAGCAAAATTGTATGGCGACCGGCTAGTTTTTCCGGCAGGAACAAAAAATGTATTCAAAGATTTAGCCGAAACGATAAAAAGAATCTTGCAACAGGTAAGAGACGAAGCGCATCGGTTTGCCAATGGGGCTCGCCGTCGGAGCATGGCGCTAAAGGTGCGGGGTTGACAACTTGTTGTATATATAGTAAACTGGTAACAGAAAATTTAATACTTAATTTTTCCCAATTTAGAGGAGAAAACCTTACCCCGGCCATGATTCGGGAAAGGATAAGAAAAACTTTTTTTGTATGGATTTTAAAACTTTGATCCAGTCGTATCCTTTAACCATTCCCAAAGTGGGCGATGTGGTAAAGTGTAAAATTATTTCTATAGATAAAGGCGAGGTGCATGTGGATATAGAAGGCCTGACCGTAGGCGTGGTACGCGGGCGCGAATTATTTGCCGAAGCCAAAGAGTATGGCAGTTTAAAAGTAAACAACGAAGTAGAAGCCACGGTTTTGGAGCTGGAAAATGAAAACGGTGAAATGGAATTATCATTCCGCATTGCCGGTTACCAGCGCGCCTGGGACAATGTCCGCAAGTGGATGGCTGACAACATGACCATCAAAGCCAAAGTGCTGGCTGCCAACAAGGGCGGTTTAATGGTACAGCTAGAAGGGTTGGCCGGTTTTGTGCCGGTTTCTCAATTGAATCCGGAACATTATCCGCGCGTTACGGGTGGGGACAAGAATCGTATTTTAGAAAAATTGCGCGAACTCATAAACAAAGAAATGGAAGTTAAGGTAATTGATGTTAATGAAAAAGAAGAAAAATTAATTGTTTCCGAAAAAGCGGTTTGGGAAGACAGCCAAAAAGCTGTTTTAGAATCTTACAAAATAGGCGATATGGTGGAAGGTGAAATCAGCGCCCTGACTTCTTTTGGGGCCTTTGTGAAATTCGGTCAGGATTTGGAAGGCTTAGTGCATATTTCCGAAATCGCCTGGCAGAGAATTGATCACCCCAAAGACATTTTGAAAGTAGGCGACAAAATAAAAGCGCAAATTATTCAGTTGGATAGATCAAAAATTTATTTATCCATTAAACGGCTGGTGGACGATCCATGGAAAATGGTTAAAGATAAATATAAAGTCGGCGAAAAAGTCAGCGGCAAGATTTTGAAGATTGAACCGTTTGGTTTAATGGTAGCTTTGGACAAAGATATTCATGGTTTGGCTCATATCTCCGAATTAGCCGAAGAGGCCGGAGCTAATATCCAAGATAAATTTAAAATTGGACAAACAACTGATTTTGAAATTGTTTCCTTGGAACCGCCGGAGCACCGCTTGGGCCTAAGACTTTATGGGGTAAAGGGAAAAGTAAAGAAAACCGAAGAGGTTAAGAAGGAAGAAAAAACCGAAGAGCCGGGAAAAGAAAAAAAACCAAAGAAAGCGGCAAAGAAAGAAAAGATAGCCGAAGCAGGTAAAAAAGAGTAAAATACAAAGATAATACAATCTATGCGTAACTTCTTAAAAAACTTTATTATCGTTTTTGCCGCTTTGTTTTTGATTGCCGGAGTTTTGGGTTTGGTAAAAAACGAACAAAGCAAAGCTCCGGAAACCGTCAGTATCAGTAAAATGGTAGAGGAGATCAACGCTGGACAGGTGCAAAAAGTTATCATTCAGGGCAATACTCTAAAATTACAATTAAAAGATGCCAAAGCCAAATTGCAGGAAGTTTTAAAAGAACCGAATGGAACTTTTGGCGAAATCGTAAAAAATTATGGCGTGGCCAGTTCTTCTCTTAGTCAATTATCCGTGGAAGTAAAAAGCGAGAGCGGTTGGAAATTCTGGCTGGCCAACCTGCTTCCCGTATTATTGCCTTTAGCTATTTTTATTTTATTTTTTTACTTCATGACGCGCGGAGTACAGGGGATGAACAATAAGGCTGTGAGTTTTGGCCAAAGCAATCCCCGTCAAACAAATCCGGATGATAAAAATAAAAAAACTTTTAACGATATGGCCGGCGCCAAAGAGGCCAAGCAGGAATTAGCGGAAGTAGTTGATTTCTTAAAAGACCCAAAAAAGTTTACGGAAATGGGCGCTAAAATTCCCAAAGGAGTTTTACTGGTTGGCAGTCCAGGTACGGGTAAAACTTTATTGGCCAAAGCTGTGGCCGGAGAAGCGGACGTGCCATTTTTCAATATGTCTGGTTCCGAGTTTGTGGAAATGTTTGTGGGTGTGGGCGCTTCACGCGTACGCGATTTGTTTAGCAAAGCCAAAAAAGAAGCCCCAGCCATTGTATTTATAGACGAAATAGACGCGGTCGGCAGACGCCGCGGAGCTGGGTTGGGCGGAGGCCATGACGAAAGAGAGCAAACTTTAAATCAAATTTTGGTGGAGATGGATGGTTTTGAGCCAAACTTGGGAGTGATTGTGATTGCGGCCACCAACCGTCCGGATGTGCTTGATCCGGCCCTACTGCGACCCGGTCGTTTTGACAGGCGCGTAATGTTGGATTTGCCGGATATAAATGACCGCGAAGAAATTCTGGTCATTCATGCTAAAAATAAACCGCTAGAGCGGGAAGTTTCACTGCGCAAAGTAGCCGAACGCACGCCCGGATTTTCTGGAGCTGATTTGGCCAATTTGTTAAACGAGGCTGCCATACTAACAGTTCGCCGGGGGATGAAAAAAGTTGGCGAATTGGAAATTTTGGAAAGCATTGAAAAAGTTTTGCTTGGTCCGGAAAGAAAAAACCGCGTTATTAACGACCAAGAAAAGAAAATGACCGCCTATCACGAAGCCGGACACGCGATTGTGGGCCATTACTCCAGCCACTGTGATCCGGTGCGTAAAGTCTCGGTAATATCGCGCGGCAATGCCGGCGGTTATACTTTAAAGATGCCTACGGAAGATAAATATTATCATACTTTGGCGCAATTTAGAGATGAATTGGCTATGATGCTGGGCGGTTATGTGGTTGAAAAAATAATTTTTGGCGACGGTATGATTTCCACCGGTCCATCATCTGA
>ERZ1292623.2867-Hain-H51-01um-R1-2867-length-15095-cov-21_pt1 | contig 15095 bp, 14 predicted proteins | sample MGYA00564398_ERZ1292623 | MGnify/ENA primary metagenome ERZ1292623 (study PRJEB36523, sample SAMEA6512633) | groundwater metagenome | collected 2019-01-07 | study: AquaDiva: Metagenomics assemblies of 32 groundwater samples
ACATCCCCAAATCATTGGAGGGAATTCTTCAGGAGTTATTGAAACACCTACACCACTTACTATACTAACAGCAAATAAAGAAGGTACTACTGAAAGTACAAGCATACTTACCATTAATAAACTAAAAAGTTTTTTCATTTTTCTATACCTCCTTTCAATCCATTGTCATCTATCCCCTTATTGATATTCTCAATAAACCCGGGTTTATTAGATGAATATAAAAATAAATTTTTCATACTAAAAAATTTAAATCTATCAAAAGATTTTTTTCCAAAAAATCCCTTTTTTAAGTAACTCATAAGTTACACACCTAAAAACTTCTTTATAAATAAATTTTTAATGAGAAATAATTTTTCAAATCCCACATATAAAGAAAAATATATCAACAAGTATAAAAGATGTAAGTACTAAAAATTAATAAACAATTCTATTTATTCTGTCTCTCTAAAAATCCTTTAATAAACTTGCTATTTTTTTCAGCGTCTACAATATTCCTTAAAAGATAAGCATTATCATTAATTTTATCTGCTTTAATTTGTGAACCCATTCTCTGAAAACTATCTTTAGTCAACAAAACATTTCTATTAGAAATATCAACCAATCTTTTAGCAGAAATAAAAATATTTCCTAAGGCGGTAAATTTCAACTTTCCATTTTCAATTTTATTTATTATATCTCCAGAATTAACAGCTATCCCAAATTCAATAACTTCCTTAAATTTTTTATTATATTCACTTAAAATATTATATATATTTTGAGCCGATAAAACAGCAGTTTGTTCATTATTTTCTGTTTTAGTCATTAAAGGGCTAAATATTACAAAAACAAAATCTCCTTGTTCATAAACTGCTCCCTTCTTAGAATAAACAGATTCTATTGCTTGCTCCAAAACTTTTTTTTCATTTTTCCCTAATTTATTTTTTATTTTAACAACCAAAACAGCTACTTTAGATTTATCTCCGCTCATTACCATAACCTGATCAGCTTTATTTGATATTGTATTTCCTCTAAAGTCCAATCTTCTTATTTCAGAAGCATCACGTAAGATAACTGGTTTTTTATCTTCGGATTTTTCTTTTGAGAAAGATTCACTTTTTAGAGAATTAACCATAGAACCTCCAGAACCACCTTGAAAATTTTCTAAAGGTTTAAATGAATGAAGAGCTGTAGATCTTTTCTTAAAAACACTTCTAAATAAAAATAATAAAATCAGTATCAGGATTATAAAAAAGAATATCCAAAAGACAGGACTATTCAAATTTATTCCTTCTCCAACGGCATTCACATTTACAACTTTACCAGTTAAACTAACTCCCGATTTTACAAATTCATTATCCCCATCTCTAACCTTAACATTATATTCTCCTTGAGAGCCAGTTAATTTAAAATTTGTGCTTTCTGTTAATTCTAAATTTACAGATTTAATAAATGGTTTTCCATTTAATTCAATTTCAATATTTTTATCATAAGGAATATTTCCTATATTACTAACTATTAAAGTATCATTAACTAAATCAAAACTCACTATAGCTTTTTCATTTACAAAAAAACTTTTTGAAACATTTAAACTATTGGCACTAGCTTCAATTTCATAATAACCCGAAGGAGTATTCTTAGGAATTTCATAACTAATTCCTTCTTCGGACTTAACTATCTTTTCATAAAATCTTTCCTTTAAACTATTCCTAATAACAACAGAAACTTCTTCATTAATATTAATTCCAGTTTGATCTAATAATTTTGGTTTCAATTCTATAATAGTTCCAGGATCAAAATTTTGAGTATTAAGATTTAATTCTATTCCTTTTATTATTTGAGATACTTTAAGGTTGGCATAACCAACTCCCTCACTTGTTTTTTCTTCTCCGGATTTTTCATAAACCAAAATATCAATTCTAAAATCTCCCGCAGGTGTATCTTCAGGAATTTTTATACTAACTGAGAACTTTCCATCATTAATTCTTCCATAAAAAATTCCTGCATTATACTCTAAATTCTCCTCGTTATTTTCATCATTTAAACCATTATCTTCAGATTCTTGGTTCTCAGAATTATTTTGGATATTAGATATTTCATTTTTTTCTTCAACTAATTTTAAAGCTTCAAGCAAAGGAATTTTAATTTCAACTTCTCCATTAACAGAATTCCCATTTATTTTTTCAGCGCTCCCACTAATAATAATTTCTTCATTTGGTCTTGCAAAAAAAGCATCGTTATTTAATTTAACAATCAAAAGTTTAGATATCTCAAAATTTATGCTGTCAAATTTTTCTCCATTATAAAATCCTGTAAAATGACAATCTCCATTTGCTCTATTTATTGTATTAAAATTTAATGGTAGTTTAATATTAACTTTTCCATCGCTTGAAGGTAAATTATTAAACTCTATAACAAAATTTGAACTGCAGTACAATTTAACATTCAATAATAATCCTTCATGTATAGGATCTACTTTAACATTAAAATCTATCATATCTCCTAGATTATACTTACTATTAACTTCAGAAAAATAAACTCCAGCAGAAACAAAATTTAAAAAAAATAATACTGACACTACCATTAATACAAAAATTCTCTTTTTCATAAGAATTATAGATAACTTTATTATTTAAAGGTTTTTCTGTATCTTTAATTATAGTTTCTTACATATATTATTAAAAATAATATATTCCTCAAAATTTTATGAAAGAAATAAATGAAACTGATTTAATTTTTTTAAAAAAACTTTCTTCATTATGTCCGAAACGTTGAAAACCTCACCATAAATGGTGAGGTCGTTTCGGAGCATCCCAAAAAATCTCCATTTGAAAGAAAAATCGCCGATCAAACTTCTGCCTTTAGGCAGAGGTGGCGATTTTTCAGGGATTTTTTCTGATATGAAGCTTTAACTTATTCTGCAACAGATCCTATTGTAATAAATTATATTATTGAAACAAAAATAGGAATTATGTCAAATAAAATGTTCTATGATGCATATGGTAATGGAGAACCTGAAGACTTAGAAATTGCAGAGAAAATAATGAAAAAAAGAATATCGATAGCAGGAAAAGACATAAAGCTACATCATAAATATTATTCAGAATTTCTTAACTTGTTTTATGACATAGATGAAAATATAAATACAAATAACAGAGAAAAAGTAGCAGAAAAATCAAATGATTTAGTAGATAGAATTAAAGCATATATATTCAGAGTAGTTGATAATCATAACTCAAAATTAAAAGAAAATGCTTTCTTAACTTATCCTTCTTGTTATATAGAATATGGATTTCATATACAAGGGTCAGACACAATAGACCACTTAGCTTTTAATCTAAATTCAGATTATTTAGGAGCAAAAAAAGATCTGAATAAGATAACAAAACTATTATCATCTTTCTCGTCAATAAAAGAAAGAATACCTATATATAAAATTGCAACTCAAGAGGATACTGGAATAGGAATTATGGACACTTCATTAAGAGGTAGATATGAACTAAATATAGAATTATTAAGAAGAATCGGATTTGAATTAGAAAATCTTAAATAATCTTTTTTACTAGATTTATATGAAAAAAAGAGTATATCTACGAATAAAAAAGATTCTAATAACTTCTTCAATTATGATTCTAGGAATTCTTATCTTCAAATCTCTACCAATGCTTTCATTCAACAAAAATATTTTATTTGATGCTTCTTACATATGATAATATTCTCATTTACTCTATATATAAAGAGTCATCTATTTAATAATGTAATATATTACATTTTTTATAGACCAAAACAATTCATGGAGATTTCCTTATTTTATATTTTGTTTATCAGTAATAATCATAATTTCTATTCAAAGAATAATTTCTAATGCTCATAACGACATAGGGATTTTATTGGTGTTATTAATCTCTATAATATCTATCGTTATTCCAAACTAGAAAGAGATAAGAAATAAAATAACATTTTGAAAGGATTTAAATATTTGAGAAATTATTTTTAAAAATGAAAAACACAATTAATCCTTGGGAATTTAAAGGAGATATAAACTATGAAAGACTTGTTAGAGAATTTGGATTATCTGAAATGAAAGAACTTCCAGAGATTTTTAATAAAGAATTAATTTTCAGAAGAAAAATAATATTTGCTCATAGAGATTATCAAAAGGTATTAGAAGCGATAAAAAATAAAAAAAAATTTGTAATGATGACTGGACTAATGCCAACAGGAAAATTTCATTTAGGACATTTATTATTAGTAAAACAGTTTTTATTCTATCAAAAATTAGGAGCTAAAATTTATATAGCCGTTGCTGACATTGAAGCGTATAATACTAGGAATCAATCTCTGGAAGAAAGCAGAAAAATTGCTATAGAAGAATATATCACAAATTACATTTCTTTAGGATTAGAAAAAGAGAATTTAGAAATTTATTTCCAATCAGAAAGATCAAAGGAATCAAAAAAATCAAACGCTTATTATAGACTTCAGAATATTTTAGCAAAACATCTTACTTTCAATGAATTTACTTCTACTTACGGAGAGATAACTCCTGGAAAGATGATATCATCACTTTTACAAGCATCAGATATGCTTCACCCTCAACTTCCAGAATTTGAAAATGAATGTCCTGTTGTTATCCCAGTAGGAATAGATCAAGATCCTCATATAAGACTTACAAGAGATATATCCAAAAGAATAAAATCGATAAAATTTTCACAGATATCTTCTACTTATCATAAAATGATTCCAGGACTTAAAGGAACAAAATCAAAGATGTCTTCATCAGACCCAAATTCATTTATAGCGCTTACAGATGATCCAAAAACAATAAAAAATAAAATAAATAAATATGCATTCAGCGGGGGTCAGAAAACCCTTGAAGAGCATAGAAAAAAAGGAGGAAATCCTGATATAGATGTTTCTTTTCAATATTTAAAAATGCTTTTAGAAGAAGACGATAAAAAACTAGAAGAAATAGAAAAAAATTATAAATCAGGAAAACTTACTACAGGAGAATTAAAAGATTACACTATTAAAAAAATAAATTCTTTTTTAAAAAACCATCAAGAAAAAAGAGAAAAAGTGGGAAAGATTATTGAGAAATTTATAGCTTAATTTTAAATACCAAATATCTCTATTAATAATATGAAAATACTCTCGTTACATTGTGATTATATAAAATTTAAGCCATTAAAAAATGCCTTAAAAAATCCAGAGGAACTTTCAGAAAAAAGAAAAAATGAGATTAATGTTAAAGATCCTTTAGTAATAATGGTTGCCGTTGAAAAAAAAGACGAACAAAATCCAGAACTATTAAATCTTTTTACCAATGAAATAAAAAAATTAGCTAAAGAAATAAAAGCCAAAAATCTGGTTATTTATCCATACGCCCATTTATCTTCTTCATTATCAAATCCAGAATTTGCATTAAAAATATTAAAAGAAACAGAAGATAATTTAAAAAAAGATTTTGAAATTATAGAAAGAGCTCCATTTGGTTATTATAAAGAATTTGAATTAAAAGTTAAAGGTCATCCTTTATCGGAGCTTTCCAGAGAAATAAATTACTCAGAAGAAATAAAAAAACAGGAAGAGATTTATGATCACAAAAAATTATTAAAAGAAATTACAAAATTAAAATTGGATTCAAGAAAATTAAAAGATAACGATCATAGAATTATAGGACAACAAATGGATTTATTTTCTTTTTCAGATTTGGCTCCAGGAATGGTTTTCTGGCATAACAAAGGTCTAATAATAAGAAATCAACTAATTAATTTCTTAAGAGAAGAACAAAATAAATTAGATTATCAAGAAATACAAACCCCTCAGATTTTAGACAAGAAATTATGGCAGATATCCGGACACTGGGAAAAATATAAAGAAAATATTTTTCTATCTGAATATGAAAAAAGAGATTTTGCTATTAAGCCTATGAACTGTCCTGGAGCAATGTTAGTATATAAATCAAGGCCAAAATCTTACAAAGATTTACCTTTAAGATTAGCAGAAATAGGAATTGTTCATAGACAAGAACTTTCTGGAGTATTATCAGGATTATTCAGATTAATTCAATTCACTCAAGACGATGCACATATATTTTGCACAGAAAAACAGCTTGAAGAAGAAATAACAAAAATTATAAATCTCATTGATAAATTTTATAAAACATTCAAATTTAATTATCATGTAGAACTTTCCACAAGACCAGAAAAAAGAATAGGAGATGAAAAATTATGGGACAAAGCAGAAAAAATATTAGAAAAAATATTAGAAAAAAAAGAATTAAAATTTAAAATCAATAAAGGAGATGGAGCTTTTTACGGACCAAAAATAGATTTCCATATTTCAGATTCTCTAAAAAGAACATGGCAGTTAGCAACTATTCAATTAGATTTTGCAATGCCAGAAAGATTTGACTTAACTTATACAGATAATGAAAACAAACAAAAAAGACCTATAATGATTCATAGAGTAATTTATGGTTCCATAGAAAGATTTATAGGAATTATTTTAGAGCATACCAAAGGACATCTTCCTTTATGGCTCTCTCCTCTTCAAGTAAGAATAATTAATTTTACAGACAAAAATAACAAATCATGTGAGGATTTATTTCAAAAGTTAAAAGAATATAATATAAGAGTAGATATAGATCTTCATCAAGAACCTATAGGAGGAAAAATAAAACAAGCTGAAATTGAGAAAATACCTTACATAGTAGTTATTGGAGATAAAGAAGAAAAAACTGGGAATTTAGCAGTAAGAAAAGAAGGAAAAATATCTGAAATAAAAGAAAGAGAATTTATAGAAAAAATATTAAAAGAAATAAAAGAGAAAAATTGATTAGACGTTAAAAAAGAGATTATAGTCTTACAAATTTCTCAAGATTAAAAACAGAAAATCTTAAAAACACCAATTTATTATTATAACTAATTAACTCCCCGGTATGGTCTTTTGGACAATGCCGGGCTTACTTCAAAATGCAAAAGAGAGAAGCAATTATATTTATCGATGGTAGTAATTTTTACCATAATTCTAAAACCTTAATAGAAACAGCAGAAAGAATTGACTTTAATTTGCTTTTCTTAAAAAAAATATGTCCTTCAAAGAAACATTAAAAAAAGTAGAATCTTCCGAAGATTATAAATCTTTTATAAAAGATCATCCAAACGCGGAACTATGCACTGGTTTTTTTATATTAGATTTCTTAAGCAACGATGATAAAAATTCTATAGATTATAAAGAAGAAGATAAAATTTTTACATTTAATGTAAATGAGAAAGTTCAGATGCAGGAAGATAAATTAATAAATTTAGATAATGTGCCAAAACTTGAACCTATAATTTCAGAGATAAAAATAGAATTAGAAGAATTAAAAACTATTGCACAAGAAAAAGCACACGAAGAAGGAATAGGAGCAAAATTCAATAAAATAATTGCTATCTTACAAAATTATAATGACCCAGAAACTAAAGAAAAAAATCAGATATGGAATTTAACCTGTATGTTAGATCAGCTAATTATTCTTCATGTATTAATAGACTCTCAAACAGGAAAAATAATAAAATTTGAAAGAAAAAGTTTTATGGACTTAATAAAAAGAAAATAATAACTATTTAAACATTAGTTACATATAATTAAAAAGGTGAAAATGGGACAAATAGATGATATAATAAAAGAGATAAGTCCTTATTATAAAAAAAAAGGACCAGATATCGAATATAAATTAATATATGATACTCCAAGCGGAACTCTTGAACCTTTATATTTTTGGATTCTTAATTTCATGGGACCAGATACAGAAAAACTTATTGACACTTTTGCTTCTTCTCCAGGATCAGGACATTTTTCGGAATTAGGATTAAAAAAATCTCAAATGCAAGAACAAGCATCAAAATTAATGCAGACTATAAATGCTGTATTAAGAAGTGTATTAAATTTAATTTATGATTTAAAAGAATTCCAGATTAGATTATTTCATTACGACGCTGCGAATGATAAAGATAAACTAAAACAAGAAGCAGGAATTTTAGCTTTAAAACAAATATGGATGGATAAAGTAGATTTGCAAAGAGGGCAAGGAAGTATAAATGCATTATCATCTGGAAATTTACAGTTTGTAACATTAAGAGATGCTTTTCTAAAAGTAAAAGATGAAAAAGAAGTTGATAAAATAGATTTAAATGAAAGAGTTAAAAGAATCTTAAAACCAAGAATTTTAGAATTTAACGAATGGAGAAAAAGAAGCGAGATGGAATTAAGAAAAAGATTTGAGATAGAAAAAACTTATCTTAAAAGTCAAGTTGATGCTTTAAAACTTCAATCAAAATGGGCAAAACCATATTTAATTGCTGCTGAGAAATTATCACAAGATGAAAATCTAGCAAGAGATTCTGCATTAGTAACTGCATTTAACACAATCTTACTTCAACTAACTTTAATGAAAAAATTGACTATAAATGTAGAGGAAGAATCTCTAAAATCTAGAATTAGCGATAGAAGAGTCCCAGAAGATTTTGCTAAAATTGCAAAAAAATACAGAGCATATCATCCTATAGTTTTTGTAAATTTTAAATTTACAGGAATACCAAATAAAGTTGGACAGCAATTTGTATTTGGAGGAAAAGCTGAAATGGAATTTAAAGCTTATGCTCTAAACGAAGAAGAACTTATTTTACTTAAAGATAAATTAGAAAATTCCGATTTAGAATCTGCTTTAAAACTTGTTCAGGGAATGACAGACGATTCTTTAAAACAACTTCAAATTGATATAGATGAGCTTACTGAAAAAAAAGAAGAAAAAAAAGGACCAGACAGTAACCCTTTTTTTGCTTTATTCTCTTTTAAGAAAAAAGAAGAAAAAGATGATAAAAAAGAGAAAATAAAAAAACTAAAAGATAAAGGAATAAAACCAGATAGATATACTGAAGCTTATATAAGAAATGTAAGTATTACCGATGCTATGAATGAAGCATTTAAAATTTATGATACCTTCAAAAAATCATTGAGAATGGCTACTCCTCCATACAAAACGGGTGATCCTCAAGGAAGAAGATTTCCTCCAACTTCAAAAGTCGAGGAATTATTTGGACTAAAATAATTTATATATTTTTAATGCTTTTATAAAATATGAAAAAAAAGAATTCTAAGCCAAAAGAAAAGAAAAAATTAAAATTTAAAATTGAATTAGAGAAAAAAGAAAATAAAGACACTAATTCTGAAGAAAATATAAAATTTAAAAGATTATCTTTAGAAGAAATAATTCCTTCATTAAAAGAAAATAATGAGAACATAAATAGAATAGAAAGAAGAATAAACATAGAGAAAGAAGAAGAACAAAAAGAAACTCCCATTTATGATATTAATAATTCAATAAAAAAAACTGGTTATCATTCAATTGCAGATTATTCATCTTCACAAGGAAATTATGATATGATTCAAAAAGCTGGAGAAATAAAACCTATAATAAAAGATTCAGAACAGCCTCAATTTAATCAAGACCAAATAAAAAACTATGAAACACCAAGAGAAAAAGAATTGAAAGAAAGAAGAAAAATGTGGTGAAAAAATAAAGAAAGATTTATATTTAACGCTATCTTAAAATAAATAAAATGGCATCATATCAATCATTATATCCTGGAGCACTTTATTCTACTCCAAATCCAAGTTATTACACTCCCCCTTCTTCATATCAAACTGCAGCAGGAAATTTAGGAATGGCTCTTGATGCAAGAACTGCAAATCAGCTTGGAGATTTGAATATAAAATTAAATCCTGGACAGAAAATTGTTGAAATCCAAGGAATATCTGGAGCAACAATGGAATCTATTCCTAATCAACATCTAGATGAAATAAGAAGATTAACTCAATTAACTGGAGTAAGCCCTTCATTACATGGCCCCTTAGTGAATGCTTCTGGAGTTGAAGGACAAGGTGGGTATTCAGAAGAAAATAGATTAGGAGCAGAAAATCAAATTAAATCTGCAGTATTAAGAGCCAACAAATTAGATCCAAAAGGAAATATTCCTGTAACTTTTCACTCGTCGGCAAATCTGCCATCTTTCCAGCCACATACTTATCATTATGATAAAGATGGAAAAAGAATAAGAGAAGATCAAGGAATATTTATTATAGATGAAGACAGCGGACAAATAAAACAAATCAGACAAGAAAAAAGATTTTTTGAAGAAGGAAAAGAATTTACAGGAAAAGAAATTAAATTTGATCCAAAAAATGAACTTAATAGAATAAATAAAGATGTTTGGGTAGATAGTATCTCACAAATAAATAGAACTGCAGATTTCGCAGAAGAACATTTTGATAGAGCCAAACAATATATTCCGGAAATTCAGAGTATTCCAAATATTGAAGAAGAATTTTACAAAAAACTAGCAAAATTGAACATTGATACTATTAAAGATGAAAATGAAAAAAAGTTATTTGGAAATGCTCAAAGAAATATAGAAACAGGAAGAATTTATTTGAGAGATTCATATAAGAATATGAAAAATTTTTTTGATAAAGCATGGTCTGCTGCAAACAAAAATGGAGATGAAAATGATAAAAAAAGAATTGAAGAATTTGGAAAAAAATATGGAGCTTCCTTAAAACCTGGATTTGATTCGGATCCTGAAAAGATAGACCAACTAAGAACAACAGTAAATGAAGGACTAAAATTGCTATCTAATCTTAATCAAACACCTAAATTATTCAAACCTTTAAATGATTTTGCAATAGAAAAATCTGCAGAAACTTTTGCTAATGTAGCTCAAGAAGCTTACAAAAGTTTTGGAAAAAACGCTCCGATAATCAGTATAGAAAATCCTCCTGGAGGAGAAGCCTTATCTACTGGAGAAGAATTAAGAAAATTAATTGAAGCTTCTAGAAATAAATTATCACAAAATCTGAAAAATCAAGGATTCTCATCTAATGAATCAAAAAAAATTGCAGAACAAATGATTGGAGCTACATGGGATGTTGGACATATAAATATGATGAGAAAAAAAGGATATTCAGAAAAAGATGTTATTGAAGAAACAAAAAAAATTGCTCCTTTCGTAAAACATGTGCATCTTTCAGATAATTTTGGAATTGATCATACAGAATTACCAATGGGAATGGGAAATGTTCCATTAAAACCTATGATAGATGAAATAAAAAAACAGGGATTTAAAGGAAAAGAAATTATAGAAGCAGGAAACTGGTGGCAATTTTTTTCAACTCAAGGGGGAGGAAATCCTTTTCTACCAAGTTTAGAAGGCATGAATTCTCCAATATATGCAATGACTGAAAGTCCAGGATGGGCGATGGGAGGAGTTTACGGAAGTTATTTCTCAGGACACGGTCCAATTAATACTCCTATTCATCACCAAATTTATCAAGCAGGATTCCAAAATATGCCGGTAGAATTAGGAGGAGAAATTCCAGGAGACCGAGGAAGATTTGCAGGAACACCAAATCAATAAATTATTTTGAAACATTTTTCAATAAACTACTTTTATATTTTTCCGGTTTATAACTTTTCAATCTAATAATTTTAACTTTTAATCCTCTTTCCTTCATTCCTTTCTTCAACCCTTTAGTATAACTACTTTGATTATAACCCAAAGCTATAATATCTGGTTTAATTTCCTCAATAATTTTCCATTTATCTCCTTCATTTCCCAAGAAAACTTTATCGACACTATCAATATTTTTAACATGCAGAACTCTTTCATTCTCATTAAATTTAGGTTTATGTCCTTCATGTATCAAATCAAAACTTCCAAAGACCAAAACTCTTTTCATATTAATTATTCTTAGTTAGAATCTTTCTATACATTTCTATATCTCCATCAGATAAATTTGATACTAAATCATCAAATTCAGAAACAAATAATTTCCCATCTTTTAGCATTACTTTAATTTTCTCTTCTTGATCAACTTTTATATAATATTGAGCATCTAATCTTTTATCTTTGTGTAAATCTATTATTTTTGTTTTTTCTTTCCCTAACAATAAAGTTACTGCTAAAATTGAACAAACATGATTCTCACATTTAATCCCAATCTTTTGAAGAAATGAATAAAGTGCATAATATTCAGAGTAATAAATAGTAACGGTTGCCCAAAGAAGATCTTTATCATCCAGATTTTTTTCAGCTCTTAACAAAGAAAATTTTGCTTGATCAAGATAAGATTTAGATAATATTTCATTTGGTTCTACAATCTTTAATCCATCTTTTAGTTTAAAACACCATTCTAATTCTTTATTTTTCATTATATTCCCATAAAATATTTATGTATGAAGATGGATTGTTTAAAATAATATGATTTTCTTCAACTTCCTTTATTATAGTCTCTCTTTCATTCAATGCTTTTTTAAAAGATTCTTCAGATAAATTGATTTGATGAATTCTATAAGGTATTAAATGATTAGAAAACTTTTGTTCTACTTTTGATAGAATTAGTAAATCTAAATCTGAATTTTTATCTGCTCTCATTTTTGCAAAACTACCAAAAATAATAATTGGAATATTAAAATGAATTGATTTTAAAAAAGTCTTAAATTCTTGATAATTATTCAAGAAATTATCCAATTTAAATATTTCTGCCTTTAAAAGATAAGATTTTGTCTGGATATTATCTAGATTAAGAGAGAAATATTTATTTTTACCATCCACTTTACTTTTTAGTATTTTTTCTTTTTCTAATTTAACAAGAACATTTTGACAAGTTTTAAGTGGTATTCTTGTAAGCTTAGCTATCTGCCTAAGATAAAATTCTGTTCTATAATTACTTGTATAAATAGCAATTACAATTAATTCTTTGTTTCCTTTTTGATACATATGTATACTATTAATACTAAGCTTATAAATATTGCTAACAAAATCAAAAATTATTTTAAATTTTATATCCTCTTAAAATTCTATCCAATTTTTTCCAATCCTTGGATCCCTTTTTAATTTCTTCCTCTATTTCTTCAAAACTACAATCATTAAAAATCAATTTATCTAGTAATTCATAAGACAAATCTCTATCAAGTAAATCTCTCGTTAATCCTTCAACAACTTCACTTGCAAGTATACATAAATTTTCTTCGGGAATTCTAACTTTATCTTTTCCGATATAAACAATTAAAGGTGCTCCACCAACCCCTATATTTAGCCTTGAAGAAGCATTAGTAGCTTCTAATACTTTAGCTAATCCTTCAACTCTTTCTAAATTATCTCTTTTAGATCTTGAAAGATGAGATATGTATGAAGAAAGAATTTTATCTGATTCATCCTGTCCAGATCCAATCGTCGCATAAGGTCTTGATATCTTCGTTCCGGATCCTTCAGAATTTACTTCATAAATAACAAATCTAGAATTTTCAATTCCCCCCAATAAAACTTGCATAGAACCATTTTCGCTAAATCCTCTAAGACATGAATTTACGGCATCCATAACTTGTCTATCTATAGGTTTACTTGCTCTAATTAGAGTTCCGGTTATAAAATCATCAATTCCAAATCCAAAATTTGATCTAAGAAAATTTTCTTTTAACCAGTTTCTATAATCAGATATTGTTGAATTAACAAGTTCATATACATTTCTAAGAGAAATTTTTTTATCAGGATCCATTTCACTTAATTTCTGTTTAGACATATCATAAATTTCTTTAATTAAATCTGCAGGACCGCTTCCACCATAAACAACTTTATCATCATTCAGAAAATGTAATTTCTGTGTAGAATTATATCTCCTAATTCTATTAGATGATTGTTCGTCAGCAACTGCTATTCCTTCTTCTCCCAATGATAACATATTTATTACTGTCATAAAAATTTATAACTAATTGAGTTTATAAACCTTGCTATTATATACTATTTTATAATAGTAACTATTAAACCTAACAATTATAAACAAAATCTTTCTAATATTAACCTTTCAAAATGGGTGATGAAAAAAATATAAGATGTGAAATTCACGAGGATCAATATATGTTTGAACATTGGGGTAGATATTATTGTCCTCAATGCAAAAAGTGGTATGAACTAAAAAAATAATCAACAGCTTTAAAAATAACTATATCTTCTGTTATATATTATAAAAGATGGTGAATAAAAAAACAACAAAAAATCAAAAAGATATTCCTACTCTCCAAATAAAAAATAGAAGAGACATTGCAATGGATTTTGCTGAGAAAGTTGTGCAAAAATTTAATACTTTAATAAAAGCTGTAATTTTATTTGGTTCATCTGCAAAAGATACTGCAACTGCCGGCTCTGATGTAGACATAATAATTATTGTAGATAATGCTACAGTAAAATTCGATGAAGAATTTACCGTATGGTATAGAGAAGAATTAGGAAAGGTTATTTCTCAGAATCCTTACAAATCAGATCTTCATATAAATACTATAAAAATAACAACATGGTGGGAAGATTTTATGAAATCAGATCCTGTAGTTGTAAATGTTATAAGATATGGAGATGTTTTAATTGATGTAGGAGGATTCTTTAATCCATTAAAAGTTTTACTTCAGCAAGGGAAAATAATGCCCACTCCAGAATCTATTTACAATATAGTTAACAGAGTTCCAGGACATATAGTTAGATCAAGACTAGCAGAGATGAGTTCTATAGAAGGATGTTATTGGGCGTATGTAGAATGTTCTCAAGCCCTTCTAATGGCTGTAAAAATTCTTCCTCCAAGTCCAGAACACATTCCAGAATTATTAAACGAACATTTTGTAAAAAAAGGACTTCTAAAGAAAAATTTTTTAAAAGATTATTCTGATATTTATGATTTACATAAAATGATACTCTATGGGCAGATAAAAAATCTAGATGGAAGAGTAATAGATGATTACCAGAATAAAGCCGAAGATTATTTTAAAAAAACTATCAAAATATTAAACGAGATTTTGTGATGAAATATATAATTTGATATTTTCTAGTGTATAAAATTCAAACGGCAAATAATAGAACAGAAAAAAGATTAAGGATATACCTTCAACAAAGGGATAATATTAAAAATAAACTTAATAGATTAAAGATCGATCCCAGAAGAGAACTAGATGCTCATCCACTTCATGGAAGACTATCTGGAAAATGGAGTTGTTGGCTAAGTTCAAATATAAGAATAATTTATAGTAT
>ERZ1292623.2320-Hain-H51-01um-R1-2320-length-17193-cov-6_pt2 | contig 15088 bp, 18 predicted proteins | sample MGYA00564398_ERZ1292623 | MGnify/ENA primary metagenome ERZ1292623 (study PRJEB36523, sample SAMEA6512633) | groundwater metagenome | collected 2019-01-07 | study: AquaDiva: Metagenomics assemblies of 32 groundwater samples
GGCACTATACTGCTCTGTAAGAAATTATCAACCCGCCTTGCGGATAATAAAGAACGGGGTCATCTCGCTGTCTTGGCCGGCGGGGGTGTCGCGCAGGAGCTCTTGGATAAATTTTTCTGTGATGGCGCGCGTAGATTTGCCGAGTGAGAAGGCGCCGCGGTAGTTGGCGTCAACGATGACGGTCTCAACGCCAAACCGACTACTGATTTTACGTGCGACGCCATTTGGGTTCTCTGGTGCGCGCTTCGCATAATCCTTAAATTGCTCAAGCGTAAATGACATTGGGCAGTCTATCGACTTCGCCTGTTTGCCGACGAGATAATAGAATGCGCCCTTGATACCGAGCGGGCGCGTGAGCGCGGAGATGAACGCGGCGAAGATGGTGCGCGGATAGCCTGCTTCCTCGATGAGGAGCTGCATCGCAGGCGGTGTGCCGTGCCCGAAGCCGCGGAATTTTTCAGTACCCACATGGTTGCGCACTTTGCCCGAAAGCAAACGGGCGAGCCACGAGGTTTGCACATCATCGCGGTGGATGATACGGCCCTGGGTGATGCACACGATCTTCTCGCTCACGAAGAGCATGTCATCTTGCTGCAGGTGCGGCTCGACATAGTCGACCAAGAGCTCGAAAAGGTCATCACCGAATTCGATGAGTCGCGTTTTGATAGGGAGCCGCAGGTAGCGAGCACCCCCCGCAACAATATCCAAATTTTTTCCTTTGTTTGGTGCAAGAGGAGTGGACATGATACGCGATAGTATAACAAAAAGCGTCCCGCTCTACACGAGACGCTTTTTGTTCTAATCGCTTAGATCTTGCTGACGTTGAGGGCGTTCCGGCCTTTCGGGCTGTCGCCGACCTCAAAGCTGACCTTGTCTCCTTCCTGGAGCTCGTCGAACGAAATGTTCCGGAGCTCGTTGGAATGGAAAAACAGGTCCTTAGAACCGTCCGGTGCTCCGTCGACTTTGATGAAGCCGAAGCCCTTCAGATTCTTTTTGATTACTGTACCATTTTGCATACTGCTAGTGATATAGATTGTGTGACTAAGATATCAAATCAGTAGCCGAAGATAGAAGCTCGATCCCACTTCTCTGGATCCAACTCTGGTTGATTTCTCTAGAATAGCAGAACCACGGTTTTTTGTCAATATGAAAAGAAAAAAGGGGTCTGGCGGACCAGACCCCTTCAATTCAAACAAAGACATCAGATTTCCGTCAGACCCCGTTGGCAATATCGGAACGGAATTGCTTGCCGTCGAGCTTGATCATCTCGACTCCCGTGTACGCCTTTTCTCGTGCGATACGGAGCTGTCGTGCTGATCCGACGACCCACACCACTTCGCCCTCTGAGGCCATAAGTCTTCCATCGTTCTCTCGTCGTGTTTTCTCATGAAAGAAGCGGATACACCGATGGTTGGTGCATACATCAGGCGGTATAGAGACAGGAATCTCCTGAGACTTTTCCGAACGGACAGAAACGCCCACTGCGCTCTTGGGACCTACCTCGACGGCTATGCCAGCAAGTTCATCTCGGTTGAGTGAACGGAGCATAAGATCAACGATGTCCGTCTTAAGCCGCGGTATAACCACCTGCGATGTGCGACGACTAAACCCGCACGAAAGCCCGCATAACTGTGGATCACCGCTGTTCAGCTTGATACTTGCAGTGAGGGCGCCGTGATACGGCCGGCCGTTGTGTTTCAACCCATTGAGAATGGGAAGGAATATTTTTTTCTCGACCAACTGCAGCATATCGCCGCTTATGCGTATCGGCGAATACGCACCTCGTCCACTAGCACAGCTATGTGCCGGCGGCAACAGCACTGCATGAGTACCGTCGCAGACTGCTGTCACTTCAGTTTCTAGTTCCGTATCGCATCTTGCAAGCGTGATGCCAACATCTCTGCATAGACCGTCGCTGAATCCCTTATCCAGTCCGATTTTGGCAGCAGCTTTTGTTGGACCGAACGCAGCTATGTCACGGTCAACGAACGACTGCACCAGATTGCAGATAAGAGAAGGATTTGAATCCACAATGACAAGATTGATACTCTCTTCCCGGACGATTCTCCAGAGACCAGAAAAGTTGATCGCCTCCACGTCATGGCAAAACTCGGAGGGGATGCCTCCGTTGCCCGGGGCACAGAAAACCTTCTCGACAAAAGGGCTTTTTCTGATTGCCCACCAGAGCACGTGTTCACGTGCACCGCTTCCAACGACGAGTACTCGCATTCCTTTGGTTTTCATAATGAACCCCCTTTGATCCTGCAGTGAATGAATGATTCTGTTTGGAGCTGATGCTTCCGTCTCGAACCATACATGGATTTGTCATGTAAGTCAACTGTATGTTTTTGGTATAAAATGAAGCAATGCAATCTCATGATTCGTTTGGACTCAAGGATGTACTCGGACCGGAACATCGCTCGTCGCTCTTCATAGCATTTCTCCTCCTCGGTGTTGCGTATGTTGCTGAACACTTCGCCAACGTGTATGAACAAATATATTCAACGCGCCCAACGTCGGTCTATGTGGGGGATTTACTCCTCGACAACCTTCCGATCGTCGATCTAAATTTGATCATTATCGATGGTGCGCTCATCAGTATCGTGCTTGGGATATTGTTCGTAGTTTTCTCAAAGCCTCGATACATCATTTTTAGCATTAAAGCCTTGGCGCTGGCCATTTTAATTCGTGCGCTCTTTATTTCTCTCACCCACGTCGGCATCTACCCGGGCAATATCGACCCGGGTGTCGGATTCTTTGACGGTATTTATTTATATCTCAATTTTCAAACCGGCTTTTTCTTCTCGGGACATACCGCACTCCCATTTCTTATGGCCCTTATTTTCTGGGATGAGATGCGCACACGCATCGTGTTCTTAATGATGTCGCTTATTTTTGGAGTAGCTGTGTTGTTCGCGCATATTCATTATTCTATTGATGTGCTTGCGGCGCCCTTTATGGCATACGGCATATTCGAGATCGCCAAATATCTCTTCCCGCGCGACTTTAAACTTATTAAGCCTGCTTCTTAATTGTTTTTACGATTCTTGAGTGCGCGGAGGGAGCCAGTCAATAATCTTTTTCCGATGCTCGTCGAGCGACCAGAGATCGCCGTGTTTGAAAAAGAGCGGATGAGTTTCTTTGAATTGTTTCAGAAGCACCACAGAAGCTTTCGGAAATCCGATAGGCAGGTTCTTGTTATAAGATTTGAGAAAATCACCGAGCGATATTCGCATCTCGCTTATCTCCAGCTCTTCGCTGTATTTCTTCATTACCGGCAACAATACCACGAATCTTCTGGAAAATCAATTTTTTGTAAAAACACCCGCCTATTTCTCTTATAGTCTAATGTCAATTTGCTATAGTGCACTCATGAAAAGGGTATATGTCGTGCATGGGTGGGGTACTTCTCCCGAAGAGCCTTGTATTTCGTGGATACGAGAGCAACTGGAGAAAAAGGGTTATACCGCCGAGGCTCTCATAATGCCCAACACCGATACGCCCGTCATAAAAGAATGGGTAGAAAAATTGAGAGAAGTAGTGCAGAATCCCGACCGAAGTACTTACTTCATTGGGCATAGTATCGGCGGGCAGGCTATTATGCGTTTTCTCGCTGGCTTGCCGGGAGGTTCGAAGATAGGCGGTGTGGTGTTTCTTGCGAGCTGGTTTGTTTTGAAAGCTCTTGAGGATGAAGAGGCAGAAAAAATAGCGAAGCCATGGGTAGACACACCCATAGATTTTGAATCATTGAAACAAAAAACCTCTCACTATGTAATCATTCTTTCAGATGATGATCCGTGGGTTCCGGTAGACACCACAAAAAAACAATTTGAGAAGAATGTGGGGGCAAAGGTTATCATTGAGCACCATAAAGGACATTTTACCGAGGAAGATGGGATAACGGAAGTGCCAATGGTGATTAAGGAAGTGGAGAAGATGGCACGCTAACCGACGGTATTACAGCGAAACGTCCTGTACGTCGTAGCCAAAGTTCTGTTCATCAATTAGGCGGATTTTTGACGGTGTGAACTTGTACCAGGAGTCTCCTTCGAGTACGTCTTCGGTTTCCGATGGGGCAGGGCGACCACGTTTAGAAAAATGCTTGACGGTCAAGTCGTGTCGGGCGCCTTCTATTTTTTCTGCCGTTCCTTCGAACTGAATGCCAAAGTTCGGTTCGCCACCCTTAGTACTCGTGGTAATCGTTCCAGCGACACGGATGTTTCCAGAAATGGCTTTCGAGTGTCTGCACTCCGGGTGAGACATCCAGTACATATTCAAATCATCATCGTGGATGAAGATAACGTCAGCAACCCAGATTCCTCCGTCGTCTTGAGTCGCCAAACTCATTAAATGAGTATTCTGTAGCACTTCTAGCACACGTGCTTTTAAATCCATACATAAATGATACCAGACAAAAATAAACGTGCCCGACCTTTCGGTGGGGCACGGCGTGAGATTTGTTGCTTACGTGGTCCAACAGACACACTCAAAAGCCATCAGCCTCCAAAGCATTCGGTCCGGCCGCCCCGGGAAGACTCGAATTGCCACTTGTTTGCCAAATTTTCCAAACCGTCTCATGGCCCACTGGGCGAGTTCATCGATGTCATCAAGCAAGTTCAATCGAGAATCGTCTCGCAGCAAGGGAGAAGCGTACGCCATCTGCAAGCACTCTCCCGCGCCGGTATTTGCAATTTGGATGTGGAATGCAAAATTCTTGTTTTTTCTGGCGGTTGTGGCAATGATCCCCTGGGGAATCCCAGCGACGGGTATCGTCACGACAATCGCACATTCCCCCGGTTCATATCGCGAGGGACGTGTCAGCGTGATGAGGGAAGGGACGTCTGATGAAGGACTGCGAATATTACATTGCGGTAGATAGACGATGTTTGTCCTGCTCGTTGCGAGAGAATAATGCATGATGGGACTCCTTGTGTACCACGGTTTAGTTATCTATGGAGTTTTGGCCGGAACTGCAATGAACACAGCCAGAAAGACTATATCACATACTCGGATTAAATCCAGTTTCACTGCATCCTGGGGAAGCACCGTGATAGTATGGTGAATATGAATATCCTTACACCCGAGCGTCGTCAGGAATTAGTATTTCGTCTTGCTTTTACTAGCGCGGTATTGGGGCTCGTTATTGTGCTCGGAGTTATCGGCGGTGAACTCTGGGTCCGCTGGACGATGAACCAGAATTTTGCATTCCTGGGCGGGTTTGAATTAGAAGCGCTCACCATGTCGGCATTCGCGCTTATCTTCGGTATGTTGTATCTCCATCGTCCGGAACAACAATAAGGATTCGAACCTCTCTTACTTTCCTCGCCCGTAATATTTTTTCAAGAGTGCGACGTGCTCGGCATATGTATCGGTGCAGTGGAATTGCCCGGCCGCATCATGGAAGTAGAAGATGCATGAAGTGTTACGTGGATTAAGTGCTGCCACTATTGCCGCGACCGATGGATTTGCTATAGGGGTTGGGGGCAACCCTTTGTTTAGATAGGTATTATAGGCGGATTTTCTGAATCGGTCCGCAGGTATCACGCGTGGCCACCAGCTCTGCGTGGCTGGAGTGTTTGCTTTCGCGTATTGGAGTGTCGCATCTATCTGGAGCTTCATATTGATGAAAAGTCGGTTCCAGATGATACCGGATATGATACGCATGTCGTCTGCGCCTGCCGCCTCGCGCTCGATAAGCGAGGCGATGGTGAGTGCCTGCTCAAGCGGTACTATCTTCGCCGTCTCTGGTCCATAACGAGAAAGAACGTCGTCGCTGAAACGCTTGTTGACGAGAGCCTGGGCCATACTTGGTGCGGTATTCATCGCGAGAGTATAGATACCCGGCGCGAAGGAACCTTCGACAAGTGGGAGAGAGGATAATGAAGAGGCAGTGAGGAATTCTTTTTTCTGCTTCTCATTCCAGCCGAGTGTCTTTGCAAATACACTCGCCACTTGCTCTTTCCGCATACCCGGCTTGATAATGACAAAGCGGTCACTACTTATTGCAACCGCGCCAAGACTTTGGTACCACGGTGCATCAGCAATCGCAGTAGCAATCCACGCAAACACGTCCCCAAATACATGTGCAACATTTCCTGCCGCCGCCTGGAGTGGCGAGTCAGGGCTCTCGAGGAAGGTGTTCACATGCTCGCTCTCGACGATGCGCTTCTCTTGAGGATTAACCGTGACGGGGAATTGCTCCCGCATTGTGGAGAAAACCTGTTCTTGTTCATGTTGAATTCTCGTCGCGAGAATGGGTGGGAGCGAAAGGACAGTGCCCACCAAAAGAACAGCAAACAACGCCCCAATCCAAAGCTTTGTGGGAACACGCCTCATTCCTGCTATTGTAGCAGTCTCCTTAAGGGTTTGAATTTGTTTTGTATGAAAAGAGCCGCTATGGTAACACGCTGTATAACTATCGCTGGGGATGTAGTCCTCCGGATGATACAATACTGAAAAGCCTGGGCTCTTGACTTTTTGTCTATGACACAAAAGAAAGAAACAATCTATGATGCAGATGAAAAATCATCACGATTGTTTTAACTACCCTCACTGAGCGGTACACATTCGAAGTGTTTTGCGAGATGTGCATAAGTATCCTATGCAAATGCGGATATGTAATACTGTGATGTATTATCAAATTAAATGGATATTTGCGTATGCCTCCAACAAGCCGTATGTCGTTTCTCAATAACAAAGTGTCTCTTGTTATAGCGGTTATAGTCTTAGCCGGTCTTGCCTTTTGGCTTGGTCGCTACACCGGCTATGACATTGGATACGAACAAGCTCAAGTCGACGTCCAGGCGCTCCAAACAGAAGCCGCGCGCAAGGGCGCAGAAGACGCGGCTAAGTCCGCCAATCCGTTCCAAGCCGTTAATCCTCTGGAAGGGGTTGAAGCGAATCCGTTTGAGAAAGTGAAGAAAGTCTTAAATCCGTTTGAAAACTAGTATGCGAAAGATATTTGCGACCGTCGGGACTGTCTTGGCGTTCGGAATCGCCGGAGTTGCTTTCGCGCAGACGGCGCTTCCAGAAGGGGTTACAGACGAGCAAATGAACTCCGCGCTCAAGGATTTGAGCGCGGTGTACGGTGCTTCGGTTGTGCGTCTTGACCAGGCGAAGGCGATCTGCAACGAGGAGCAATATGTCGTAGATTGCGCAGAAATCGGGAAGAAGTACGACCTCTTTTCCGACGCTCGCACAAAGCAGGTTGATGCGCTCCTTACAGAATTCAAGGGAGAGATTGTTGAGAAGATGAAGCAATGCGAGAATGTCGCTTGTCTTGTTGATGTCGCGACCTCCATAGCCAGCCGTTTGAATTCAGGCAACCCATCGGTTGCCAGAGCCGTCGAACTCACTCCGCAGAAAGTAAATGAGAAACGCGCTATCGTAGACACGGCGAAGTCTCTCGGCGTAGATATTGAAGCATGCAGAACAATGGACCCAGACACGGCGTCTGTAGAACTATTGCGAGGATGCGCTCGGCTCGCTAAGCACGAGAATGTGCAGAAATATGTTCCGCAAGCGACTAAAGACCGCGCCGATGGAGCCGATGCGGCCATCGCTCTTAAAGAGAGCCTCGCGAACGGGCAGACCTCGTGCGGGGATAATACTCTTGAAGGATGCGGGAACTTCTGTCTCGCTCCGTCGCCTGAAGCGCGGGCGAAAGGAACTTCAGCAATACCTGAAGTCTGCCGGCAAATAGCATCTAAATTCTTCGGAAATGACGGCTTGAAGGAGCTTGAGGACGCTTATTCTACGGTTCAAAATACCTTTAACACACTTGCGGACCGCGCACAGAATATTGTCTTTACGACCGCAGACGGAAGAACTTTATCCGACCCCGCTTCCATCGGCAGGTATATGGAAGAAGTCGGCAGCCGCGGAGACGTGAAGGCCGTATCGCGCGGAATGGACTTCCTTATTGCGAAAGGATTCATTACGCCGGAGGACCGCGATTTCGCCGTCTCTATGGTGAAGAAGGTCAAGGAGCGCGGCCCGGTGAACTTCGGAGAATGTAGGACTGACCCCTCCCGATGCGCGGACCTCGTGTCTGAAGAAGACCGCGAGCAGTTCACTGCTATGGGCGAGGTAGAGAAAATAATGCGGGGGGAAATGGAGAAACGCGGAATTACGAACCCTTCACGCTGTTCGTCAGACCCGTCGGCTGGACAGTCCTGCATGGAAGCTGCTCGCGCGGCGCTCCCACAGATAGAACGCTTGGCCGAGACGTCTCCTCAAGCGCGGGCAGTAGCTTCTGATATCCGCCAGAAGATACGCCTCGGCGAGGCGGGGCTAGAAGCGCGCTCGCGTGTTGAAGAGCGCTTCATGGCGGAAGGTAATTTTTCGATGGGAGATCAACGTTTCAGATCTATCGCCGAACTTGAAGTGTTCTGTGAGACGAATTCCCAGCAATGTCTCAACGAGACTGCCCGCGACGGTATTTTTTCAAAAGAGGTCGCTACAGAGAGATACGAACACTCGATAGATGTCGGATACAATGCGATTCCTCCAGAGAATATGCAAAGGACGCAGTTCACTGCAGGCAACTTCAATAAAGAAGAAGCACTTCAGCAGTTCAAGCAGTGGCTGGACAATCCTACGGGACCTCCGCCTATGCCTCCGAACATCGATTCACGCCAATACCCGACTCCTTATCCTCAATATCCGCGTACGCCGATAGACCGGGTTGGGTGCCAGTATGCGGCAAGCATTCCGATTCCGTGCAAAGATGGCGAATATCGCCAAGAGTCAATCAACGAATTCGGCTGTCCATCTTTCGGCTCGTGCATCCCTCTAACGACCAAAACAGAGCCGCCTCGGCCGGACGGACGAAACATTTGTCCGGCCCTGCCGACAGTTGAATCTTGTCCGGCCGGAGAAGAGAAGAGGATATCGTTCAGTTCGCCGGAATGCGGTACGTATTACAGTTGTCGCGCAATCTCCAAGCCGCCGGTTGATGACCAGAATCGCACGACCTCCGGTTGTGAGCGATATGGGAGCGGATGGCGCTCAATGGATTCAAGCGGGAACTGCTTCAATCCGTCAATGACCGAATACCGTACAACAAATGGGGCTCTCTATACCTGCGCAACCTTCCCTGCCTATGGGTGCGGTCCCATTGGCATACCCCCTTCGCCGACAATCGGCGGGCAGAGAGATCAGGTTTGGAACAGTTCGGGACTTCGATCTTCAATCCGATCCGATGCGAGCGCGGATCGCATAGAGAGTTTGAAGAATGCGTGCGCGAATGTTTCTTCACGAGCAAATGTGTGGCTCCCCGATTCAGGTACTCAATCAAGCGTAGACTTCGGCATGCCAGACCCTGCGAAATGCGCGAAAGCCGCGGCGTGTTCATCCGCACAGTACTTTGACGGTACGGCATGTTCGACAACTGCTTCTACTCTCTATGCACAATCATGCGGCTATAACGAATACTGGAATGGCTCAAACTGCGTCCAATCGTCTACCGCAACCAGCACAACAGGATGGAACTCCGAATCTGCGAGGCAGGGTTGCGCTTCTGCCGGCGGCATATGGGACAGTACGACGAATTACTGCAGAATGCCGAACGAAACGCAAAATACGGCAGTCACCGGCAGTTGCTCAAGCGAACTCATCGGTCTCTTGGGGAATGGTTGCCATTCAATGGGTAACGGATGGTTCAATAGCGAGATGACCAAGTATGTGTCTTCCGGTCAGACGGTGCGCAGTTGTACAACGGAATATCTTTCCGGCTGCACGACCGGAACCAACACTCAAACGCAGACATCCTGCCCCACAGATCAGTATTGGAACGGCTCGATCTGCGTCACATCTACTACCCAGACCCCCTGTCCTTCAGGGCAGTATGTAAACGGTGCGTGTGCGTATCCTTCTTCGATAACGACAACATGTTCATCGGGTCAATACTGGAACGGTTCGGCTTGTGTTACATCCACTACGCAAACCTCCTGCGGTACTGGACAATATTGGAACGGTTCTGCGTGTGTATCTTCCACTCAAACGACTACGGGGACATACGACACGGCAAGCGCTCAGCAGGGCTGTACTTCCGCGGGCGGCACGTGGGACAGTGCGGCTAACTACTGTCGCATGCCAAGTTCATCAACAACCGCAAGTCCGTCAAGCGGGAGTTATGATAGCTCGAGCGCCCAACAAGGTTGTGCGAATGCTGGTGGCACTTGGAACGGTAGCTATTGTAATATGCCGAGTTCATCGGGCACTTACACAGCTCCGTCTAGCGACAGTTACACACCTCCGCCGAGCAGCAGCTATACTCCTCCACCTAGCGAAAGCTACACACCGCCGCCTTCTGAATCAGCCCCAATCTCGTATCTCTTCTGTCCGGACGACCACGATTGGAACGGAGCGTACTGCACGCTCTCTCCACGCTCGCCGTTTGAACGGTACACGGCGAGCGTATGGTTTGCACTACGTTCTCTCCTCGGTCTCTAACTCCTGCCTTTGTACGGAAATGAAACCCCCTCTTTGAGGGGGTTTCATTTCGCTGTGCTTCATACTGACTGGTTCCGCTGGATAGAGGAAGTTCGAACCTCTGTATCGTAATGGTTCAAGCCTTTCGCAACATCCGTTCAATAACATTGCGACATACGATTTTTCAGTTAGTATGCGTATACGCTCCTAGAAGGGAGCGAGATTGAAAATTAAGCTCCGCGGTAGCTCAGTTCGCTGTAGAATACATATGGTTTCTGAAATTCGCTCCGCGGTAGCTCAGTGGTAGAGCGGCTCGCTGTTAACGAGTTGGTCGTAGGTTCGAATCCTACCCGCGGAGCGAATTTCGGAAACGAATTGAGTTGATTGTAAATACGAAGGTGCTTACCCGCGGAGCTTAGTTTTCAAAACAATCACAAAAATCATGTTAACCCTCTATGTAAAAACAGGATGCCCGTTCTGTGCGAAGGTGCTGAATACGGGAGCGGAGCTCGGCATCTCGTTTGAGGAGAAAAATATCGCGGATGATGCAGTAGCGGCAGAGCTCGTCGCACGGGGCGGGAAGCGGCAGGTGCCCTATCTCGTTGACAGCGAACGTAATGTCGAGATGTATGAATCGGCAGATATAGCAGAGTACCTGCGCACGAACTATCCGAAGAAATAATGGAAATGGCAAGGGGCGCCCTTGGCAAGGGTGCGCATCCTGACAGGACATCGTTCTCGCGCTAAAATGATAAGTGTCACTACTAGCTAGCTTTTTCTCTATGAACATCACTATCAAAGCAACGAAATATCAGCTCACTCGAGAAACAGAGATGCTTATTGAAGAGAAACTTGCAGCACCGCTCCGTCTGCTCGGAGAAAAGAGTGAGAACGCGTTGCTTGAAATAGAGATTGAGGAGGCGCCACCGGAGGGTCGTTCGTCAGAGCCGTGCCGGCTCGTCGCGCGACTTATTGTAGACGGACAGGTTTTCCATGCCGAGGCAGTGAAGCCGACGCCAGAGAGCGCGGCAGACAGGGTGAGAAGCGAGCTTGAGGCCGAGATACGCCGCTCGCGTGGCCGCGCGCGGCGGCTCTGGAAGCGTGGCAGCGCAGCGATCAAGCAGATGTTGCGCTTCGGCCGCTAGTATGCCATTTCGTTTTTGCCTTCAGGAATGACGCGTTCGATAACAAACTTTCCGTGTGCGAATGATGCCTTTGTTATTTTCATGCGTTTGCCGTTTTCAAAGAAATAGGTGCCGATGGAATCGGCATACGCGCGATACTTGTTCCAATTTTCCAAATCTTGTTGCGGCGAGTCCTGCCTGCCGGCAGGCAGGGAGAGAAGGCCATCTTCTTTTTTTAATTTCCCCGAGCGCGTAGCGAGTGACGCATCCTGCGACACTGGCACGATTTCGCTGCGCTCAAATGCAGGAAGAGTGGCGGCAAGGAGTGTGGCACCGAGCGCAATAAGGCGCGGGCGCAGTTCGCGTGCGGTCTCGTTTGGCGCAATGGGCGTCGCTTCTTGTGCGAGGATATCACCTGCGTCGAGCTCTCGAACCATCTTCTGAATGGTGACCCCCGTTTCTGTATCGCCTGCGAGGAGTGCCGCCTCGAGCGGCGTTGCACCGCGGTGTCTCGGCAAAAGGGAATAGTGCACATTCAACACTCCTTTCGGGAATGCGTTGATGAGTGTTTCCGGAAATATTTTGCCGTACGCGACACATATCGCGTACTCGCACTCATACGCGCGAATAGCGGCGATAACTTCGTCATCGAGTTTTTCTGGTGTTATGAAGGGAATGCTGTGTTCGAGTGCGAGCACTTTGACCGGAGAGGGCGTGAGCGCGAGACCGCGACCCTTTGGTGCGTCCGGCGAGGTCACAACGAGTGAGGGCACGAATCCTCGCTCGATAAGCGTCATGAGAGTATCGCTCGCGACCTTTGGCGTGCCGAAATAGACGAACTTATGCAGTTGGGGCTTCATGGGTCTGGATAAGGTGCTCGGCGTGGTCGATAAAGAGAATCCCATTTAAGTGGTCAATTTCATGCTCAAATATTTGTGCCAGGATGCCGCCACCGCCGCGCGTAAACGGTTTGCCATCTGGGTGGCGCGCGCGGATGCTGACGCGCTCGTGGCGCTTCGTTGTGCCATAGACACCGTGAACCGAGAGGCAGCCTTCGTCTGCTCGTGCGCGCCTGCGAGAAGTTTTTATAATTTCGGGATTGATGTACACTTCTATTTCAGCAGGCGGGAGAGATGGCGCGTTCAAGGTTCGACCTTGGGAATTCGAATCTAAGGTCGAACCTTGGCTGCTTGGTATTGGTGGGGGCAGAGTGCGGTCTTTGCGCACGATAAAGAGCCGGTACGATACGCCGACCTGCGGCGCCGCGAGCGCAACGCCCTCGGGCTTCTCATCGAGCGCCTCCTCCATATCGCGAATAAGCTCCGTGAGCTCGAGAGAGCCAAAAAGTTTTTCAGGAACTGGCTTCGCTATTTCTCGCAGCACCTTTGCCCCATCTTGCACGATTTCTTTCATGTGCTCTAGTGTATCACAAATTATCGCGTTTCGTGTTTTGTTGGGTCGAGTTCCCACCAGAATTTCTTACCGAAGTTCTTGGCTTGGCTGCAGACGCTTTTTAAATAATACAAATCCTGCGTGGGGATTTTCTCCAGTACGGTGCCGAGATGCGCCATCGTCATGGGCGCGAGCCCGTCTTGTTTGCGGGAATAATTTAAATGTCGCTGGAAGAATCGCATCAGCTCCCCGCGCTCGGTCTGGCGCTTTCTCCCCTTTGGCGCCTCCGCCGCTTTCTTCTTAATATCAGGGAGAATATCGCGAATGGATTTCATTTCAGGTGGCCTCGATGGACGCGCCGAGTGCTTGGAGCCGATGCACGATGTCTTCATAGCCGCGGTTGATGGAGTAGACATTGCGGAGCGTGGAGCGGCCTTTGGCCACAAGCATCGCGACAAGGATGATGGTCGCCGGTCGGAGTGCAGGCGGGCAGATAACTTCTGCGGCTCGCAGATGCGTCGGGCCGGTGATACTGATGCGATGCGGGTCCAAGAGGCTCGTGTTCGCACCGAGGCGGTCCAACTCGGTGTAATAAATAGCGCGCTTCTCATAGACCCAGTCGTGGATAAGTGTCGTGCCCTTGGCCTGTGTCGCGATGACGGCGAAGAAGGGGAGATTGTCGATATTGAGACCCGGATACGGGCGCGCGTGAATCTTCTCAGGGAAGGCGACGAGCTCGGACGGCTCAAGATGAATATCTTTTAGTTTCGTGATGCCATTTTCCGATAGTTTTGTTTCTGACAAGGTGAAATTTAGTCCCATTTTTTCGAGCAGCAACAGTTCCACTTCGAGAAATTCTATCGGCGCGTTTATAATGTCGATTGTTGAATGAGTCACCGCTGCGGCAGCGATGAAGAACATCGCGTCGGTCGGGTCTTCGGCCACACTGTAGGAGATCTCTTTCTTGATATCGGGAGTGCCGTGTATGGTGAGCGTCGTCGAGCCGATGCCTTCAATAGAAACGCCGAGTGCCTGCAAGAATCCACACACTTCTTGCACTTGATAGTTTGCCGAAGCATATTTGATGATCGACGTGCCAGCAATGCGCGCGGCCGCAAGGAGCGCATTGATGGTCGCCGTGTCGCTTGATTCGTATAAGACGACTTCAGCCGGAATGAGTTTCGAATGAGTAATGTGATAACTATCAGTAAGCGCTTCAATCTCGACACCGAATTTCTCGAGTGCCATGAGATGCGGGCGCACACTTCGGAGACCCAGAGTACAGCCTCCAGACTGCGGAAGTTCAAAAGAATTGAAATGATGTAAGAGGGGACCGATGAACATCAAGATGCTACGGGTTTTTGTCGCCGCGACGTGGTCAATCGTCTCAAGGGTAACTTTCTCGGGCGGAGTGATGACGACACTTGAACCATCCCACTCGACAGTGACGCCAATCGAGCGAAGAACTTCGATAAGACGATTCACTTCTTCAATCTTCGGCACATGATGAAGTGTTGTCTTACCGCGATTGAGAAGAGAAGCGGCGAGAAGCGCGACGGCGCCGTTCTTAGACCGGCTGGTCTCCACGCTTCCCGAAAGCTTTTTTCCACCATCAATCACGAAGTTCATCTCGCCTTGCATATACTGCCATCCTATCATTTGCCGAGCTTTTTGCGCTATTTTTGCTCTGGGTACTACGACGCGCTATGATATCCCTATGTCATTCTTTTCTCCCAAACTCGGCATTGACCTCGGGACGACGAATGTGCTCGTTTTTGTCCCCGGCAAGGGCGTCATCATCAATGAGCCGTCGGTCGTCGCAGTAGGGAAGGCGCACGGTAAGTATGGCGCGAATAAAATTGTTGCTATCGGCGCAGAGGCGAAGGCGATGATCGGTCGTACGCCCGACGACATCATTGCGTACCGCCCGATGAAGGATGGGGTTATCGCCGACTATCGCATCACCGAAGCGATGCTCCGTTATTTTATGAAAAAGGCGCTCGGGAGAAATCCCTTCAAGCCGACCGTGCTGGTCTCGGTGCCTGCCGGCGTTACCTCCACCGAGAAGCGCGCGGTAATAGAGGCGGCGATGAAAGCAGGCGCGAAGAATGCCTATGTAGTGAAGGAGCCGATACTCG
>ERZ1292623.2296-Hain-H51-01um-R1-2296-length-17326-cov-6_pt2 | contig 15085 bp, 13 predicted proteins | sample MGYA00564398_ERZ1292623 | MGnify/ENA primary metagenome ERZ1292623 (study PRJEB36523, sample SAMEA6512633) | groundwater metagenome | collected 2019-01-07 | study: AquaDiva: Metagenomics assemblies of 32 groundwater samples
TTTCGATAACTTTTTTCAGTGTTTCCTTATCCGCGTTCATTATGTTCTTTATTGTCTTGAATTCTGAAAGAAGTTTTTTTGCTGTTTTTGGGCCTATTCCAGGAAAACTTTCTATTATAAATTGCAATTGCTCTTTTTTATCCAGGGTTTTCTTTTTGGCATTTAAGGATATTTCTTTTTCGCTTTTTTTTGACAAAACAGAGATATATCTTGCAGTGTCCTCTGCATTTTTTGTGAAAATCAGCGGAATTTTGTGTCTTAGCGCGATAGATAGCAGGAAACCCCTTATCGCGTTTGCATTCACTCCTGTGTCTGCTGGGTTTTCATCATTGTATAATTCCCGCTCATCTATCCCTTCTATAATCAAAAGTTTATTATTATATTGCTGCAATTCTTCAAGTTGGTTTAATAATCGTCGGTTTATCATTGACGACACGAAGTCGGATATGGTTTTTCTTTCTATTACAACATCTCCCACAATGTAATCTCCTACCTTGAGTTCTCTGAACTCAACATCCATTCCCTGCCTCTTTAGTTCAGATGGAACGAGGCAGTTTTTCTCCCTATAATCTATGATTATCTTTTTTCTTTCCTTTGGCTGCTCTTTTTGCTTATTTTTTGAAAAGATATTGAAAATTTCCTTTGTTTTCATTTGACATACCTCTGATGGCGAATGAATGAAAATTTTTGATTTGCTTTCATTTTAGAATTATTGAGAGGCATTAAGTCCGTTGGCTATGCTTTCTTCCATTCCTGCTGAAGAAATTTCAATGAAGTCCGCTTTCCCGGTTAATTTTTTTATTTCATTTGCTCCAATGTAGGTCATTCCAGAAGCCAAGCCTCCAAGATATTTTTCAATGATTGGAGCAATTGACCCCTTAAATGGAATTAGGGTTTGCTCCCCCTCCACACTGATTATTTTTTTATTTTCTTCCCCGTGTATCTTTGCTTGTTTAACAGATGCAGCAAAGCTTGCAGAACCCCGATACAGTTTATACTTTTTCCCGTCTTTTTCAATTATTTCTCCAGGGGTTTCTTCTGTTCCAGACAATAAAAAACCCAGCATAACCGTGCTTGCTCCTGCTCCAAGAGCTTTTACAACATCTCCTGGATTTTTTATTCCCCCATCTGCGCATATTGGAATTTCTCCCTTGACAGCCTCATAAACATCCATTATTGCAGTTAATTGCGGAACACCTGCTCCCGTCATTATTCTTGTTGTGCACATTGAACCAGGGCCAATGCCAACTTTTATTCCATCAGCTCCTTTGCTAAGAAAATATTCTGCAGCATCTTTTGTTGCAATGTTTCCCGCTATCACATCTACCTGAGGATAATTTTGTTTTAAATAGTCCAAGGTTTTGCCTGCATACTTTGAATGCCCGTGCGCAAGGTCTATTAAAAGTATATTCACTCCTGCTTCTACCAGGGCTCTCGCCCTGTTTTCAACATCTTTTATTCCTATGGCTGCCGCAGCAATTAATCCTTCCTTCTTGACTTTTCTGACCTCTTCTGCTTCCTCTTCTACAGTCATAAATTGATGAATCACTCCCAAACCCCCAATCTTTCCCATTGCTATGGCCATTTTTGATGCGCAAATTGTGTCCATGTTGGCAGCAATAATCGGAATATCTACTTCGTAATTTCTTGTGATTTTTGTCTTAAAATTAACTTCTGTTCTAGAACGAATCTTGTTGTATTTTGGAACAATTAAAACATCGTTATAAGAATATCCCTTCCCTATGATTCTTGCCATACTTTGTTATTAGGGACTTCGCTTTTTTATAAAGTTTTATGTTATTTATTTCAACTCTTTTTGAGTATCTCTTAATTTATTTTGCATATCTTCCTTTATGGAGCCAATAGACTCATGCATTTTTTTCTCCCTTGCCTTTGAGACATAGAAATAAGCTTCATCCCTTGTTTTTCTTGTTATGAGGACTATAAGTTTTCCTTTTATCAACCTGGCTGTTCTTCCCGCCCTTTGGATAGCTCTTATCGCAGAAGGGATTGGTTCATAAAATACCACCACATTTACTTCTGGAATATCAAGCCCTTCTTCTCCTATAGAGGTTGCGCACAAGACATTTAATTCTCCTGATGAAAACTGATTTATTATTTCCCTTTGTTCTTTTTGATTTAATCCTGTTATCTGTCCTGCATTTGTCCTTTTTGCCTGCCCTACAAAAATTTTGGATCTGACATTTTTGATTTCATTCAGCCTTTTTGAGATTATTGATGCTGTATCCCTAAATTGGGTAAAGACTATTATTTTTGCGCTTTCATTATTTTTAAATTCCTTTTTTATTATGCTGATTAATTCCTGAACCTTCGGGTGCTCTATTCTTTTTTCAAGGAGGATATTTGATCTGAGATACGCAAATGTGAATTCAGGCCTTGCAACCAGCTTAACAACACCCTTGCTTTTTTTCTCACTGGATTGATGCAAAAGTTCTTTTAGATAGTTGTTAAAGCTCTGCAGTGTTTGGGTTTCAAGGAGCTCCAATGCGTGCTGTATTTTTATTGCTTGCGCACATACGCTTGAAGCAGCCAGATAATTGAAATTTTTATTGCCAATTGAAATGCTATGCATTATTTTTTTCTGCAATTCTATAAGAGCTGTTTTTGTAGGGGGTCCAAAAAGCAACCTCCTATTTTTTAATTCATTAATATACTTCATAAGGAGCTTTAAAAGAGCCTGCCTAATTTCCTCCAATTCAGGAGGGAAATCTATAATTATTTTTTCAAATTCAAGCTCTTGGATATAATTTTTCACATCACTGCTTTCTCTTCCCCTCAATTCAACCTCTTCTATGGAAAGGTTCCTGCAAATCTCCTTTATCTTTGATTTTTCACTTCCCGGAGATGCGGTGAGCCCTATTATTCTTGGATTCATCGCGGTCTCAACATAGTTCTTTGCGATGAAATTATAATCATAGTTTTTCATGCATCTATGTGCTTCATCCTCAACCAGCAGGCAGACATTTTTCAGGTCATAAAGATTGTTTTTAACGTCGTGAGATATACATTGCGGAGTTGAGAAGATTATATCTGCGGTTTCCCATATTTTTTTTCTGCTCTCCGGATTCACCTGTCCAGTGAATATCTGCATATCTGCGAAAAGTTCAGGAAGATGCTTTTTGAAATACATTAGGTGCTGTTCTGCCAAAGGTCGTGTCGGGGCAAGGAAAACAACTTTTTCTCCAGGAAATTGCTTCATTCTTTCTATTGCAACCATTAATCCGATGAGTGTTTTTCCCAGCCCTGTTGAAAGAACAACAAGACAATTTTTCTTTATGCAGGTTTCAAAAATCTTTATTTGATATTCTCTGGGTTCAATTCCCTCCAAAAATTCCATCCTCGGAAAAAGTTGCATCCTTATAAAAAGTTATCTAAGGTTTTTATACCATCAATTATTTAAAGATATAAAATTTATATTCTTTATGGGTTTAGCTGATTTCTTCAGAAAGAAGACGCATAGAGAAAAGTTTGAAAGGGCTGAGAAAAATTTAGAGAAAAAAGGGGATAGAGTTTATAGGGCACAAAATAGATTTAATAGACAACAAGAAAATGAAGAAAGATTTTCATATGGTGGTGCATCGATGGAATTTGATTCCCCCCTAGCACAATTAGATAGAGCAGAAGCAAGTTATGGACACGCTAAAAAGAAACTTGATAAATTATACTCAGAAGGACAAAAAAATGCTCTTAAACTTAACAAAAAATATGATATTTTAGTTTCTGATGTGAAAAAGACATGGGAGAAGTACGATAATATTGTGAAAAGAGCGCTTTCTAGGGAAAATGAGGAAAGGACTAAACCTCTTCCTGGAAATCCTGATCTTAAAAGCCTTAAAGAGTGGAGCAGTGCCCATAAAAAACTTTATGATTTTGAAAAGAAAGAATTGGGAATGCATAAGGGTGATAATGTTAAAAAGAATCTTGGCACAATATTAGGCATTATGTCAATCGCATCTTTTGTCATTGCTGCTTTTCTTGCAACTAATATGACTGGAAATGCCATCAGTGATACTTTTGGAAATGCTATTGGAATTGGAAATCCCATCTTTCTTATTGTCGGATTTGTTTTTGGGATTGCATGGCTGATTCTTAGAAGATAATCATTTAATATTGTTCCTGACTTCAGGCAAATGTGATTCTATAAACTCAATTATTTTTCCTTTGTATTCTGGATTTAATGAAATTGCTTTATATCCCTGTTTTTTATATAAAAACAGCCAACCTGATTTAACGAGTTCCTTAATTATTTGATTTAGATTGGGAAATCTCTTGAAATGCTCCAATCTATCATATTTTGCGCCCCAATTTTTCTTGGCAACAGCCAATTTATACATAAGTTTGGCTTTTTCTGTCTCTAATGACATCCGATTTTAAAGCCATAAGACAATTTAAATGTTTCTATTCTTGATTAATTCTAATGGTTATTGGAAACATTTATAAACTTATAAATTTATAATAATAGCATGAAAAAAAAAGAAGATAAATCCATTTTTTTGGAGTATTTTGGTGACACGCCTCAACTGAGAATATTTAATTTTTTGATTGGAAATTATTTTTTTGATTTTCCCCTGACAGAAATTGCAAAGGAAAGCAATGTTAGCTATAATTCCCTAAAGGCTTTATTTCCAAAATTGGTTTCCGCAGAAATCTTGGTTAAAACGAGAAGAATAAGGAAATCTGATTATTATAAATTAAACATTGAACATCCTTTTATTAAAGACCTCATCAAGCTTAATTGGATGCTGGTAAAATTTGACCTGAATTTAATTAAAAATACAAAAAAGATTTCTATGGGAAACCTTAATTGAATTTAGGAATTATTTTCTTATTTAAATAATTTGTTAATGTATTAGAATTACTCCTGCAAGCGCAATTAAAATTATGGTTGCAAGTGCCACCCATGCCAGCAGGCTGCCGAAGAATATCTTGTTTCCGTCAAGGTCAGAGATAGGAAGCATATTAAAGAAGGCATAATACAGATTTATTCTTGCAAAATCATTGAATCCAATCAAATAGCCTATGATTGCGAAGAGGAGATTTGCGACTATTCCCGAAACTGCAATCCATCCTATATGGGCTTCGCTCATTTCGGAAAATGAATATAATCCAAATCTTTTTACAGCCCTGTAAACCTTCGGTTTTACTTCAAACACCAGGGAAGCCATCCATATAAAGCTTCCAAGGGGAAACAAGAAGATTTTTGAAATCAATGGAAGAAATGCGCCAATTGGAAAAGGCTTTTTTAAAGCATGCTTTGGCTTAAATCCATACCTATCGGTTTCCCATAATCCGATTTCAACTTCCGAATCAAGATAATAACCGCTAATCTTTTTTGCAAAAACATTTATGATTATGACCAAGAATACCGCAAGAAGGGAAGTCAAAAACAAATTCCAGGTTTCTATTAGGCTTATTGCAAATGCAAAAATAACAGACATTATTAAAATAGCCAAAATTTCTTTTTTGTTAAGCATATTTTCTCTAAGGATAGGTTTCTTATAAAGGTTTTCGTGTTTATTAACGAGCCTGTGAAATATATTTAATTGAAGAGAAAACTATTTAAATAAGCACTTGTAGTCTTTATTATGCGAGTAAGAAAAATTTCAGAGGTGCTTGGCACAAAAGTTTACACTGATTCAGGAGACTTTTTTGGGGAAATAGAAGAAGCAAATCTTCATGAGAACAAAATAGAGGGATGGAGAATAAAGGTGGGAGGAAGCGTAATGTCTCTTATAGGCGGGGCAAGAGGAGTCATAATTCCGCACCAGTTTGTAAGGGCAATAAGCGATATTTTCATAATCAACAAGACAGCGCTTCCAAGCCAAGAGTCCCAAATAGAGGAAGTTCCAGCTGAATTGATATAAAACTGAGATAATAGTTCTGGAAAATAATTAATAGCGGAAATAATTTTAATCATTTGGGTAAAAGATTAATTGAAGATGTTTTTCATGTTAATTCTGAGCGAACAAAGTTCATGAAATTATAGATATAATTTATTCCCAGAAAATTTAAATACTATAAAATTATCCCTTTATATATAAAAATGACAGTTGAAACAGTTCTTCAGCATTGGATATTGACAAGCTTTGTATATCCATTTTTGCTTGTATTCTTCATAGCCTTTGCAGCACTTGAAAAAATAAAGATTTTGGGCGGAGAGGACAAGAGGCAGATTAACGCCCTCGTCGCATTTGTAATAGGCCTGATTTTTGTCGGCGCAATATTTCCAAAAGTAGTTGTAGGCAACATGATTTTATTCCTTACTGTCTCGCTTATAGTAGTATTTGTATTTCTGCTCTTGTGGGGATTTGTGATGGGAGAAGAATTGAAGCTTGGCTCAAATCCGATAATTAAAATAGCATCAGCCGGATTAATCTTTATTGCAGTTGCAGCAGCTGTTCTTTGGGCAACAGGCGCATGGGAACCTGTTTATACATTCCTATTCAAAAGAACATGGAGCAAGGAATTCTGGACAAATGTAATTTTTGTTCTGGTTATTGTTGGAGCTCTTGGAGCAGTAGTTAAGACAGCGAAAGGGAAGTAAGGAAATGATTTCGTAAAAAATAGGGAAATCTTTATAAATAATCCTGAGTAATCAATATAATGTTTGAAGAGGCATTATATTTAGCATCATTTGGATTTTTCAGGGGAGGAGGAATAGGAGACTTGCTTAATTATTGGGAACAACTCGGATTTTTTAGTTATATACTTCCATTTTTACTGATTTTTGCACTTGTTTATGTTACTATAAATAATATGGGTTTGTTTAGAGATAATAAAGGCGTGTCTGCTGTTATTGCGCTTTGTGTTGGACTTCTTGCTTTGCAGTTTGATGCAGTTTCAATATTCTTCTCTGAGATATTCCCACGAGTTGGTATTGCATTATCAATCATGCTTGCAGTATTAATAATAACCGGATTATTTTTAGATCCTAGACAAAAATGGACAAAATACATGCTTTTGGGAATGTCGGTTATAGCTTTATTTATTGTCCTATTCCAGCAGGCTTATTCCAGTTTCTGGTATGAGATATTTTATTTCTTTGATGCACAGACTTTTGCATGGCTGATGATGGGTTTGATAGTTGTTGTTTTAATATTTGCAATTATAAAACCAGCAATACAACCAAGAACTCTTCCTCCCTTTAATCCATTATTATTCGGACAGCCTCAAGCCCGACAAGAAGGACCAATGGGTTAATAGTTAATGAATAATTAAGTTTTATCTCTTTTTCTTAGAACGCTTTTTAGAAACCGTATGACGGGCTACTGGACGAACAGCATGATATTTGCCCGAATGGGCTGCTGAATGAGCTGCCGGATGCTGGACTGAAGCATTATGAGTTTGCTCGGGAGATGAATGCTTGGCTGCAGGAGTTCCAGCATGTTCAGTTGGCGCATGATGTGTTGTGTGGTGCTGCTCTGCAACAGCTTCGAGTATCTTTCCATATGCCCCCTGCATCATCGAGAGCTCTTTTTTCACGCTTTCTATCCCTGACCCATATGAGCCAACTTTCTCAAGTATGGCGGACTGCAATCTGTCTATAATGCTTTCTATTTTTTTCAGCCTTTCGAATATGCTGTCTGTTTTTGTTTGATAAATTGTCTTGAATTCATTCAAGTCCCCCATCTGCTGCTGTATCTTTTTTATTTTCTCGCTGAATACCTGCTGGGCGATTTCAACCATTGTGTCCGCATCTGTTTCTGCATAATTTTGTTCCTGAGGGTATATTTCCTGATAAGACTGGTTTGAAACATACTGGGATGGTTGAGAATGTTCTGGCCTGGGAGTATAAACGTCTTCTGATTCTTCCTCTGTTTTTGGCGAATATTCCCCAGAATCTCTTGGCATTGGAACATTCTCATCGTTGTATTCCGCCTGGGGAGATTCTATATCTTCCATTCCATTTCCCACTGCATTCTTTATATTCGCCTGATTGAGGGCATCATTTATGGCCTTTGGATAAATTCCCTGTTCCTGCAGCTGCGAGGCTATATCCCCGTCCGACATGCCCTGACTTCGCATTTGCATTATCTGATCCAAAATACCCATTTTATTGTTTATATTAATCTCAACTTTTTTTAAATCTTTTTCCTTGAATAATCCAGCGGCTGAAACATCTTTGCCTGCCTGTATAATATGTCCAAATCCTCTTTTCTCGCGAATTTTGAGAATTCTTCTGATGCTGTTTCTATGAATAATATTAGTCTCTGCATATTGTTTTTCAGAATTTCTATATCCTTTTTTATTTCCAGTATTTTCCTGTCTGAATTTTCCTTCATATCTATGAGGTTCTGGCCTATTAAAAGAGTCCTGTCTTTCAGAACTCTGTATTTTTCCTCAATATCTCTTAGTTTTGTATGGAGATTTCCCATCTCCTGCCCGGAGTAAGCATATTCCTCTTCAGCCATTGCAAGTGTAAGGCGCCTAAGGCTCCTTAACAATCAACCTCCTCTAATTTACTTACCGTCAATTTTCCCCATTTTTTCGGCATATGGAAATAACACGAGGCTGGTTTAAAATTGTTGCTATTATATATTTGCAACGCAAAATATTTTAAACTCCCTCCGCTTTTTTTCTGCATGCAATTTCGAGAAGGGGTTCCTTTATACTCATACGAGGTGAAACGGGAAGGCGGCGAGGATATACTATATGTGAATTATATGGGAGCTCCGTATGTTCCAAGCCTGGAAGATTCGCCAGATGTAATGGAAAGAACAGTTGATTCCCTTATAGAAAACCCACAGGCTTCGAGAATAGTATTTGCGCAGCAGAAAAATTATAATTATGACTTTAGGGAAACGTCAATGCTTCTGGAAATAGCCCAAAGATATGTTTTTCTCTTAAAGCAGGAGAGGATTTTATCACAGGAAAAGCTGATTAGCCCTGGCTTTGATCAATTTTTTTCTCAAAGATATAATGAATTATTCTCTTTTCTTTTTCTTTTGAAACGGGATCCAATATTGGCTTACAATGATCTTAACAGGCTAAGAATTGAAGCTCTGATATCCCTTGATAAAAAAAATGAGAAATATAAAGCCGACCAGGCAGGTTATATCAGGCTATTGGAAAAAGTAATAGGACTTTTGGAAAATACCAAAATTATTCAGGCTATAATGCCCTATATGAATGATTATTCTTCTGGAGACAGAAATATTTATCACAGGATTTTCAAAGCGGATGCAATTCCTAATTTTACTTTTACCAGGCTGGTTTCGGATTTGCCCGCAGACGCCGAGATAATAAATCAATACAAGATTACAGGCGATGATTATGATGAGTCTCTCGTGACCATCCTAAAAAGAAAAAATGAACCCAAGCTTATTTATCATCTTCTTCCCCCTGAAAACACACTTTCAGAAGACCATAATATTCTCTTGAATCTTGCAAGAGGAGTCTTGATAGAACACCAGCCAAAGGCGGAAGAATTTGTGGACACGGAGAGGACAAGGCAGGTTTTTTTTAATATCTCAAGGGATTTGCTGCAGGATTTGGCGCAGACGAAAAAAATATCCCTTTCTTTTTCCGAAATTAATAAACTAGCGGTAATTCTTGTTCGGCATACAATTGGTTTCGGATTAATTGAGGTTTTGCTTCAGGATAAAAAACTTCAGGATATTTCCCTGAATGCCCCTATCCCAATGACTTCTGTTTTTGTGAGGCACCAGGATTATGATGAATGCATTACAAACATACTTCCAAGCCAGGAAGACACAGATTCATGGGCAGCAAAATTTAGATTAATTTCAGGAAGACCCCTTGATGAGGCAAATCCAATATTAGACACGCAATTGGAAATAGGAAAAATCCGCGCAAGAATAGCAATTATCCAAAGGCCCTTATCTCCCGACGGGCTTGCGTATTCCATAAGAAGGCACAGGGAAGAACCATGGACTCTTCCCCTGTTCATACAGAATAAAATGATTAATCCATTCGCAGCAGGATTGATGAGTTTCATGATAGATGGCGCGCGAACGATATTAGTTGCGGGAACAAGAAGCTCTGGTAAGTCTTCCTTATTGGGAAGCCTTATGCTTGAAATAATTCCTAAATTCAGGGTGATTGTAATAGAAGACAGTGTCATTGGTGATAGTAGGATAATTGTAAAAGAAAATGGAAAGTTTAAGAAAACCACAGTTGGAGAACTAATAGACAGCAGGATAAAAGATAAAGGATTTATTGATATAGACGGAAGGGAAAAGGTCATTAATCCAGAAAATTTAGAGATATTTTCAGTTGATGATGAAGGAAAAGTAGTTTTAACAAAGCCAAGTAAATTGATAAAGCATGAAGTTAATAAGCCAATTTATGAGGTTATTACGACATCTGGCAAAAAAATAAATGTCACAGGGGATCATTCTCTATTTAGTTTAGACGAGAAGAAAATATTAAGAGAGGTTAAGTCAAAAGATTTGAAAAAGGGGGATTTTATCGCAGTGCCTTATAATCTACCGTTTAACAATAATTTAGATGGGATAAATCTTCTTGATTATCTTTATAGTTTAGGAGATGTTTTTGTTGGTGGCAGGGGTATCGGGAAATATATCTCTGAAAAAAGAAAAGAATTATTCTCTTTAGCCTATTCTTTAGGATATAATAAATCGACGATTCAAAATTGGACTGTTAAAAACATCTTACCATCAAAGATTTTTATAAAGATAAGAGAACAGATTCAGGAAGATGGATTATATATAAAATCTTTTGGAGCATCCCAAAGTATCTCTGCTAAAATAATTTTGGATAAGGATTTTCTTAATTTTATGGGACTATGGTTGGCCGATGGATCCTATGACAAAAAGTCAATTATTATTTCCGTAATGGAGGAAGAAAATAAAGAATTAGTAAAAAAGATTGCAAATAAACTTAATTTGTCAGTTAAAAATCACAGCGATAAATTTTCCTTAATGATAAATTCTGGCCTTCTTAAAGAAGTAATGCAAAAAGTTTTGGATTTGAACGGAAATTCCCATACAAAAAGAATGCCTTCCTGGATATTTAACCTTTCAAATGAGCAAACTGGCTGGATTTTACAGGGATTTTACAGCGGTGATGGATGTGCAAGCGACAAAGAAGTTGTTTTCTCATCGTCATCAAAAGAGTTAGTTAATGATATAGCTACAATGCTTCTTAGATTTAATATTGTTTTAAGAATATCAAATAATCCTAATCCCAAGTATACCACTTATGGAAAAGATGATTCTGTTCCCTGCAGGATAGGCTCTACAAAAATGCTAAATGAGTTTAGAAAGAATATCGGATTTTTAACAAAAGAAAAGCAAAGAAATCTTGAAAAACTTTCCATCAGGATGTCCACGCATGATACCTCTGATGTAATCCCAATTTCCCAGGAAGTTAAAGAAGAATTACATGAAATTTTAGGAAATAAATTCAACAAATATGATTATATAGATAGAAAAAACAATATTGGAAGGGAAAAATTGAAAGAACTTCTTAAAGAAGTTCCATTTGGCATAACTAATCCAATAGACCCCTTAAGGGCAATAGTTTCCTCAGATATCTTTTGGGATAAAGTTTTGGATGCAAGGAAAGCAAAAGAAAACAAAAAATATGTTTATGATATATCTGTTCCAGGTCATGAAAATTTCATTTGCGAGAATATAGTTGCGCATAATACTCTTGAACTCCCTGTAGAGTCTCTCAGGAAATTGGGATATGACATCTTGAGGATGAAGGTTCGTTCTGCATTATTAAAAACAACATCTGAATTGTCTGCAGACGACGGAATTAGGACCAGTCTGCGACTGGGTGATAGTTGCCTAATAATTGGAGAAGTAAGAAGCGTTGAGGCAAAGGCGTTGTATGAAGCAATGAGAATAGGCGCTTTGGCGAATGTTGTTGCAGGAACGATACACGGCGCGAGTCCATACGCTGTTTTTGACAGGGTTGTAAATGATTTGGAGGTGCCAACAACAAGCTTCAAAGCCACAGACTTGATAGCTGTAGCAAATCCAATAAAATCTCCAGATGGACTCCACTCGTGGAAGAGGCTTCTTCAGTTTGCAGAGGTAAGAAAACATTGGAAGCAGGATCCTCTTTTGGAAAAAGGCTTTGTTGATTTGATGAGATACAATGTTGAAAAAGACGAGCTCGAACCGACAGAAGATTTGATAAACGGGGAGAGCGAAATAATCAAGGACATAGCTTCAAATGTAAGAGGATGGGCGGGAAATTGGGATGCAGTATATGATAACATTCTTCTCCGCGCCAAGATAAAAAAAGAACTTGTCGATACCGCCCAGAAAACAGGAGACTTAAATCTTCTTGAATCAGAATTTAACACCCTTGCAAATCACTCGTTTCACGAGATATCTGATAATATAACTAAGGAAATAGGGCTTCCAATGTCAACCAGGGTTTTTCCAGATTGGCAGAAGTGGCTGAATACAGAAGTGAAGAAGAGAAAGGGGTGATAAATTATGAATATACAAACATATTATCGATATTATTACAATAATAAGAGTATCTTTTTAGAAATAGCAAAATGGTTTAATCGGCAGACAAGAATGAGATATGGAAGTCCTGCGTGGCTAGAAGAAAATAAACAGTGGACTAGAAAAATAAATAAGTCCATAGAGTGGTTGCCTGAACCAGAATTGAAAAAAGGATGTAAATTTTATTTTAAGAAATTGGGTGATAAAAAATATAAAAAAACACTTCTTAAAAAAATTCATGGAAAGATATTAAATCCTAAGAAAATAACTAAGAGAAAATTTATTTGTTTTGAAAAGAATATCAGTAAAAAGAGATTTTTATATGATTTTTCCACTAAGAAAAAAATCGGAGAGATTGTTTATGAGGATAAATATCAGATATCTGTGTTATAATTCTCCAAAGATTTATTAATTGTTTTTACCATTCTTTATTGATGAAAAAAAGAGGCGAAATATGGCTGATGTAAAAGATATTCTTAGAAAATACGGGAGCAAGATAGAAGGACAGATTAACGTGTCCAGCATCAGGCACGCAGATTACAGCCAAGAGTATGCAAGATTCAAGGAAGAGATGGCGCCAGAGCTTTCAAAATATGAAAAGTGGTGCAGAAGCCTTGGAAATGCAATAAAACTGAATGTTGCCGAGAAGGATAGGACGGCAATAAAAAGACAACTTGAAATTGCGCATCTTGATGTTGAGCCTTCGCAGGCGCTGACTCTGAGTGTAATGGTCTTCGTAGGTGTTTTCTTAATAGGCCTGCTGATTTCCTTGGCTGTTCTTCTTATTAACGGAGATCTCGCGTCTTTTCCGTTTTTGTTTTTTATTTTAATGGTTATTTTTTCTGTATTCCTTTTTTATTTTGTGAATGGGTATCCTGCACGACTGGCGAATAAATGGCGGCTAAAAGCCAGTTCGCAGATGGTTCCCGCAATACTTTATGTTGTGGTATACATGAGGCATACTCCTAACCTGGAAAAGGCAATAGGTTTTGCATCAGAGCACTTGCAGTATCCGCTTGCATTGGATTTCAAGAAGGTATTTTATGATGTTGAGATAGGCAGGTTTTCAACAATAAAAGACAGCCTTGATAATTATCTGGAAACCTGGAGAGATTACTCGATTGAGTTCATAGAATCCTTTCATCTTATAGAAAGCAGTTTGTTTGAGCCGGATAATCTGAGGAGAATAACCATACTTGAGAAATCATTGCAGGTTGTTTTAGACGGAGTATATGAGAAGATGCTTAAATTCACACATGACGTGCGAAGCCCATTAAACACTGTATACATGTTAGGGGTGGTATTGCCCACGCTCGGCGTGGTGCTTATTCCTCTCGCTTCCGCAATGATTGGAGGATTAATCAAAACTATCCATGTGTTCATACTCTTTAATTTAATAATTCCTTTTTTTGTATTTTATCTTACAGACAAAATAATGCTGCTGAGACCAGGAGGGCATGGAGAAACAGAGTTACTGGAAAGAAATCCCCTTTATTATAAATATAAGACAAGAAAGCCGTACGCAGCCGCGTTTCTTTTGACATTTCCTCTTTTTGTAATAGGATTACTTCCATTGATATTTGGATATATCCCCCTTGATGTTCTGATAACGCTTGGATTGCAAAGAGATTACACCTTTGCAGAACTCGGGCTAACGTTTTTGGGAAATGAGCAATTATTTGGATTTATCTCTGACTCTTCCGGACAGGCGGGGCCATTTGGGATAGGCGCTCTGCTCTTTAGCATGCTTATTCCTGTGTCAATTGCCCTGTTCTTTTCAATGGCATTCAAGGAAAAGACAGAAGAGCTTATCATTGAGAGAGAGAAAACAAAACAGCTTGAAGCAGAGTTTAACAATTCATTGTTCCAACTTGGAAATAGAATAGGAAACGGAATTCCGCCCGAGATAGCTTTTGGGAGAATTGCAGAGTCTTCAAAGGGATTGAGAACAGAGGATTTTTTCAGAAGAGTCAATTATAACATCAGGCAGGGGGGAATGAGCGTCGAGAATGCAATATTCAATCAGAGCACAGGAGCTCTGAGATATTATCCCTCTGAATTAATCTCCACAAGCATGAAAATTCTTGTGGAATCAGCGAAGAAAGGCCTGAGCATAGCTGCACTCAGTTTGATGAGCATATCTGAATATGTTAAAAATATTCACAAGATAAACCAACGGCTTCAGGACATGCTTGCAGAGATAGTATCTGATATGAAGAGCAACATGACATTCCTGGCTCCGTTATTGCTTGGAGTTGTTGTTGGGTTGGCTGCTATGATTACAGCTATATTGAACAAGTTAGATCTTTCAGAACTAAGTGGAGCAGATTTAGGCGGAATATCAAATTTTGTAGGAGAAGATGGAATTTTCCAGTTAAGCCAAATGATCCCTCCTTATTATCTTCAGTTGATTATAGGGATATACATAATAGAAATAATATTCATTTTGACAACAACTCTTGTCACGATAGACTCCGGGGAAAACAAGCTTGAAAGAACATATAATGCAGGAAGAAATTTTGCCCGTGGAATATTCCTTTACTTCATAGTCGCGCTTGTCTCTGTGCTCGCGTTATTCTTGCTGTCGTCTATTGTATTGGGGAATATAATTT
>ERZ1292623.2870-Hain-H51-01um-R1-2870-length-15073-cov-12_pt1 | contig 15073 bp, 22 predicted proteins | sample MGYA00564398_ERZ1292623 | MGnify/ENA primary metagenome ERZ1292623 (study PRJEB36523, sample SAMEA6512633) | groundwater metagenome | collected 2019-01-07 | study: AquaDiva: Metagenomics assemblies of 32 groundwater samples
AGAAAGAAAAGAAAACCAGGAGTGAAACTATGGGAATCAACTTTAACTTATTTAAGCAGAAAGAGAATATCCTGAATTTGGATGAAGGAATGGAGATAAATAAGAAAACTCCTGCTAAAACTTCTCAAAAAAAGAGGAACATCCAAACCAAAGTTGATAAGGAAGATATAGGGTTATTTGGGATTCATAAAAGGTTTGACTTTGAGTATTTAATTTTATTTCTAAGTTTATCATAATTAACATGGGTGATTTCTTTTTCAGGAGGGACATTATTATCTTCTATTATATCTTGTATTATCCTTATGGTGATATCATTGATCGCCTGGTTGCCCTCAATTAGATCATTAGACAATTTCAACAAAGAAAAAAGAATGAAAAACAAGAAAGAAAAATTGAGGAAAAAATATAATATTGTAGAGGGAGATGAATGGATCGCAGTAATAAAACAGATTGACAAGCTAAACAAATCCAATGTAAATATAAATAAAAAGGAATAAGAAGATTTTGGAAGTTATTTTTATGAAATTCAAAAATCCGAGAACAGGAACAGGAGTCTTAATATTTAACAACAAAAATCAGCTACTTATGATAAGAAGGAACAACAAACATGCCGCAGGAAAGGGATCATGGTCTTCACCATGAGGGTATATTAATTATGGAGAGCATTTTATAGATGCCGGGAAAAGAGAACTTAAGGAAGAAGTCGGAATAAAAATAGATAAGTTATCTTTATTCTCAGTAACCAGTGAAATTGTCAAAAGCAAGAAAGTGCCAACATATCATACACTTACAATATGGCTTACAGGAAAATATAATAATCAGCCAATTGTTCCAGATAAGATAGAAGTAGGGGAAGTAATGTGGGCAGATATTAATAATCTGCCACAACCCTTATTTGATCCTTTTAAGCAGTTAATCCAGACAGAAGAATGGAGAACTAAGATAAGATAGTTTAACAACAGTTTAGAGATGGGAAAAATATGAAAAGATTTCCACCAAAAACAAATAGATTTTGTGTTCATTGTGATAAAGTTACCCTCTTTGACTACAATAGGGGGGTAGGACATTCAGAATGTATGGAATGTGGATGCAGAATTTCAATACATCCGGGCAATAAGGAAAAGATATCCCTCACCAAGCAAAACAAGCCCGTAATGTTTTGGAACCATAAAATTTAAATATTATCTTATTTTTGAATAGAAAAGGAGTCGGAAATGTCAGCCCTACCCGGCTGTCTTTCCTTCTCCTTTATCAACTAATTATCTAAAATGAGCGGAAATTATATGGATAAAGATTGCAGAGGAGGGCATAAGATTAATTGGTCTAAAAGTTATAGGGAAAAACAGGTATGGAAATGTGAGGATTGTGGAAGATTATTCACACCGCTCACTTCAGGTAATTATCGTTTAAATCCATTTCATGGATTTAAACTAAACACAAGGAGGTAATAAAATGGCAAAAACAAAAACAAAACAAAAAACATCAAAGAAGGTTGTTCCTGAGAAGGAGACCAAATCAGACGAAAAGTGCTGTTCTTCAGGCAATACAAGCAATAAAAACTCATGTTGCTGTTAAAAAATCAACAAAGTGTCATCAAAAATTTGACATATTGCCTAATTGTGTCACCTGCCAATGTCGATAATTACATAACTCGATTTTTGGGGTTGTAGTCTAGCTTGTTAGGACCTGTGCCCTGGAAGCACAAAACCCAGGTTCAAATCCTGGCAACCCCATTCAATTAAAGTCCCGTGGGGAAGCGGTCAATAGCACTATGAATGGTTTTAGCTAACCTCTTTTTCCGTTTATTGTGCTGATCTATCCCGTCGGACTTTGAATCCGAAGTCACTGGTTCAAATCCAGTCGGGACTATTAGGAGGTTAAAATGTCCGGAAAACTACAATTGGTTCTTGAAGTAGATCAGGACCAATTTTTCAGGAACTGGGATAAAAAGATATTAGAGCAGTTTCCCGAGGAAGAAAAACAAAGGATAATCGCCTGGTTCATCAACAGGAATCTGGCGCTCAAAAGGGATAATTATCAGTGCCAAAACGAGAAATGCCCTTACCATATCAATAATCTAATTATCCCAAAGAGAAGGAACCTTGTTACTGTCCATCACATTATCCCAAGGAGGGATTTCAAGGAGAATCCAGAATCCATGGTAAAAAGATTAGGGTATGGATGTGACGATCTCCAGAACCTGATAACCCTCTGCAAAAAGTGCCATGTTAACTATGAGGGGGGAAATTACAAAATAATTATAAATAAGACATCATATAAATTAGAGAAGCCTTCAAGCTTCAATATGAAGAAGATAATCATTGAGGGCAAAAAGTTAAGGCAGGAACTTAAAAAGATAGGGAAAGTAGGGTGGTACGGAATAAATGAGGAAGAAAGAATAAGAGTTATTTACTTATTAATGAGATGGCTTACAAGGGAATGGACAGAACTGGCGGAGACATTTGATGATTAACACGCGCATATCATCCAACTGGAAGGATGACTGTCTTCCATTGTCAAAAGGTGAAAACAGAGAATCAGGGTTCGAGTCCCTGTATGCGCATACATACCAATCCTTGTCTGAAAGGGTGTCTAAATTAATATAGTTTATTATGCTGAGGGTGAATGACTGGTGCATTCGCTGGAATTAATTCCAAAGGAAGAAGGATTATACATCATTAAAATTAAGCTTTGGAATTGATGGCGAAACTGCTACGGCTTTTAGAGTCAAATAGCCCAGTTTTGAGTGGGCTTTTGCCAGTTTGGAAATCCAGGCTTCGGAAGAAGCATCCCGGTTCGAATCCGGGCCTCGGCGTTGAACCTTTTTGTACCCTTTTTAGTGGTATATGAATCAAAATATTTATATAGAAGTATATAATAATCTAATAAGCAAACAGGTGAAAAAATGGAAAAGGTTTTAGGGATGATATTAGTGGCAATATGGTTTTTGGTATTTATGGTTAGCATGGTTTGGGTAAATACTTATGTGTTGGACAACAAAAAAAACTTTGGATTGACATTTGTGTTTGCATTTTCATATTTAGGATTGAGTTGGATTATCTTTAAATTAATAACATAATCATCCAAAACAAACCAACCTTTTTACAAAATACCCATAAAGGGCTACAAAAATACCCGTGTCCGGGCCTCGGCGTTTATAATAATATGGTATATAAAAAATATGGTTATACAACCCCTGTTTGTTTCTTCTGTGGAAGTTCTGCAACAGCGAGGAACAAGGAAGGTTTGGAATGTTGCCCAAAGTGCAAAACAAAGACCGGCACAGAAATGAAATGCCCGGTTGATAGGAGTTTCCTTGACATAAGGACAGGGAAGTTTGGTTCCTACTTTTACTGCTGGAGTTGCGGAAAGAACTGGAATAAATTCAATGTCAGGCGCTCAAATTCATTATAGTCCTAATATTTATGCCACCAAGGCCGAAGTGGAGGAGGCGCCGAACCTGTAACTCGGATATTAGTGGGTTCGACGCCCACTGGTGGCTCTCCAAACATTTAAATAGACATATAATCTTCTACTTTTATGGTTAAAACACTCAACGCCTATGAAAAAGGGTTTTTAGAAGGTTGGATTGATGGCGAGGGAAGTATCATTTGTAATATACTCAAAAAGGGACGGATGGCAACTCGGAGCAGTTCAGATTAAATTATCAGTCGCCAATAATTGTGTGGATTTATTAGAAAAAGCTAAATCAATTATTGGTGAAGGAACTATTGTAGAAAAAAGAGACAAAAGAGAAGTCACAAAGGATATGAATACAGGACTAATTCCGGAACATTAAGGTGGTTACTACCTCAATTAATTTTTATTATCCCAAAAAAAGAACAGAGAAGACTAGCAACAATTGATTATTTACAACATATAAAAATAGGACAAAATCAATATTTTAGAAAGCAAAGAGAAAAATTATTGAACGAATTGGTCAACTCTTTTAATATTAATCCTCTTTTGTGGCTTTCCAAACAATACCCTCACAACGTTTCATTACCTATTCCTACAATTCAAACTATTCTTTAGCAATAAGATGGTTATAAACTACAAACAATATCAGTTTTCACTCAAGATTTTATAATTGATCACCTATAATGGTTTATAGGCAAAGCACCTTTCTCCATAAAATTTAAATAGTATATTACATCATCTCATCATATTCGGGGATTTTCTAGTAAATATCTATATGTAAATATATATAATATATATTAAACTCCAAAAGGTGATCTAAAATGGGATTAAGCATAAGATTACTATTTTTTGTAGGATTATTGGTGGTAGCAGTTTCCACATATTTTTCAAAGGAATGGTACTTTAAGATTCCTGTATGGTCACTTATTGTAGTAGGCTGCCATTCCGTTGTCAATTTTGTGGCAAAGGATTGATGACCGGGTCTTGGCGTTAGTTATTATTTCACCTTAATTCCAAAACTCATACTTTTAGGTATGAGTTGCAATCTGGCTTGTCCAAAAAGTATTGTTTTCACACTGCTATTTGTATCCTAATTTATTGTCAATACCACTGGTAGTATGCCAATGCGACTATTCGGGCAAAGCGAAAGGAACCAAAAATTATAAATATAAGGTGTCTTAACATTTCTTATCACCTCTTTTTCCCTTTTGGGGTCCTTACGGGCCCCATTAGGGTTTTTGCTCATGATAATAAGTATAACCGGTTCTTCGGGAAGCGGAAAAACATATATAGCAAGAATTCTTTCCACATCTCTTAAGAATTGTAGTGTCCTCTCTTTGGACAATTATTACAAATCTTCTAACAAACCTCCTACCAACTTTGATAAACCCTCCTCATTTGACTGGAGATTAATCAGGGATCACCTCTCTAAACTGAAGAACAATTGTTCTATCAATAGCCCACTTTATTCTTTCAAAAATCACAAAAGACTCAAAAAGACAAAAGTAGTATACCCATCCCCTATAATCCTTGTAGAAGGATTGTATGCTCTTCACCCTAAGATCAAGAGATACGTAGATTTTGGGATATTTTTGGATGTTCCTTTGGCATTATGCCTAAAACGGCGAATTAGGCGTGACATAAGGGAAAGGGGAAGAACTAAAGAATCTATTATCCATCAGTTCAACAGCACTGTCAAGCCGGCTTTCTATAAATATATTCTTCCTACAATCAGAAATGCAGATCTAGTTTTGACGTTTCAAACATAGCTTATTTCAGGAATAACTGGATAGAGATAATCCTTAAATCCTATTACCACCATTGCCGTACCAAATTTCTTTTTAGGGATAAAACTTCTAGTCTCCATTCTTATACCTTTCATTTCGTAATCTTCAGAGAATCCATTATAATATAATTCATCAAGACTATCTCTCAGGTTTTTTTTGGCAGCATCTTCTTTGTTGTTCCCATTGTACTCACATACCAATCCACCATATCTCTTCCCTGTTATTTTATGATAGAGCCATCCATATATAATCCCAACAGTCAGCCTTCTGCCTTTCTTTCCGCTTGCTACGGCCATAATGGTCTCTATAACTGAGCCGTGAACTACTTCTTCCTGTGTAGGTTTAGGGCACTCTACTGCAATTCCCGGCATGATTGAGGAATAAACCATAACATTATACCTCTCAATTCCGGCTTCCTTAAGCGCCAGATGGTAAGATCCTGCGTGTATAGTTATATCACTTTCTCCTATTCCTGATGTCCAGAAGAAAGATCTTGGTATTCTGTTTCCTATAACTATATATGGTGTCTTGCTCCTAATTTTTCCCATATCCTCAACTTTTATTTTTCCATTAAAAGTGCTGTAACTATCCTTGAATTCTAGTATTTGATTATCCATTTTTGTAGTTTTTAGAAAAGAGTCTTATATCTATATTGTTTATCTTAGAATTATTTTCACATTCTTTTTTTGTTTTATAATCTTGAGGAACTAAAATTTTTTTAAATCCATTCATTTCTTTTTCCGGCACTCTCCGTCGAATATCCCCAAAGTGTCATTTTATTAGTATAGCTTATTTAAATAATTTTCTATTTTTAAAAACATTTATATACTGCTGTCTACTGCTATTCCCGTATGAAGAAGAAGCTGACACTCTCTATCGACGAGAAAGTTCTTGCCGCTATAAAGAAGAAATCCAAGAGCCAGGGATGGGTTATTTCCAAAAAAGTTGAAAATTTCTTAGTTACTCTGCTAAAAGGTGATATATCATGATATATACACTGGCGAATACCGACGAGAACATAGAATTTGATGATGTTTCATCCTACATTCCCAAAAGAGAAAATGTCCGTTTTTCCATAATACTACCCACCTATAACGAAAGTGAACTTATCCGGAAAATAATTAATAATATCTCGGATGTTCTAAAAAGCGAAAATTTTGAGATTATTGTGGTTGATGACATGTCTCCGGATAATACGGCAGATATTGTTAAAGAATTAATCCAATCTCACAAAAACATTACTCTGCTATCCAGGAAGAAAAGGGGTGTATTTTCTGCCCAGCAGGATGGAAGTAAGATAGCTGCGGGAAGATATTTAGTGCTCATGGATGCAGATTTTTCACATCCCCCAGTCAAAATCCTGGAAATGGCAGACCATATTGGTCATAATAATATAGTATCCTGTTCAAGATTTTTGCCGGAGTCTAAAATAATAGCACCTTTTTCACGTAAATATTCAACTATCCTCTTAAACACAGCCCTTAGGATAATCTTCGGTGGATGGATTACCGATTACTCAAGTATCTTCTTGATGGCGGACAGAAAAGAGTGGAATAAACTTCATTTTTACTATGATTCGGTTTGGGGGGAAGCTGGTATGGAAATCTTTCATCAAGCCAGATTAAACAATTTGGCTGTGGAGGAGATACCATTTACCTATAACTTTAGGGAGGAAGGAGACTCAAAATCCGGTAATCTTTTAAAATATGGTTATATATACTTTAAACGGGCAATAGACATCAAATTTTTTTACAAAGGGAAATATGAGTCTGGAAAAAATAGTGCGTAGATGCACCAATCTTAAGACGCAGGAAGAAAAAGATGGATTTCAAAGGGACTACCAAAGAGCCTACAACCAATTTGTTATGGAACATCCAGTCAGAAGTGGATTGAGATTAAGCTATATAACCAAGAGAATTTTGGATTATCTTTATTCCTATGGTTATACAGTTAACCAAGAAGAATTTGAAAAGCTTACAAAGAATGAGAAATACCCAAATCAATTTTGAGGATTCGGTAAAAGCAGCTAATTTGGAGTTTAACGAAGAACCGATGGACGAGAACTATACCAATCTTATTGCCGGCTACCCTTCCAGGCTTAGGGTTAAGAAGATACTTCAAGAACTCGGAGATATTAAAGGAAAATCAGTTTTGGATGGAGGTTGCGAGGCGGGGTATATATCTATAAAACTTTTAGAGAAGGGGGCTAATGTCACGGCAATTGATATAGTGGAGCCTGCACTCGAAAAATTTAGGGAGAAAATTAAAGGAACCAATTATACTCCTATTATTAAAAAAGGGGTATTACAAAATATGCCATTTGCCTCAAATGAGTTTGATGCAACGGTCTGTACTGAAGTGCTCGAGCATGCTCCGGACACCCAAAAATGTATTGAAGAGCTAATTAGAGTTGTGAAACCCGGCGGCAAAATAATAATCACTTTTCCCAATGAGAAAAATAGAAAACCCTTATACCCTCTGGCAAGGCTTTTTGGGATTAATACATCTGTCGAACCCAAAGTAACATTGTTTGAATTAAATATAAATGTTATCCTTAAGATGCTAAACTCAGAAGGAAGCTCGGTTAAAAAGTACTACTCTTTTCCATGGTATTTTCCGTTAACATATCTAATTGTTGCCGAAAAGAAGTAACACATTTCCACCATCTAAAGATGGGGCTTTTAGGCAACTGAGCCTGTATGAAATTCCTGATAATCAGAACAGGTGCAATAGGGGACGTAATCCTCACCACACCTATTCTTAAGGCTATCAAAGAAAGATACTCAAAATCAGAAATCCACTACTTAGTAGGGGAATGGTCGGCTGATGTATTAAAATATAATCCCTATATTGATAGGATTATCCCAATTAAAGAAAAGTGGTTTTTTAAAAAAGAATGGAGGATTATACGAGCATACCAATCAATGTTAAAGAAAGAAAATTATGATTATGGATTTGCACTTGATAAATCGTGGTTATTCAATATTTTTTTATTTTTAAGCGGTGCTAAAAACAGATATGGATTTAGTAGGGAGCATCATATTCTTAATAATATCCTTCTCAGTAACCAGGTGAGGTTTTCAGGGAAAAAGAAAGAATATGAGTATTACAGTGATCTCCTTCACGTTTCATTAGGCCTTAAGTATGATTATAATAATATGTCTCTTTACCCCACCAAAGAAGAAAAGCGTGCTGTGGATAACTACATGGAATGGATAAAACCGAAATTTGTTGGTATCGCTCCAGGAGGGGCAGTAAATCCCGGACAAAAGGCATTGCTGAAAAGATGGCCCAAAAAATATTATGGCAAACTAATCAAACATTTATTGCTTAATGGGAAACAGGTTTTTGTAATTGGGGGCCAGAATGATATGGATTATAATAGATTTCCTGAGTTTGAAAAAAATAAGGATTATTACAATCTAACCGGAGCATTTAATATTAGGCAGGTATACTATCTTCTTAAGAAGTATTGCACCATCTTCATCACTCATGATTCAGGACCAATGAACTTGGCCGCAGCGGCAAAGATCAGAAAACTAATAACTCTTTTTGGTCCAACACCTCCGGAAAGATTTGCTCCTCCCAATGCCATAGTACTTCAGTCTCCCACTCACCAGCCGTGTTATACTATCCATGGAAAATTTACAAGTAAGCAAGGGGGAATGGAAGATATATCTGTTAAAGAGGTATTACAACATCTAAAAAAGGAGGAAAAAGATGAGAGAAATTAATCTAAATGGGCTAATAAATCTACTTGACAAATTAGTTAGGAATAGAGCAGATATAGGATTATATAACTTCAAGAAATATAGAATCAGAATAAGTCCTTTAGTACCATTATCCAACAATGAAAGAATAAAGCAGTGGTATAAATTTAACCCTCAAAAGGTAAAACAAATCAATATAAGAAGAAAGAAAAAATATCATCAACGCAAGCGGAAAGGATTATGCATAAAGTGTACCGGAACCGAGAAGTCCACTTATGGAATCCTGTGCACTTCTCACTACCTCAAAAAGAAGAAATATGTATCCTGGTCAAAGAAAAAATGAGACTGATAGTCACAATTCCGGCGCACAATGAAGAATTTACTTTAGGCAATGTGTTGGATAGTATCAACACTTTATTTAAATCAAATAATTTAGACGGAAAAATTGTAGTTGTAGATGATGGAAGTACGGATAAAACAGCACAAATTGCTTCTTCAAAAGGAGCAGTAGTATTATCCCATCCGGTCAAATTAGGGCTTGCCGAGGCATTTAGGACAGAGATTAAAACATGCCTGGAGCATGGTGCTGACATTATAATCCACATAGATGCTGACGGCCAATATCTTCCGGCAGAGATCCCAAAATTACTGGACGAAATTGAAAAAGGTTATTCATTGGTCTTAGGCTCAAGATTCTTAGGTACAATAGAACACATGCCCCTTACCAAAAGAGTGGGCAACAAATTGTTCTCCAAGGTTATTTCAAATATCACAGGTTTAACCATAACAGATGCTCAGACAGGATTTAGGGCATTTACAAGGGAGGTTGCTGAAAAAATACCTATAATCTCCACACATACTTACACACAGGAGCAGGTGATTAAATGTGCCAGAATTTACAAAGTGAAAGAAGTTCCGGTCCATTTTGCAAAGAGAGAAGGTAAAAGCAGGCTTATTAGAAATCCATTTGAATATGCGGTTAAGGCATGGATAACTTTATTCAGAATTTATAGGGATTACAAACCTCTTTCTTTTTTTGGGATGATTGGAGGGATACCCCTTTTAGTCGGTTCATTAATAGGAGTTTGGTTTTCATATAACCATTTTTTTATGGGGGGTGTGAAAGGCCACCTGCTTTTAAGTATATTTATGATGTTGTTGGTTCTAGTAGGAATTCAAATCATTTTGTTTGGATTTTTAGCAGATATGAAAAGGTGATTGTCATGACTAAAAATACAATTAAATGGATTAAAGATTTCTCCAGAAAACCACTTCTTGATGGGAAAAATATAATTGAATTATTAAAATATGATGATTATTCCTTATGGTGGTTTTTAGAATGGCTAATGGAAGGGGGAAGGTTCCATTTTTTAAATATTAGCTCCATCTTACAAAATCCAAAGCAAAAAAATTTTCAAAATAAACCAGCACTATATCTCAAATTTATAAGGATTTTTATAAGAAAGATAATATGGTACTCATTTATACCCTTTAATAAAATCAAGCCCAGAGGAAAAAATGTAGCTTTTGTCTCTACACTAAATAAGATGGTGTACAATAACCGCAAGGATGAGTTTATAGAAGATGAGGTATTCCTGCCTTTGACGAATATATTGCAGGATAAATATAAAGATATTGGTATTTTCCTGATAGACCTTCCATATAAGGAAGAATTAGGATTTAGACCATATTTTAAAGGTATCAAAAGAGGCATCAATTTCATTCCTTTGGAGTCTTTTATGGGTGTTAGAGAATTTCTAAGAGCACATAAATACTATACTAATTACAAAAATATATGGTCAGATATTAAAAACTCACCTAGCTTAAATTTTTTAGATAAAGACATACAAAGACATATTATAAACAATTTTGATTTCTTTTTTTCAATATTTTTGTTTATTGTGTTATGGGAAATTGAGGCATATAAATCAATGTTTAATAAGTATAACATAAACTTATTGTGTACTGGAGATCCATTCAATTTATCTGGATTTAAACCAAGATTAGCATTCAAGGGCAAAATGATAGGTATACAACCTGGTTTGTGGGGATCTCCAGAACTGGAATATGTCCATTCACAATCTGATATCAAGACATACCCCCTTATTGATTATGCCGCCGTATGGGACAAAAAAACAAAAGATAGTATGCATAAACTTACAAATATTCCCATGAAGAAAATGATAATTGTTGGCAATTCAAGAGAGGATGATATATTCTTCAAATTAAAACATTATAATTTAAAGTTAGATAAGAAGAAGATACTATTCCTAAGTTTACCATTCTATGATAAATCAGAATTTAATTTTTTTCTTGATGAGGCATTCTCCTTTTTAAAAAAGGTACCCCAAGAAGAGAAGATTATTAGGCCTCATCCAAATGAGAAAGACACCTTAATCTACCAAAAGCTAATTAATGAATATAATCTCAAAAATACTCAAATATCAAAAGATCAAGACATCATCTTTCCACTAAGTCAAGCAAAATTTGTTGTAACTGGCAATTCCACAGTTGTTCTGGAATCAGCGTTATTGAAAAAGCCAACAATTATACTTGATGTATTTAATAAAGGTTATAGCAAATTTGTGAAATCTGTAAAAAGTGTTAAAAATTCATCAGGTTTATTAAAATATTTCTACAATATTAAAAAATATGATAAACGGATAAAATTAAAGCCCAGAGCTTACAGTAATATGGCTCGGTTAATCGCAAAATTGGTTGAATAATATGTACAAACAAACAAAACAGCAGGAAGAAACACAATCTTATTTTAGACAGAATGCATCTAAATGGAAGAGAAATATAAATATGAATTTTACAATCAAGCAAAGAAATGATTATGTTCTTAAGGTTATATCTGGAAGAAAAATAACTGAAAACTATATTGATATAGGATGCGGAACGGGGGATCTTGCATGTGCTGTAGCAAAAATAGGCATACGCTCTTATGGGATAGATTTTGCAGAAGATATGATACACATTGCCAAAGCTAATGCAAAGAAAGAAGGATGTGAAGCAAAATTTGTGAAATGTTCCTTATTTAATTTTGATTTCAGCAAGTATGATATAATATCTGCAAATGGTGTTATTGAATACCTTTCACCGAAAGAGCTTGACAGGTTTTTGGATGTGTGTTATAAAGGATTAAACATGGGAGGCTCCCTGATATTATCTTCAAGGAACCGGCTCTTTAATATATTTTCCCTTAATAAGTTCACTAAAGAAGAAGTTGATAATGGAAATGCCAATTGCCTTCTTAATGAAGCCATTGGCATAGTAAATGCTGAGGATGTTAATGAATTATTAAAATATAAAACATTGCCTTTATCTGCTAAAAAGAAGCAGGTTAACACGGGTATTGATGTATATATAAGATACCAGTATACTCCGGCACAGTTGGCTAAAGAACTAAATAAAAGAGGTTTAAAGACAGCAGAGATATATCCTATTCATATACATAGTGTTACACCAAGATTTAAAGAAGAAAATCCCGATATTCACGAGAAAATATCTAAAATGATACAGGATGCCGGAACTAACAGATACCTTATTCCATACGCATCTACTTTTATGATCCATGCAATCAAACAATAAAGAAGCAAAGGTAAAAATAGTAATGTATCACCATATCCTTAATGAGAACTCCCGCTATAAGTTTAAGGGATTAACAACTGAGCAGTTCATAAAACAGATTGAATACCTAAATAAAGAGTATACTATCATAAAGATGGAGGATATCTTTCAATGGTATTCAAGCCCCGAGAATGCCCTGCCTGAAAAAGCGGCACTGCTTACCTTTGATGATGGGTTTAAGGAACATTTTGATACCGTTTTCCCTATATTGGATGAAGAGCATTTACAGGGAACTTTTTTTGTTCCTACAAGTGTGCTTCAGGACCCCTATGTTTTGGATGTTCACAAGATACATCTTTTATTATTATCTGCTGATACAAAAAGATTGAAGCAGGATATTTTTAATCTGATAAAACAACATAAGAAAAGGTATTCCCTGCAAAGCAATGGCGAGTATGTTAAAAGGTTTGAGAAGGGTATGGTTAAGAATATATCTCCTTATGACACAAAGGATGTAATATTTGTTAAGAGGATACTGCAGACAGAACTACCGCCGGGATTTAGAGAAAAGGTAGTAGATATTCTCTTTCATAAACATATAAAGGATAATGAAAAGATAATTTCAAGTGAGTTATATGCAAACACCAACCAATTAAGGTTTATGAATAGAAAGGGAATGTATATTGGACCTCATGGGCATAACCACTTATGGATGGGGCAAATAAGCAGGGAAGAGCAGAAAAAAGAAATTGATTTGTCCCTTGAAGTTATGAAGGAGATTGGTTATGTTACTACCCAATGGGCGATGTCTTATCCGAATGGGGACAGCAATAAACAATTAATGAATTATCTAACTAAGAAAGGATGTAAAATAGGTATGGTTGATAACTCATTAGGCATTGCAGATCTGGCTAAGAATAATCCATTTATATTACCAAGAATAGACACAAGAGGTATAATGGAAGAAATGGGTAAACTAATACCTAAAACAATATTATGAGTATATACTGGATATAATTTCAATATAGAAAATATATAAGTATATAAAACAAAATATTTATATATATCATTCAAGGTCGTTAATTAAAATGAAATGCCCTTTATGTTGTTCGGAAAATGTAAGATTACATCTTAAAGATGTACCTATAGTTCCACTTTACAAAATAAGGTCAAAAAGAGTGTATAACCACTATATGTGTGATGATTGCGCCACCCTGTTTATACATCCAACACCAAGTACTGAAGAGTTTAATAGTGTGTATAATAATCCGGAATATTATCTCAGTTGGGAAAGAAATCTGGCTAGAAACACGCAGATAAGATACGGAAACGATCTCAAGAAGTTTAAGGTGTTTATGAATCAAGTCCAGGCAGATAAAGAGATTATAGAAGAGCCAAAAAGGATAATTGAGTTGGGATGCGCTCTTGGTCATTTCCTTTATTGGACAATGCCTCATTTCACAGAAGTATACGGGGTAGAATATTCAGATTATGCAATAGCCAATTCTATTAATAAAAATTTTAAGGTTTCAAAACAATTCTTTAATAAACATCCAAATGATTTTTTTGATGTGATATGTTCATGGGATGTTTTTGAACATGTGCCAAATATTGAAGAGTATATCAAAGAATCCCATAGGATTCTTAAGCCAGGAGGTAAAATTATTCTAACCACCCCAAATTCAAAAAGTATATCTTTTAAACTATTTAAGGAAAAATGGATAGATATAGCGCCTCCGGAACATGTAGTAATCTATAGTAAAAAATCCCTAGAAAGGTTATTTAACAAATATGGATTTAAAAATGTTATACTTCAATGTTCCTCTAGATATAGTTTGAACCCAATATTACCAATATATACAATATTTGCTTGGTTTTTTGGTACAAAACCTACAAAGCAGATGGATAAAGATTACGAGAAGTTCAGAAAAAGAGATACTCTTACACCATTCAAAACATTACTTTATTCTTCTTATTATAAAATTGCTTCAATAATATCTTGGCCTATAAACAAATTAGGATATGGGGATAGTTTATTACTTGTAGCAGAAAAATGAGAAAAGAAAAAGAAGTTATTACTAAGCAGGTTGAATATACTTGTGATTTTTGTACAGAACCAGGAAGATATCGGTGTGAATGTTGTCATAAGGATGTTTGTTACAAACACGGAAGAGATGATGGAGATGGAGACCACCCAGATAGGTTCTGTTTTAAATGTTGGGAAGTAGGAGAATCATTCAGAAAAGAAATCTACAAGATACACAATGATGCTTATGCTATGGAAGAAAAATTGAGAGCAGAATGGTTTCAAAAAGCAAAAATGATAAGCCGGGCTTCTCGACCTGACAGAGAGGAGAAAACATGACAAAAGACAAAAAAACAACACAAGAACTGATAGATAAATTTGACAAGCTTTGCGAAGAATATTCTTGCGAAGATGTTGATATAAAAATGCTTAAGAAAGGCATCAACGATGTAGTAGACAATTGGAGTGGGTGAAATGATGGGTTCCTACCCATCAATTTTACACCTATAATTTTTATGAAAATCTTATTTATAGGCTGTGGTTCCATAGGAAGAAGG
>ERZ1292623.2871-Hain-H51-01um-R1-2871-length-15070-cov-5_pt1 | contig 15070 bp, 18 predicted proteins | sample MGYA00564398_ERZ1292623 | MGnify/ENA primary metagenome ERZ1292623 (study PRJEB36523, sample SAMEA6512633) | groundwater metagenome | collected 2019-01-07 | study: AquaDiva: Metagenomics assemblies of 32 groundwater samples
TCATCAGCACCTTGCGGATCAATTCGTTCATCACGAATCCCGCAAGGTGCTTTTTTTTACTTAACTTTCAAAGAACAATTTATTGCAAAAACAAATTTTTTTAGCTATCCTTTATTTGTATTTGTTTTCGCAATTGTCGGCGCGAATTTTTCCGAAGCGAGGGCGGCGCGGGCATTCCTCCCCCCACCCCTCCTTCCCGCGCCGCCCGAGTGGATTTTGGGAAGCTGCAAAATTGCTGACGCAATTTTGCAGGAAATGGTTTCGAGCCATGTTGTAAATATACTTATGCACAGGCAGGCGGGGTAATGCTTTCAAGTTTTATGTACACTAGCCACGATCGTTTGAAATGTACACAAAATCTTTTATCATCAAAAATAATCTATAATTTCTTTAAAAACTCATTTTCGGAGAGAACGGGTATATTGAGTTTTTTAGCATCATCATATTTTGAGCCCTGATTGGAACCTGCCACCACAAAAGAGGTTTTGGCTGAAACGCTCTCGGAAATATCGCCGCCTCTTGCGCGTATTTTTTCTTTCGCTTGCTCGCGCGTTAATGACTCGAGTTCGCCGGTAAGCACAAACGTAAGATCTTTCAACGGCTCTGCTTTTCCTTGTTTAAGATAGGCGGGGATAGTAAGCACAACACCCGCACTCCAAAATTTTTTCAAACGCGCGATGTTGCGCTCATCGGCAAACCATTCAAAAATACTTTTCGCCACAATGGGGCCGATATCTGCAATTTTCTCTAAATCTTCCCGTGACGCTCCTCGCATTGTTTTTATAAAATCTTTCATCTTTATTTGAGAATTGGAAATTAGAAATTGGAAATTCCGTGCTAAAAGCACGGCTGTTTCCTCGCCAACGTGTAAAATGCCCAGCGCCACTAAAAATCGCGGCAGCGTAATTTTTTTTGCGCGCGCGATCGCTTCTACGAGATTTTTCGCGGATTTCTCACCAAAACGTTCGAGAGGGACTAAATCGCCTTCCGTAAGCAAAAAAAGATCGGGGGCATCCTGAATAAGGCCGTTATCAAGAAGCGCGTCAATGATTTTGGGACCAAGACCATCAATATCAAACGCGTGTTTGGAAACAAAATGATAAAGTAATTCCTGTCTTAATGCCGGGCAATGGCGATTGGTACAGCGCACCAGGATGCCGGAGGCATCCTCTTTTACTTCATGACCGCACACCGGGCATTCAGAAGGAAAATAAAAGGAGTGTTCATGGCCCGTGCGCAATTTCGGCAACACCGCGCGCACCTCCGGAATCACATCACCAGCTCTGCCCACAACTACGGTATCTCCTATTTTAATACCAAGTTTTTTGATTTGCTCTTTGTTGTGAAGAGTCGCGCGCGAGACTGTAACTCCTCCGATTTCCACCGGCTCAAGTATCGCTACCGGCGTAAGCACGCCGGTTCTCCCCACCTGCACGATAATATCTTTTACTCTCGTCGTTGCTTCCGCCAACGCGAATTTATACGCAATGGCGCCCCGCGGCGCCTTGCCCACCACCCCGAGTTTTTCAAAATCACTCACCGCATGTATCGTTACGACAATGCCATCAATATGATATGGGAGCTTCTCGCGCCTCTCTTCGATAGCGTTATGAAAATACTCAACATCGCGCACGCGTGCCGTTTTTTTGGCAAACCGATCGGTCTTAAATCCAAGCTTTTTTAAAAGCGCGTGTTTTTCCGCGTGCGTGGCGGGCGCCTCGTCGCCAAAAAGATCATACGCGTAAAATTCCAGTTTACGGCTGCGCGTGATCGCCGGATCAAGCTGGCGCACGGACCCGGCCGCCAGATTGCGCGGATTTGCATAGGTTTTAAGCCCCGCTTTCTCTTGAGCGCGGTTGACTTCTTCAAACACCTTTTTGGTCATAACGACCTCGCCGCGCACTTCAAAAGCGCCTTTTGCATCAAGACTCAAAGGAACCGACTCGATTGTTTTAATATTTTGCGTAACCTCTTCGCCTACTCTGCCGTCGCCACGCGTGGAAGCTTCTTGCAAGATCCCTTTTTCATACATCAAACTGATCGCAAGCCCATCGAATTTCACTTCGCAGAAAAAATTTTCCGGAATGGTTGCTACTTTACTGATGCGTTCAAACCATGCCTGAAGTTCTTCCAACGAAAAGGCATCCTCCAGCGAAAGCATGAGCCGCGCGTGCGTGACTTTTTTAAATTCTTTTAAGGGTTTACCGCTGACACGCTGGGTGGGCGAATCAGGTGTTACCCATTGCGGAAATGCATCTTCTAATTTTTTTAATTCGTGTTTGAGTGAATCGAGTGCGGCATCCGAAATTCCCTCTCTATCCAAAACATGATAAAGATACCGATGATGATTGATCTCTTTTTTGAGCTTTTCAAGCCTCTTTTTTGCCTCTTGCGCGTTCATATTAGTAATTGACTTCAATGCCGCGCTGAACTACGCGCGTGACGGCAGGATTGCTGGTATTTTCTCCAAGAGACTCAAGACGCGAAGCGCCGCTGGTGAATTTGATCACTTTGAGTGTCGCGCAAGAACCGTTACCCAAGATGAGCGCGTCACCGGCGGGACATGCGGGCCCCGTATAAACGGTTGCCGGACCGCCGCCGCGATAATCAGCAACCGAGGTTCTGGCAAATTTATTGGCAAAACTTATATTTGCGCAGGTAATCGCTTTTTCTTGGTTAAACACAAAAGCATGCTCTTTTAAGTCCCAATAGAGTATACATTCCACGCCCGAATCTGCCGCGTAAAACGCTTCGGTGGATTCCCGAGCGCCTTCGCCGATTTCCAGCTCACCCACGATAATATTAAATACCCCGATGGAAAGCGAGACGGCAACACTGATGATGAGCAGGGTAAAAAGAAGCGCGATGCCTCGATTCATAGTTAGGTATCCAATCGCCGTTGCGAAACCGTTGTTTGCAGCCGAAGGCGCGACTTGGTGCGCTCGGTGCCGGGTGTGGAGGCCTGAAGCACAATGGTTATTTTCGGCTGAAGATTATCATTAGCAACACCCGTTACGTAAAATAATAATATATCAATGATAACTTCCGTGGAGGTAAACGGGAAATAACAATTTTCTGGAAACGGCGTGCTGCAGCCGGAACCAGTCGATGCTTTTTCGATCACTTTGCTTGTTTGGTTAAAACGATAAGAGACTGTCTGGCCCCGCGCCGTGCGATAATTGATGAAAGTGCAGCCGATCGCGCAGCCGGAAGAAAAATTCTCGCCGGTACGCATTTCTTTTGCCATAGCTTCCAGAGCGAATCGAAGATTATCTTGCGTATTCTGTAAGGTAATTGCTTTCCTTTCACTGTTGGTCAAAATCAGCATTGAGGAAACCGCGATCGTAACCACCACGGAAAAAATGCCGATCGCCACAATCATCTCAAAAATGGTGAAACCATTTTGCTGAATGTTGGACTCTTTCATTCGAACCTCCATACCACCTCATCCCCTTTTTTGATAACGACTTCAAGAGGTGCGTTATTAATCTGCCGCTCGCCATTGACATAGAGCGCCCAGCGCTTGCCTTCTTCTCCATTGTGCTTGCCATTGATGACCGTAGGATAAAATCCACTTGCAACCTCTAGCGGAATGCTCGCGCTTGCCGCGGCCCGCTGCAAGACACTCCACGCATTTTCGTCTTTCATGAATGCAATGCCGTCGCCTTGAAATCGCCGCATCGTGCCATTGCCGTAGTCAATAATCACCGTGATTTCCTTGCCCTCTGTTTGATTTTGTTGAGGCAATCTGCCCCGGAAGGCAAAAAAAATGATGAGTACACCGACAATCAGCGCTATCGTCAATAATTTTGATTTTTGCATAATTCAATCATACCACATTAATATACCATATCAATACCCTCTCGCCAATCAAAAATGCCGCAAACGCGCCAAGCGCTAAAAAGGGTCCGAATGGAATCTCGCTTTTGCGGCTATATCCCTTCCCTATCATAAGCACGATACCGACAAGCGCTGCGCTCCAAAACGCAAACAGGAGCGCTTCAAGAATCAATGGCCAACCCAAGAAAAAGCCCAGGCCGAGGGTGAGTTTTGCATCGCCAAAGCCGATCCATCGGCCGCGCGAGATCAACCAAAGGAGTGCGAAAAATCCGGCGGCGCTGACGGCGGCAAGCATATCATTGAATATATGAGGAATAGGAGATGGCAAATGATACGCGATGAAAATAGAATAGAAAAAACCGAGGACAATCAAGGGATAGACAAAACGATCAGGAATGATTTTGGTGCGGAAATCGTAAACGGCAATTAAAATTAAGAAAATAGAAAATAGAAAATAGAAAATAGTTTGAAAATTGAAAATTGAAAATTGAAAATTTTGTTGAGCTTTCCACCAAATACCAACAAATATGAGACCAGTTAAAAATTCAACAATGGGATACTGCCAGGAAATTTTTGCGCTGCACGCGCGACAGCGGCCTTTTTGTATGACAAAAGAAACAAGCGGGATCAGTTCATACCATGCCAACACATGCCCACACGCAAAACACCGGGAACGGCCTTTGAAAACCGATTTCCCGGTGCCTTCTCGCACTATCACGACATTCAAGAAACTGCCGACAATCAAACCGAGCAGAAAAACAATCATCTCTAGATTCTCAACATTACGGACGGACGTCGTAGCAAAAGCGAGCTGCTTCATTCAAACATCCCGTAATATCTGTGCCATTGATCGCAATTCCTACGGTAGAATCCACATTCAAATCAGAGGATAGGGCAGGATTCGTACCTTCTTCAAGACTGGCGCCAATATGATAGGAAACACACGTTTCTGCTGCTGTGGTACAATCATTTCCAAGTGCTGGCGGATGCGTGGTCGTTTCGTAAGCTCCATAAGGATAGGCCACGGCTCCACCTCCTACGGGGTCAGCAGGCAAAACAGGTATATAAGCAGGAGCGAGATTGGTGCCACTGATTGCTGTTGGATACTCCCCATTTGCATCAAAATAAAGTTCCAAGGCGATTTGAATTTGTTTAATATCCGCCACGCGGCGCGCATCACGTGACTTTACGCGCGCGCTATTGAGTGATGCCAATACGATGGAAGCCAAAATACCAATAATGGCAATAACGACCAATAATTCGATAAGCGTAAACCCTTTAGGTTTAAAGGCTGATTTATCCATTATATTTCTATTTTCTAATTTCTCATTGATAACGACCTTTCCTCGATTATATTGTCCCACTAATATTATAGAGCGGCACCAAAATTGCCGCAACTACAATCCCTACACTTAATCCTAACACAATAATAAGAGCGGGTTCAATAAGGGAAATAAGACTTTCTATGACACTATCAACCTCTCGGCGATAAAATCGCGTAAGGGAACTCAAAATTTGATCCAATTTGCCGGTTTCTTCGCCAATACGTATCATCTGCTGGAGCAAAGGAGGAATTTCTTCGTAGCGCGAGAAGGCATCGGCGATGGTGGATCCGCCGCGCACCGCTTCAGCCGCTTCTTGAATAATAGATCGATAAATGACGTTGCCCACCACTTCACCGCTTATCTGGAGCGCGCGCACGGCGGGAATGCCCCCCGCGATGAGGGTATGGAAGTTATCGGCAAACCGCGCAAGATAAATCTTGCGATAGAGCTCACCGATCACCGGAAAAGAAATCTGCGCTCTGCCAAGCGCAAAGCGGCCACGCTCCGTGCGCACAAATCGCAAAAGCGCTATCACGCCTGCCGCCAGTAATCCCAACAACACATAGCCGTAATTCACAATAAACATGCTAAAAAGAATAATAACTTTCGTATAGACAGGCGGTGTCTGGCCGGTTTCTTCAAAAATAGTCACGAGCCGCGGCACAATGACGGTAAACATCAAAATAATCACGCCAAAAAAGGCCACTAAAATAAAAGACGGATAAATAAGCGCATTTTTTGCCTTCGATGTTAATTCATACGAACGCTCAAGATAATCGGCAAGATAACGAAATGTTTCGTCAAGCTTTCCCGATTCTTCGGCCGAGCGCACCATATTGAAAAAAAAAGGAGAAAATACTTTAGGATGTCGCTCCATGGCTTGCGAGAGCGGCATACCTCCCTGCACTTCGTCTAAAAGACTCGCCATCTCGCGCTGCAAGATGGGTGAGTTAATCCCGCTCAAAAGAGTACGCAATGCCACCACGACCGGCACCTTTGCTTCAAAAAGGGTGGCAAGCTGACGAGAGAGTATCACAATTTCTTTTTGGGAAACCTCACTGAAAAACGAAAATGGTCGTTGATACCACGCCGTACTTGCTTCAGCCGGCTCGAGATTAATCACAATCAAACCCCTGCGTTGAAGAGATGCCAATGCGGCTTCCTGGCTTATGGCATCAATAATACCATCGCGTTTTTCGCCTTCCGGGGTTCGAGCTTGATAATTATATTCCATAAAATTTTGCGAGCGTCAGCGAGCAAGGAGCTGAAATTCTTGTGGATTCAAGGAATAAGCGGCGGCCACCTCCATACTCACCTCTCCTCTACGCGCCAAGTCGAGTAATGATCTGTTCAAACTTACCATGCCGTTTTGCGAGCTGGTATCAATGACCAGATCAATCTCGTGGACTTTATTTTCTCGAATCAGATTGCGTACAGCGCTATTGACAATCATCAATTCATAAGCCGGAATACGGCCTCCGCTCTGGCGCGGAAGCAGACGCTGGGAAAATACGCCAAGCAACGTATTAGAAAGCTGGGCGCGAATTTGATTCTGCTGGCCGCCCGGAAAACTATCAATAATGCGGTCAATCGTTTGCGAAGCGTTGTTGGTATGCAGTGAAGATAAAATAAGGTGGCCGGTTTCGGCCGCAGTTACCGCAGTAGCCATTGTTTCGTAATCGCGCATCTCGCCGATCATTGCGACATTGACATCCTCGCGAAACATGGACCGAAGAGCGGTTTTAAAATCGCGCGTATCGGTACGCACCTCGCGCTGATCCACAATAGAGCGATCCGACGCAAATAAGTATTCAATGGGGTCTTCAATCGTAATGATATGCTCGGCATGTTCGTGATTAATAAAATCAATAAGAGCGGCAAGGGTAGTAGTTTTGCCGTGGCCCGTAGGACCCACTACCAGAAAAAATCCTTGTTCTTTTCGGATAAATTCAAGCAGCGCCGGAGGCAAATTTAATTCTTCGATAGTGCGAATTTTTGCCGGTACCACGCGCAAGGCCGCTCCCGGCATGCCGCGCTGACGAAATACATTGACGCGAAACCGCGCCTTAGATTCGTAAGAGTATGAAAAATCGAGTTCATAGTATTCTTCAAAACGTTTCTTTTCTTCGGCGGAAAGCATGGCGCTAATCAGTCCTTCGGCGATCTCGGGTGTTATTACTTCCTCCTTGCTCAATTCAATAAGCTCGCCGGCAATACGAATGGACGGATGGCGACCAACCGTGATATGGAGATCAGAGGCGTTTTCTCTAATCACCGTTTCTATAAGATTGAAAAAATGAGATTGATAGTCCATGTTTAAAATTTCTAATTCCTAATGTCTAATTTCTAAACAAATCCCAATGATAAATATCTAATGTCTAAAAATTTTAGATATTGGGATTTGGTGCTTGGTCATTGTTTAGGTTAATTAGAGTAATTAGAAATTAGGTTAATTTCTTTTTAAGAAGCTCCTCCACTTTCGCCACCACCTCTGATGGCGTAAAGTGTGCCTTAATAATATAATCATCCACCCCGAAGGAGAGACCTTTCTCAATATCTTCTTTCTGGCCGAGATTCGTCAGATAAATAATAACGGTCTTTTTCATCTCGTCCTTTTCTTGCTGCAAATCCTTAAGAAGGGAAAACCCATCAAGATTGGGCATGACAATATCCAACAAAATAACATCGTAGTGGTTTTTGATCATCTTTTCTTTTGCGCTCTGCCCTTCGGTAGCAAAATCAACTTCAAAACCAGCCTCCCTAAACTTAATAGTATACATGTCGAGAAGGAATACATCATCATCGACAATGAGGATCTTCTTATGATTTCCTGTGTTTTTTTGTGCTTCCATACATTTATGGTTTTACGGGTGGTTGCCATCCTGTTAATTTGCCTGGGATGGAACTCGTTTCCAAATTATAACGCAATTCATACGTTCTGCCATCCGAAACATAGCAATAGACGTAGTTGGCGGGGTTTCCGCATACGCCGCTTGCTTTTCCTGATGGATCAGTGGCTACTTGCCCCGCTGCGCCGACAGCAATCAACTGCACAGAAAGGCAATCACTCTCTCCATTAATGACGACTTCGGAAGCACATATCGGAAAGGCGCGATTAGTGACCGAATATAAATCGAGGGCGTTTTGGATTTCTTTGATGTCGGCTTCGCGCCGCGCGTCGCGTGATCGCTCCCGCGTGCTGCCAATCGTCGCTAACACGAGAGAGGCAAGCAGAGCAATCAATGCCATGACGATCAATAATTCAATAATGGTAAAACCTCTGCCCATGTCGTTATGATATCACAACCTTTGACAATTCCTCAAGCCCAACCTTGCCTTGCAATACTTTAAGGATCCCGTCTTGGCGCAAGGTTATCATCCCCTGACGCTGCGCTTCATCGGCGATCGCCTGCTCGGAGGGATTCGTTAAAAGAATTGTTTCAAGTTCTCTTGTCATCTCCAGTGATTCAAAAATCCCTATTCTTCCTCGTATGCCTTTCGGGCACATCGGAGAAGGCAACGCCTGATAAATAACCTTGGTGTCCGGCACATGTGCGCGCAGGTGAGAGGGAATTCCTTTAAGACTTTCCTTTACTTCTTCGGCAAGAATACCTTGGATCGGCACTTCTTTGCGTGACGCGGGGCAAAGAGTCGCCACAAGCCGCTGGGCGATGGCAAGTGAGAGGGTGGCGGGGATTAAAAAGGGATCCACGCTCATATCGATGAGTCGCGGAATAACACCAATGGCATTATTCGTATGAAGCGTGGAGAACACCAAATGGCCGGTGAGTGCGGCATGAATGGCAAGCTGGGCGGTTTCTTTATCGCGAATTTCACCGACCATTATCACGTCCGGATCTTGTCGCAACACATTGCGTATGCCGCTTGCAAACGTATAATGAATCTCCGGATGTACCTGTGATTGATTTACCCCATCAATAAAGTATTCCACCGGATCTTCCAGACTTACCACATTGCGCTTGACATCATTAAGCATGCGCAAAATGGCGTAAAGCGTCGTAGATTTACCGGATCCGGTGGGGCCGGTAAGCAGAATGAGGCCGTAGGGCCGATCAATGGCTTTTTTAATGAGTTCGAGATTGCGCCCTTCCATCCCTAATTCCTCCAGCGAACGTTGTGCGACCCCCGGATCTAAAATACGAATCGCGGCTTTCTCGCCAAAATACGTAGGAAACGTGGAGACGCGAAAATCAATAGTGGTAGTGCCGATGCGAGCACGAAAACGGCCATCCTGCGGCACGCGCTTTTCGTCAATTTTCATATTTGTCATCACTTTGATGCGCGAGATGATGGATTCATGCACTTTCATGGGCAAAATAATGCTTGTGTAGAGAACGCCATCCACGCGAAATCGCACGCGCAATTGGCGTTCGCCCGGTTCAATATGGACATCCGAAGCATGCCCCTCCTGCGCGTGGCGCAAAATAACCGCCACCATTTTGCTGATGGGCGCTTCTTCGCGTATTTGATCACCCAAAAGAACTTCGCCCGATGGTCCGACAATCATCTCTCGTTCTTTGACTGTTTCTTCTTCTATTTCACCAAGCGCTTTCGTGACTTCGCCGCCAAGTCCGCCATATTCTTTCAACACTCCCTCAAAATCAGAACGAGAAATAAGAAAAATGCGAAACGGCATCTTCAAATGCGATGAGATAAATTGCAGGGCTTCTCTCGCTTCCAGATTTTCGGGCGCCACCATGCCAATTTCTAAAATACCCTCTTTGATATTGAGTGGCACAAATTGATAGTGCCGCGCCGATTCCTCCGGCACGTTTTTTAAAATCTCAAAGGGAATTTTTCTATTTTCCAGCTTTTTTACGGGAATACCGAGCAATTCAGACTTTGCTTCCACGAAATGTTCGTCGCTTAAACCATATCCGCTCAATAATTCCTCCAGCGAGCTCGTTTTCGTGCGCAGCGTCTCTTCAATTTCATGCGCGTCGCTTTGCGAAAGCAATCCTTTAGCTTGCAAAAACTTTAGAATGGAAACATTGTCCATACTTCCAGTATAGCAAGATAAAAATATAAAACACAAATATCACGGTCAGATTATTCCATCAATTTATCTACTATATTACTGACCAATCTCGCTTCTTTTGCAACAACAGGCATTACTCCGCTTCTGCGTTTTTGTTCCTCAAAAATAACGAGATGTTTTTCGAAGAATCCTGCGCGGCCAAGCAAACGTGGCGCAAAATCATTATCCAGAAAAAGAAAAGGTATCATTATTATTTTTTTCCCGAGTTTGACTTTTATAGTATGTTGCCATCCCTCCACCATATCCTTTCCTATGCCCGCAATAAGGATAGGGATGCCTTTTTCAGCAATAATACCGAACACAGCCGCGTCGCTTTTAGGAAGAGCAGAAATAGTTGCTCCCGAATCAATAAGTAACAGGAGGGTAAGTAATTCTCCTTTTGCATTAAAAAAACCTACTTCCGCTGCAGGAAAAAGGCTTATTTTATTGTTTTCTTGAAGAGTAATCCCGTAAGGAAAAACAATACTGTTAGACATGATAAATTACCGAGAGCGTCTTTGGGACAGAAAAAATCCGTATCTCATGGAGAGGTTTTTGGGGAGCATATTTTCTTGCTTTCCCGATCACTTCCGTAAGTGTTTTTCCGGTGGCAATAATGTTACCATCAATAATAGCTACTTGTTTGCCACCGTATTTTTTCACATCAATAAAAGGTGTCTTTATATATCGTTTCATATAAAAAAGTATATCATATTCTATCAATCTTTGCAATACGCCGTTCGTGTCTCTCCTCTCCTAAAAATGGCGTCTCAAGCCAAGTAATGAGAACTTTTTTCGCAATATCTTCGGAGACAAATCGCGCGCCGATGGCGAGCACGTTAGAATCATTGTGTTCACGCCATGTTTTTGCTTTTTCTTCCGGCCGCTCGGCATCATCGCAAAGGGCGATGCGCACCCCCGGATAGCGCGCAGCCACCGTTGCCTCTCCTTGTCCCGAGCCGCCGATAAAAACCCCCCGATGATGCTCCGGATCTGCGGCTACCGCCTTGGCGGCCGGATGCATGAAATCCGGATAGTCGTCCCTTTCATTGTATGCGAAAGCGCCGTGGTCTTTGACCTCATAATTTTTCTCACGCAAAAAACTGATAAGTTTTTGCTTGAGTTCAAATCCGGCATGATCGGCGGCAAAATGGATTATCATAAATCAAAAACCAAAGATATATTTTTATAACAATTGCCTCAGTGCTTCTACATGCTTCAGGAGCGTGGCACAATATCCCCACTCATTGTCGTACCACGAAAACACTTTTACGAGATTGCCGCCGATGACTTTCGTGAGCGTAAGATCAATAATGGCGCCGTACGGCTCGCCGATGATGTCAGTAGAAACAATGGGGTCGCGTGTAGTTTTTAATACGTTGGCCCAACGAGATTCAGCTGCGGCATGTTCAAAAATGGTATTTATTTCTTCCACGGATGTTTTTTTTCCTAAAAGGGCAGTTACGACGCTTAATGAGCCAGTAACGGTGGGTATCCGAATTGCAGTGGCATCGAATTTTCCTTCCAACATTGGCAGCGACTGAATAACAGCTTTCGCCGCACCGGTGGTGGACGGCACGATATTGACGGCCGCAGCCCTGCCCCGGCGCATATCCCGCTCATTGGGTCCATCAACAAGATTTTGATTTGCGGTATAGCCGTGCGCGGTGATCATACCCGCTTTTTCAACACCAAAATGCTCTTGGAGAATCGCGAGCACCGGCGCCACCGAATTCGTGGTGCAGGAGGCATTGCATGTGATGGGTTTCGCGTTTGCGAATTTATCGTCGTTGACGCCGACAAGCGTCGTTTCCACCTCGCCGTCTGCCGGCGCCGAAATAACCACGCGTTTCGCTCCCGCATCCAAATGCGCTTTTGCTGTTTCGTACGACGTAAACACCCCCGTTGATTCCACCACCACCTCGATACCCAAATCGCCCCATGGCAAATTGGCGGGATTTTTTTCTTGAAAAAACTGAATATCTTTTGGATTTTTATCATATCTGCCATAGACGGAATCATACTTGAGCAAATACAAAAGATTCTCTTTGCTGCCGAGATCGTTAATAGCCACGATATCAATATCGGGCTGTTGATATGCTTGGCGGAAGAAAATGCGCCCTATTCTTCCGAAACCATTGATGGCAAGTTTCATAATTCTATTTTCTACTTTCTATTTTCTAATAAGTACTGATAACACGACAGCGCTGCTTTCACCGCATCCCCTGCCGAAATATTGTTCTGCTTAAACGGATCATCAGATACATCGCCGGCGGCCCAGATGCCCTCTTTCGATGTTTTGCCGGTTTTGGAATCAATGACCACCTCGCCATACTTATTTAATGCTACCAAATCTTTTACCATATCGGAATTGGGGGTGGCGCCGATCTCCACAAATACACCATCAAGAACAAACTCTTTTAACTCTCCCGCTCTTCTGTCTTTGTAGCGTAAACCATTCACGAATTTTTCGCCAAGAATCGCTTCCGTTTGCGCATTTAAGATAATTTCTACCGGCTTCGGTCCGTTTTTGACGCGCTCTTGGGTGACCGGATCGCCTTTCAACGCTTCTCCATATTCTAACAAATATATTTTTTCGGCATAAGGGAAAAGATCCACCACCGCCTCAAGCCCCGCGTTGCCTCCCCCGACCACCGCTACGATTTTACCGCTAAAGAGAGGGGCATCGCAGGTGGAACAATAAGCAACCCCCTTGCCTTCAAACTCTTTTTCCCCCGGCACGCCAAGTTTGCGGCGACGCGATCCGTTCGTTAAAATGATCGTTTTTGTTTCAAGTTTTTCTCCTTTGTCTGTGATAATTTCAAACCCATGAGGAATTTCCCGCACCGCGCTCACCAATGCCGGTGAACGAATTTCAACAGAGCCGTGATCGTTGCCTTCTTTCTTTTCATATGCCCGCACATGATCCTCAAGCATCTTTGCTAAATCAAAGCCGGAGACGGATTTTGTGCCAATCCAATTTTGCACGTCGGCCGACACAATGGATTGTCCGCCGAATGATTCGGTGATCAAAAGCGTTTTTATTTTTTTTCGCGCGGCATAGACACCGGCGGCTACCCCGCCAGGCCCTCCGCCGATAATAATGAGATCGTACATGAAATAGAAAATAGAAGCTAGAAAATAGAAAATAGAATTATTTTTGCAAAAAATGGTTGAGAATCTTCATTATTTCCGAGAGCAATTCTTCGGCCTTCCTATAGTCTAACTTAGAAAATAAAACTTTTGCAATCTCTATCTGGCTTTCCAATTCTGAACCAGAACCAAAAGCAACTGCCAAAAATTGTTGTTTTTCTTTTCGGTGAAATCTATGATAGCTCTCCGCGATGTTAGAGGAAATAGATATTACTGCTCGTCGCATTTGGCTTGTTAATCCATATAATTCCGATTTTGGAAATTCATCGGTCAGCTGATAGATGACGACTGCTAAATCACGCGACTTCTGCCAAACAATCAAATCTCTAAATGATTTCGTCTCCACACTTCTATTTTCTATTTTCTAGCTTCTATTTTCTAATAAGTCTTCCCCATCATCTGCGGCACGTGTTCCGGACCTTTATCGCGATAGCGCCTCACAAAATCCCGGACTCTCTTTTCATTGAATTCCTCTTCGCCCAAGGCGTCAAGCCGATTCCACGCGGCAAGCGCAATATCCGTATCGTTTTCGGGCCTCGGCGTCATCACCACATACGCTTCGCGTTTTGCAAGAGCGCGTAATTGTTCTTTTGTAGTATCAGAAATATCCGGCCGATAGGAAATCCATATTCTTCCGTGCTCCATGCTATGTACCACGGCTTCGTCGGGCTTCTCGGTATCATAAATACCATCGCGCAAGGGATCCGGCCAATGATCACCCGATGTTGGCGGATTTGATTGATACGTTACTTTTTCTCCTTCCTTAACATGAGTTGCTCCTTCGTACTCAATGGCGCGCGAAAAATCGTCGCCAAGAGGCTCGGGCTTGTTTGCCACAATCGCCCAGACAATGCCGCCCGTAAGCGCCCCGGCCAACGCAATGCCAAAAACCCACCACAACATGCGCATCATCTTTTTTTTCTTGAGCGCCTGCCCATCAATGGTGCGCCGTTCTTCTCTTCGTACGTGGCGTAATTCTTTTTTTGAAAATTCCTGCGGTATTTCTTCCATACTTCATACTTCTATGTTCTACTTTCTATTTTCTAGCTTCTAGTTTCTCGCACTAAAATTCCTTAAATCGGGGATCCTTCAAAATAACAGAAAGCAACACGCGTATATCGCGCACAAGAATCGGACTGCCTCCTTGTCCGCGCACATCGATACAATAGATGCCTTCCGGCGTGGTGTCGAGAACTTCCACATAAAATTGGGTGCCGCTACTGTACTGGGTTTGGGTAAGAGGCGTGGGGCTAAATACGACACTTGCGCCAACCGGCAATCCAAGTATTTGGGATCCGGTGCAAAAACCGGTTGGCGGCGGAGGTACTACGGAAAACGAAACGGGATCGGTAAAAACCGCCAATGGGGGGACAATAACAGTAATGGTAGCAGACGAAGAGCGCTCCAAAAGTTGTGCCGAGGCAAGAGGAATCAAAGGATGCTTTTGGCGCGTTACTTGCTGCTTGGCAATGTTGACGAAAATATCTTGAGAGCTTGCAAGCGAGAAATCATTCACAATGCACGTGGGCGGCGTGGTAAAGGAATTCGTAAGCGACCATTCAGACCATGCGCCGTTGCTGTCGCGCACGCGCACACGCCACCAGAAGGTTCCACTAAAAGGAATACTGCCCGCAGTGCTTACATAAAATGTATCGGGGGAAACGCGCGTGCCCGTGGAGAATCGAAGAGAAGTAAGGGCCGAGTCATTGTAAAT
>ERZ1292623.2872-Hain-H51-01um-R1-2872-length-15067-cov-4_pt1 | contig 15067 bp, 17 predicted proteins | sample MGYA00564398_ERZ1292623 | MGnify/ENA primary metagenome ERZ1292623 (study PRJEB36523, sample SAMEA6512633) | groundwater metagenome | collected 2019-01-07 | study: AquaDiva: Metagenomics assemblies of 32 groundwater samples
CGCTTCCGTTTTCGCTTTTTCTTTCACTTCGGATTGAGCATACAAGGAAGATGCGCCGATCATGACACCGAGTGCAACAATACCCGCGATTGCGATACCGGTTATCGTACGGTCTTTCATAGAGTTATTAATAATGAAATAATGTCAACCTTTCTACTTTTGTTTATGACCTGAGTATACTAAAAAAAATATATCTGTCAACCATTTGCCATATTCGTTTTTTTGCGGTATAGTTTTTATTTATATGGTGCCTATGGTGTAGCGGTTAGCACTAGAGTTTGTGGTCTTAGTTCAGAACTCGTTTCATTGCCATTTGATCGTTGTTATATTACAATAGATATGAGATATATACTGTATGCCTATTGTAAAATGTAAAATTTGTAAAAATGGGTTTTATGCAAAACCGTTTTGGCTTCTTCACGGATGGGGTAAGTATTGTTCTAATCAATGTAAACGGATAGGGCAAAGAACGGGGAAAATGGTCGATTGTTTTTTGTGCGGAAGAGCTACATATAAAGCCGGCAAAACTCTTTTACGGTCAAAAAGTAAAAAATATTTTTGCGGTAAGTCTTGTCAGACCGTATGGCGTAACAGTATTATCTTTGTAGGACCAAAACACGCGAATTGGAAAGATGGAGCGCACGTAGAGTATAGAAATATCATGTTTCGTAATAAAGTTGCGCAATATTGTAGATTATGTAATACAGAGGATAAAAGAGTACTAGTTGTGCACCATATTGATAGAAATAGAAGCAATAATAAACTCAGTAATCTTTTGTGGCTTTGTCATAATTGTCATTTCCTTGTACATCATTGTCGTGATGAGCGAGAGAAAATTATGGTGCCCATAGCTTAATGGTTAAAGCACTGCTCTGTGGAAGCAGATATGAGGGTTCAATTCCCTCTGGGCACCCTATCAAACAAAATATCCTCTCTTGTGGAGGGTATTTTGTTTGATGAGTAAAAAATCAAGAATCGGGATTCCTCCGACCATAAGTCGGAGGAATCCCGATAGGCACCCACCTAAAATTCCCCTTATTTTCCTTAATCATAAAAAAAGAGGCTTATGTAGAGCCTCATGAACGCAGTGGATTTTCTTTCCTTTCTATTTCTTCTTGGTGAAGTGTAGTATCCCCTCCATGTTTCGCCCAAATCCAAGGCCATCCTTAGTAACTTGGGCGGCAACGAGAGATTCCTTTCCTTCGTCCGAAGAGGAACAAATGCTGAATGCCACCCAGTGTAGGAACAGTGCGATAGAAATCTGATCCCTTAAGTGCCAGCAACCCCGAAAAGTATCCCAATTTCGAGCGATAGTAGGCAGAGGCAGGCCGCTCTGGTCCTCTCCGGTTCTGATCCATGTCATTATTTCTTCAGATATCTCTCCGTACCTACTAGGGACATTTATTTTTGCCAACGGAACATTGGGGATGGCGATCTTGCTCATCCACGCATGATTTTGCTGCCCTGTGATAAAGCGCGGGAACAATTCACAGTAAATACGCGGATTCTTGCAATCGTTTGCCAAAACAAAAACATCCATGTCAAACCCCCGTTCCGCAAAATCTATGCCATCAAGGTTAGGAATATATGGTGTGATTCTGGGGAAGAACTGTTCGACCAAATGGAGGAGTAGCCGCTCCATAGGAGATATTATAGAGAGAGATTCAAATACATCAGCTGAATCAGAACCCTTTCTGCACATGCGTAACTCCTCGGCTACTTGCTCCTGAGCAAGCTGCATGTAGTAGGTAAAAATCTCCCAGGTTATGCGATGGGGTGGCTGGACACCATCAAATGTCGGACAGATCACTCTGTGTATGGTAAGAAACTTCTCTTTTTCTTTTCCTTGCGGACTTCCTTTATCAAAAAAGAGATTAGTCATACTGTGTACCTCCTTTTGTCTATTTTGAGGGGTCTGGGTGCCAATCAAGCTTTGATAGTAGGATAATATATCTTTTAGAGTTTGTAAAGGGTGGGCAAAATCCACACAACCGGTCATCAACCCCTCCTTCGCACAAGGCTACGGAAGGGCAAAACAGGTTCTCCTCCTACGCCGCGTCTGACGCGGCTTCGGATGGACAAGTAACGTAGTCCATTTGCTTTTGCTCTCTGTTGCTGATATTATAGTAATGTTATGAAACACTACAATTTTCCAGTAATTTTTTCACACACCTCTAACAGGGGATAGAACCTCTTGCTTACAAAATAAAAAAGGACGAAAATCCGTCCCGCAAGTCGTTTTAATGCCGAACAAGATATCTTTGGGTTGTCTCGATGTCCGTCTTGTTTGGTATATAGTTAATTAAATCAATATCTATAGATCCTTTGCAGTGGTAGCATTTTGTAAATGCACGAAGCTGCTTTAGGTCTATAGGGACAATATTTTCATACTGACATTGAGGACAATCGCATCTCAATGCGAAAATGAGCACGCCCTCTATAGATTGCACCATGTTTATATGCCTCCTTACACGATAATTTTATTCAAGCTATTTTTACCAGAAATAGATTGGTAGAGCAAGTGGCGACTAGCTGGACCAAATGATATGATATCATTATGCAACGCGAATTAAACAATTTTGCCTATATTGATGGCACGAATCTTCATAAAGGTATTAAAGAGCTTGGATGGAGATTAGATTACAGGCGATTTCGAATATTTTTGCGAGACAAATATCATGTTGGTAAAGCATATATTTTCCTCGGATTCCTCGTAAAGAATTCGCAGATGTATAAGGATTTTCAAAATTGGGGATACACGATTGTTTTTAAGCCGACGATCCCCAATAACGAAGGAGAAGTCAAAGGCAACTGCGATGCAGAACTTGTTTTACAGGCAGTTTCGGGTTTTTATGAAAAAGAATATGAAAAAGCAATCTTGGTAACTGGCGATGGCGATTTTGCTTGCCTCGTCAATTTCTTACAGGAGAGGGGGCGACTCGAAATGGTGTTGAGCCCGAATCACAAAAAAGCATCCGTGCTCCTTCGGCAAGCGGTACCAAATAACATTTTATTTCTTGAGCGTTTTCAAGATAGATTGGAATATAAGCCAAAAAGTATCCGAAAATGAAAAAGCCCCGCTGCAGGACAAAACCTACATGGGAGCTTCTTCTTGGTGATCTTACCTTTAGTATAGCGCATACAAAAAGGAAGTCAATAGCCGACTAAACAGGTTCTCACGTAGTCCATTTGCCGACCCTGCTGAGCGGGGTTTATGAGACGCTTAGCGTCTCACCCCAAAGCGAAGCGGGGTATCGGCTCGCTAAGCGAACCGCCCCTATTCGTGATAGATAAAATTCATGTTTTATGTTTATATTCTCTTAAGCAAAAAAGATGGTCAACTATATGTTGGCTTTACTCCTGATCTCAAACAAAGATTTAAGAAACACGAAAACGGATACGTTCTCGCTACAAAGAATCGGAGACCATTGGTGCTTATTTATTACGAAGCATATACATCAAACACCCACGCTAAGCGTCGGGAGAAATATCTGAAAGGCGGCAAGGGAAGAAGCGAGCTCAAGATTCAGCTCAAAGAATGTTTCAAGAAAATGAATTATAAATATCGATAATTTATTTTTGAAATAAAAAAAATCCGCACCGCTGCCTTATGGTTATCATAGTTTCTCCTTTCTAAGGTATTTCTAAACTTTATGATATCATAGTTTCCTTTACTTGTAAAGGTTTATGAGCTGTTTGAATAATACATTATTTTGTGATAGCATTTTTTTTAACATACGCAGAGCAGGAGATATCATGGGATTGCTCTGGAAAGAGGAGAACAGCAATTTGTCATTTCTATTTAATTCTTCCTTACAAGCAGTACAGAAAATGTACACAAAAGGAGTAGATTATGGCTATGACGGAAGGACAGAACAATGACGTTTGCGCGTCATGTCTTATAGAATGGCATAATAAGGCACGCACGAAAAGGCAGATACACAAAGCAATCATGACGTGCACGCATTGCGGCGTCGGATTCTGTGACACCCATGCGACGCATCACGGACAATTAAAAGATGTGCAAGCGCATGACGAAGGAGAAGGAGATTAATATGAGAATCGAGCAAGAAAGCCAGGCATTGGTTTTTAAGCGATGTGCTATTGTATGTCCTGATGGCATTGAAAGGGCAGGATGGGAAATGTGGGCTTGCGGGCAGCGATTTGCCCGAGGAATTGACAAAGAAGAGCTTGAAAAGGCATATCTTCGCCTTTCTCTTCCCCCTGAGCCCCTTTCTTACCATTGGCGTTCCCGGCCGCGGCTGCCGTTGAAGCATAGGGGAAGAAAGATCGAGAATAATGAAAGAGAAGCAGATTTTTTGTAGAAATAAGTAAAAAGGGAAAAGAAACCCCTCCGACCGCGGTCGGAGGGGATTTTTATACTCATTTGCACGCAGATGAACGACAGAGTATATTGGATATGTGATAAAAAAATATTTTTTATTTTCATTACTATTGCCGATGCTTTCCGTTTCGCTTCTGGCGGCAACGCCTATTCCTGCCCACGCTGATTGGTTTGGGCAAAAATTGTTTGCCTCAATTTTTAGTTCGTTTTTTTCAAAAGTAAAATCGCTTTTCACCACGAGCGAAAAGACTCCGCAAGGAGAAACTTCAGGCATGGTACAAGCAAACTGCATCCCCCCGGTTCCCCCGCGACCGGCAGATATTAATAAAGGTACGCATTATGCATCCATAAACATCACCCCAGAAGTATCAACGGCGGGACCCGACAATATTGTCACTATAGCGGTGACCCCTAAAAATTTAGATGTTGTTGAAAGTGTGGGTATCAGTGGCGGCCCGGTTGATGTTACGGAAAGCGATCTCATTGATTGGTATCCAAAGGATCCTGCTACGGCGCGATTTACCCAGCATAGAGTTGATATTGCAGGTCCTAAAAAAGGAATGGTAACGGCGTATGGGTGGGGATTGCGCCTCTATGATAGAAGTCATAAAACGCTTCCCATAGACCAGACCTATTGGGTAAAAGTCAGGATGCGAAACGCATCTATTCCAGAGAAAGCAAGAGATATGATGAGCGCTGATGGTTGGAGAAAAATCTACTACCATATTGGCAATGCAGCGATTTCCGCACCTTCTGGAACCCACAGCATCTATGTCGGCCGGGAACAGAAACCCAGCTTAATCACGACCATTCCGAACTATAATCCCAAAATTTCCTCTTCCTATGGAGGATTCTCAAAACCATTTACTCTGGTTCCGAACGAACATTTTGAGATTCAAACAAAATCGCTGGGACAGGCGGGCACGATCACCCTCAAAGTGAAAAACGCCAAAGTTATCGATGGTGAAACAAGAGTAGTGAAAGCTGATGAGACGATTACTTGGAAAATACAGCCGCTTAAACTGGATCTGCCGCTCCTGCTTGAGTTGAGCCTCAAAAACAGCTGCGGCGAGGATTACTTCAGAGACCAGCCAAAAGCCGCTGAGCTCGCCGATTTTGATAAATTTGCGTTTTGGGTTGAATACGATTTTGCCAAACTCGCCACGGATATGGTAAATCTTACTGTTGAAGCGCGTAATCCTTCCTTGGCGCCGCTTTTTGTCGGCGGCAAATACGACCAATATGACAATTCTTATCCTATTTTTGCAAGCATCTTTACCAAAGGGGAGACAAAAGTTCCTGTTCCTGACGTCCCGATTACCTTTCAGGCCTTCTACAAAGACAATCAAACGGAAGAAGTGAAAAACTTGGTATTTCAAATGTATGCATCGGGTGGAAACGGAAGAAAGGGCGCTGGTGAAATTACTATCAATACGTTAAAAGATTCTACGGGGATTGGATCGGCGTTTCTCAATATCGTCGGATCAAAAATAACTGCCAAAGATGCCAAGCGCGGCATTATTATCAAAACGACTTCCAGCAGATTCCCCGGGCTTTCGGCGGAAATGGCCGTCCCCATAATTGTCTCGAAGGAAGCCGAGTCGCAACCAAAACCTCTCGCGCCTATTTCCAAACCAGAGCCGACTCCCAAGCCCACGCCGATAGAACAATCAAAAAAAGTCCCGCAAAGTCTTATCGTATCTGCGAGTCAGCCGTTTGAAGGCATAAAAGAAGGAGACAAAATTACCTTTACGGCAAAACTCGTGATGACTGATGGTTCTTCGCAAGTGCTCAACGATAACGTGGCGTGGTCTGTAGCGGGAAAGATTGGCAGCATTGCGTCAAACGGGATTTTTACCGCAAAACTCGATCCCTTGGTTGCTGAATACGGCGAAGGAGTCGGATTCATTATTGCTGTCTATAAAGATGCGAGCGGGAAAGAATTTATCGGACAGACGCCTATTTTTAAAGTGAAAACATTTGTATCGGAAGATTTTATACCGGAAGATGTTGATACGCCAGGATAACAAAAAAAGAAATCCCCTCCGACCGCGGTCGGAGGGGATTTTTTATATAAGCTGATGTTTCTGGAAGAACGCTACCGCCTCCTCATGGCGATTAATATGGTAGAGGTGCATGTTTCCCCGCGGCATTGCGGGAATGGCGGCGGCCATGCCGTCAATGTTAGGCTGATAATCTTCGAGATAGTAAATATGAGAAGGTAACACGGAGAGCGTCTCAAGAGCGTGGCGATAGATGGTCGGCTCTGGCTTGCGGCTGCCGATGCGGCAGGAAAAGAAATGATTGATGTAATGTTTCCAGAATGTCACCGCATCCAGATGTTCCAGGCCCAGGATGCTTTGAAAAAGGATCTGAAATTCGCCCGCGGTTTTTTTGCCGCGCTCAAAGGGTTCCAACGCAACTTTGTAAGCGACATTTTTTGCCGTTTCAAATTCATTCCTTGTCGGCCATATGTTGTTTTCAAGATAGAGTTTTTCTAGCCACGACTGCATATCAATAAGGGGCCACACCACTCCGCCGACATCACAAATTACTACTCGTTTTTCGTTTTCCATAAATACTCCTTTCTTTTTTGACAAATTTTCATGTGTACGCTATCATAAGCATATCGCTTTTGCAAATTGTCATTTATTAATTATGTGTAACATCGTTACCAATTATGCTAACCCTTTCATCACTCGGCGTGATGGCCCTTTTTGCCGTGGGCATCATCGTGGGCTATATGGTGCGCCAAGCTATTACCCAGCACCGCAAAAACTCGCTCGAGCTCAAAATCAAGCAGCTTTTGCTGGATGCGAAAGCCCAGGCGCAAGAAACACTCTTAGGAGCTAAGGAAAAAGCCGCTTCTGTTCTTGAAGTGGCAAAGTCGGAGACACGATCGCGCGAATTTGAATTGCGCAAACTCGAAGAGCGCATTCGGCACAAAGAAGAATCGATAGAAAAGCGGACGGTCGATTTAGATCACGAGCGCAAAGAGCTTGAAGGTCATCGTGAAAAAATAGCGCGCATCAAAGAAGAAATCGCGCAAAAGGAGGAAGAAAAAATCCGTGAACTTCAGCGGGTGGCGGGGCTTACGGAGAAAGAAGCAAAGGAGATGCTTTTCTCCAGCCTAGAGAAACGCTATCAGGACGACTTGCTTGCACGCTTGCATAAGCTGGAGATGGGCGGCGAAGAAATGCTGGAAAAACGCGCGCGCGATATTTTAGCATCAGTGATTCAGCGCGTGGCAACTCCCACCACCTCGGAAGTAACCACCACCAGCGTTGCTATCCCCTCGGAAGATCTCAAAGGCAAGGTGATCGGCCGCGAGGGTCGCAATATCCGCGCCCTTGAGCGCGCCGCCGGCGTGGAAATTATTATTGACGACACCCCCGGCACGATTCTCATTTCCGGATTTGATCCGGTGCGGCGCCATATTGCCAAAATGGCGTTGGAAGATTTGATCATTGACGGCCGCATTCAGCCGGCGCGCATTGAGGAGACGGTAGAGAAAGCAAAGCAAGCCATTGATAAAATTATGAAGGAAGCCGGCAATGCCGCGGCCTATGAAATCGGCATATTTGATCTTGATCCTAAACTCATTCAATTATTGGGGCGTTTGAAATTTCGGACCAGTTACGGTCAAAACGTGCTTCAGCACTCCATTGAGATGGCGCATATCTCCGGCATGCTGGCGGCCGAGCTCGGAGCGGACGTGGCAGTCGCTAAAAAAGGAGCGCTGCTCCACGACATCGGCAAAGCCGTGGATCATGAAGTGCAAGGCACGCATGTGGAGATCGGGCGCCGTATTTTGCAGAAATTCAGTATTGAAAAGCCGGTGATCCAGGCCATGCAGTCGCATCACGAAGAATATCCATATGAAACGCTTGAATCCATTATTGTGCAGACGGCGGATGCCGTCTCGGCTGGCCGGCCGGGCGCGAGGCGCGATACGGTGGAGCATTACTTAAAACGTCTTGAGGATCTTGAGGCGATTGCCAATTCCTTTGAGGGCATTGAAAAATCCTATGCAATTCAGGCGGGCCGCGAGATTCGCGTATTTGTATCCCCGGAGCATGTAACCGATTTTCAGGCAAAACACATGGCGCGCGAGATTGCCGACCGCATTGAACAGGAACTTAAATACCCGGGCGAAATCAAAGTCCATGTGATCCGCGAATCCCGCGCGGTGGAATATGCCCGGTAACTCTCTTGTCCCAAGCAAGGTTTAGGCCAACGACTTCGCAAGACAGTAATATACCTTAGCCTACGACGCCTGGCAACGCTTTAGATTACTAAACACAACTGCTCACACAGTTGACAAAATAATGCGCGACCTTTATTGTTTCTTTGAGAAATTCGTTCGTAAGGAGGATTGAGTATGCCGGGAAGCGAAGCAAGAGTTATTGCGGCACAGCTTGACGTGCAACGTGCTTTTCACGGACTCTCGTTGTTTAAGACATTCCTTATTCGCAGTGGCAGGAAAGCATACATAGGGCACGAAACACGAGAAGGATGGACGGGAGCGCTTCCGTTTTATCTTTTTTGGTGCGATGCGTGTGAGCGTTACGCTAAAGATTATCCGCATAGTTTTCCTGAAAAACGATATCTTTCCTGCTCGAATTGTAGTGCCTATCATAGATTCGTGCCTTGGTGGATTCCTCTTTGGAAATTATGGCATCTTCTACGCATCTCAATAAAATATAGTTCTTGGAAACGAACGTAAGCGCCTCTTCCCAGGCGCTGTTTTTATTGTTACGCTTGCAATATGTTATCTCACGAACAACTCAAAACAGTTTCAGGGATATTAGCCAATCTCGGTCATTTGTAAAATATTTATGAATATCTTCTACCTCACACTCGCTATCATCGCGCTCGCATTCTCGATCATGTTCTACACGATTCGTATAAGCCGATAGAGTTTTCATCGGTTTAGACAAATTCTACTTCCATTCGCACATGAAAATTGTAATCTTTCCTTTGGGGAAGAGTTCTGTTATACTTAAAAACAAAAAATCAACAGAGGAGGTTTTATATGCCAAGAGGACTGGAGAAAGAAATCACTTTTTTCGATCAGATTAAACAGGTATTGATAGACAATGGCCACGATGGCGAATATGTAGCAATTTCTAGTCATAGAATTTTGGGATATGGAGCAAATCCGCATGAGATTATAAAAAACCTTTCGTCAGAATTTAAGAAGACACCAGACCCACTTTTGATCCGCAAGATTCAGACAGAAAGAATACTAATCAAAATGAGATCTCCTCGAGTGCCGAAAACATAAGCGCCTCTTCCCAGGCGCTGTTTTTTTTGGTAGGGTGGATTCTATGCTCACGCGAGCACGTATATGCCCACTATTCAGCAACTCATTCGCAAAGGGCGAAAACCAAAAACTCAAAAAGCGAAGGCGCCGGCCCTTCTGTATAGTTTTAACGCACTCAAGAACAAGCCAGTTTTTCATCCCTCGCCGTTTAAGCGCGGAGTATGCCTGCAAGTGAAAACCGTAACCCCCAAAAAGCCGAACTCGGCGTTGCGTAAGGTTGCGCGCGTGCGGCTCACCAATGGCGCGGAAATTACCGCCTATATCCCGGGCGTCGGCCACGCGCTCCAAGAGCACTCGGTGGTGGTGGTGCGCGGCGGGCGCGTAAAAGACTTGCCCGGCGTGCGGTACCACATTGTGCGCGGGGTGTTGGATGCGACAGGAGTGGAAGGCAGAAAACAGGGTCGATCACGGTATGGAGCTAAAAAACCTAAATAGGATATAAAACCAATTGGTTTCTAAGTTTATATGCGACGCAAAAGAAACATAACACGAAATATCGCTCCCGATCCGAAATATGGCAATATTCTCCTTGCCCAGTTTATTAATCATCTCATGAAAGATGGCAAAAAAAGTGTAGCGCGTGCCGTGATGTATCGCGCGCTCGATCGTATCGTAAAAAATCCGCCAGCCGGCGGACCGCCAGCCGGCCCGCTTCTCAGCTCGCCTCGATCCGGCGAAGCGGGCGAGGCGAGCGGAAAGAGTGATGCCATTGCGCTCTTTGAGTCGGCAATCGCAAATGTGTCGCCGGCAGTGGAAGTAAAATCCCGCCGCGTGGGCGGTGCCACCTATCAGGTACCTCGGGAAGTACGCGGCGATCGCCGCATTACGCTTGCGATCCGCTGGATCCTGCAGGCATCGCGCGCCAAAAAAGGAAAGCCCATGGCCGATCGCCTTGCTGATGAGCTTGCGCTGGCCGTAAAAAACGAGGGTGCTGCCATCAAAAAGAAATTGGACACCCATCGTATGGCGGAAGCAAACAAAGCATTTGCGCATTTTTCGTGGTAATGATACATTTTTTATCCCCGCTTCATGCCGGGTTTTGTTGACTATTTATGTAAAATCGGCTATAGTAATAATATTCTATGAAAACAAAGAAGATTAAAAAAGATATTCTCACATTTAACGCCGTATTTTTAGAAGAAGCGGATGGCGGATATAGTGTAAGTGTGCCGGTGTTGCCGGGGTGTTTTTCGCAAGGCGACACCTTTGAAGAAGCGGTAAAGAATATCAAGGAGGCGATTGAACTTTATATCGAGGAGGCGACGAAAAAAGATATTCAGTGGTCTGGATACCGAAGCGAGCGCGAGTTTATGGCGCCTGTTGGTGTATATGCCTAGATCGCCTCAAATTTCTGGAAAAGAAATGAGGCGAGTTCTCACTCGCCTCGGTTTTTATCTGGAAAGCCAAAAAGGAAGTCATATGAAATTTGTGAAAAAATATCAGGGAGGCAAGGAAATTATTATTGTGCCAAATCACAAAACCTTACGAAAAGGGACGTTGAATAATCTTGTAAAGAAACTTAATTTGAATACAAGAGAGCTTCGGAAGCTTTTATAAAACATGGCTCGCCAATATCCTCTCGAAAAAACACGGAACATCGGCATTATTGCGCACATTGATGCCGGCAAAACCACGATGACCGAGCGGGTGCTTTTTTATACGGGTGTTTCGCATAAAATCGGCGAGGTGCATGAAGGGGAGGCGATTATGGATTGGATGGAGCAGGAGAGAGAGCGTGGGATCACGATCACGGCGGCTGCCACCACCTGTTTTTGGAAGCCGACTGACGGCAGCGAAGAACACCGTTTTAACATTATTGATACTCCCGGTCATGTCGACTTTACCGTAGAAGTAGAACGCTCATTGCGCGTGTTGGATGGCGGGGTAGTGGTATTTGACGGCGTTGCCGGTGTTGAGCCGCAATCCGAGACGGTCTGGCGCCAAGCAGATAAATATCATGTGTCGCGCATCTGTTTTATCAATAAACTTGATCGCATCGGCGCTTCTTTTGAAAAAAGTTTTTCTTCAATCCGCGAGCGCCTCTCGCCTCATGCAGTTGCACTCACCTATCCAATTGGTGAAGAATCCGAGCATCGCGGCGTGATTGATTTGATGAATCGCAAGGCCTATACGTTTGAAGGGAAGTACGGTGAACACGTTAAAGAAATTGAAATTCCTGATCATCTTAAAGAGCTTGCGGAGGAGTGGCGAGAAAAGTTAGTAGAGAAGATTGCCGAAACCGACGAAGTGCTTACCGAAAAATATATTGCCGGAGAAGAGATACGCGTGGAAGAACTAAAGGCGGCATTGCGCAAGGCGTGTCTTGTGGTGCGCCTTATTCCTGTTTTTTGCGGATCAGCTCTTAAAAATAAAGGAGTACAGCTTGTGCTGGACGCCGTAGTGGATTATCTGCCCAGTCCGCTTGATATGCCGCCCGTAGAAGGCATTGATCCGAAAACGCAAAACATGATCACCCGCACGGCCTCTGACGAAGCGTCGTTCACCGCGCTCGCCTTTAAGCTTCAGACCGATCCATATGTGGGACAACTTGCCTACATTCGGGTCTATTCCGGCGTCGTAAAAGCCGGCTCTTATGTTTATAATGTCACGAAAGGAGAGCAAGAGCGCGTAGGAAGAATTTTGCGCATGCATGCCAATCATCGCGAAGAAGTTGCCGAAGTGTTTGCCGGAGAAATTGGCGCTATGATCGGGCTGAAAGACACAACCACCGGCGATACCCTTGCTGATGCGAATCATTTAATTTTATTGGAACGGATTACCTTTCCCGAGCCCGTCGTGTCCCTCAAGATTGAGCCAAAAACAAAAGCGGATCAGGAGCGCATGGGTATGGCGCTTAAACGCTTGGCCGAGGAAGATCCCACCTTTCGCATTAAATCTGATCAAGAAACGCTTGAGACGATTATTTCCGGCATGGGAGAGTTGCATTTGGAAATTATCGTGGATCGCATGCGCCGTGAGTTTAAAGTGGAAGCAAACGTGGGCAAGCCGCAAGTGGCTTATAAAGAAACAGTCAAGGGCATGGCTGAAGCCGAAGGAAAATATATTCGCCAATCCGGCGGCCGCGGACAATATGGGCATGTATGGCTCAAAGTAGCGCCGTGCGATCGGGGCCAAGGGTATGAATTTGTGGATGCTATCAAGGGCGGCATCATTCCCAATGAATATATTCCGGCAGTCAATAAGGGGGTGAAGGAAACGCTTGAGTCCGGGGTCATGGCCGGCTATCCGCTCGTAGATATCCAAGTGACGCTCTACGACGGTTCTTATCATGAGGTGGATTCTTCCGAGATTGCTTTTAAGATTGCCGGCTCCATAGCGCTTAAAGAAGCGGTGCGCCGCGCAAAACCCATATTGCTTGAGCCGATCATGAAAGCCGAGGTCGTGGTGCCGGATGATTTTTTGGGAGACACCACCGGCGATCTTGCCGCCCGAAGGGGCAAGATTGAATCTATTGACGATCGCGCTAACTTAAAAGTGATAAAATTCCTTGTGCCGCTTGCCGAGATGTTCGGCTATGTGACGGCTCTTCGCTCGCGCACCGAAGGCCGCGGATCCTACACCATGGAATTTTCCCACTACGAAGAAGTTCCGCAAAATATTGCACAGCTCATCATCGAAGGGAAGAAATAATTAAGACGTAATATTACTGATCAAACTCTTGTCAAGAAGGAGTGGGGGGTGTATAAAGAGGGCATGACCATGCAAGTAATGCAAAATAAAAAAATGAGCGATGTTGTTCATCGGCAGGTGATGGCGGCGTTACGGGAAATATTAAGTGATCCTGATCAAGGAATGACGTTGAGATCGAACGCCGTTCGAAGACTCAAAAGTTCAATCCGCGCAAAACAGATCGGCAAAGTGAAAAATTTAATTGACGTATTAGCTCAATACGGTATTTGATTACATGAGCGAATGGCAGTTTAAGATTACCGAATAGAAAATGAAAAAGCGCTCGTGACTATTCATATGATCGATCATCGTGATAAAATTTATAAGAAATTACAAGCGAGAATCAAGTAATGCCGCGGATCCTACACCATGGAATTTTCCCACTACGAAGAAGTTCCGGCCAGTATTACGCAACTTATAATTGAAGGGAAAAAATAAATGAGCTCTTTAACGGATCATCCCTGGCGGTTGACAAGAAATCTTGATTTGCTATAATAGAGCCATCTCGGGTATCAATCGGTGCGGCACCGTCTGGTGAAGCACAAAACAACTTCTTCAATCGAGGAAGTTGTTTTTTATTTCCGTCTTTTTTATAATGCGTGTTACCGGAGACACGAGGAGGCTGATCTCAGACGGCTCTGATCATCGGTTGATACCCGAATGGCTCCGCTTTGCGGAGTGTGGTTCAACTCCACCGGCCTCCGGACAAAGAATCTCGCTCACGCGGGATTTTTTGTTACAAACGAAAATTATGGATTTCATTTCCGATGCCCAGTTGATTGTGGAGGGGAAAAAATAGTAGAAGTGTCATGGGGGCGTAGGGAAAGAAAAAGTCTGATCCAATGTTGGTGGCTAAATTCTGGCTTGAAACGCAACATAGATGCTGCGCAGCTCTTGTCAAGAAGGCGCGAGGCGTATATACTTATTACATGAAACAAGTTCAATCGCCATATCAATATAAAGTTCTTATCGAACGCGACGAAGACGGTTTTTTTGTTGCATCGGTACCAGCGTTGCCGGGGTGTCATACGCAAGCGAAGACTATGCCGGCATTGCGACAACGTATACGAGAAGCGATTCGACTTTGCCTTTCGGTGGCAAAAACCAATCCTCGTTATCGTCAAAAAATAAATCAGTTTGCTTACGATCCGCTTTTTGTGGGCATGGAAATGATAACGATTCGTTAGTGTATGAGAGGAAGATTGCCGTGATGGTCGTTTTACCTTGGTGCCTCGGCATGGCGGCGAAGATATCGGACGAGGACTATTGCGACAGATTTTAAGAGAGGCGGAGATTACGCCAAAACAATTTTTGGAATACTTGTAAAAGGCCGCGGATCCTATATTACACAGTTGATTGTGGAGGGGAAAAAGTGAAAATAGGTTGTCTTGTAAAGAAGGGATGGATGATGTATGAGTATTATGAGTATATTGAAAGGAGTAAAGATATGAAATCCGGAGTAGGAGTGTTTGTAAGAGGCGAAAAGGTTGAATGCGTCAATTCTGATATGGGCAAGATCGCGCCGTGCCTGGAGAAGGGGCGCATCTATACCATACGAGAATTCGTGCCGCCGCAATACTGTATGATGCTGGGTCGTAACAACAATATATGCCATTGGGATGAGCGCGGGGGGAGAGTAAATCTCGTTGAAAAACCACTTTGTTTCTTTTTTGGGTATCGTTTTCTATCCTCGGGCGCAGATTCTC
>ERZ1292623.2874-Hain-H51-01um-R1-2874-length-15065-cov-7_pt1 | contig 15065 bp, 18 predicted proteins | sample MGYA00564398_ERZ1292623 | MGnify/ENA primary metagenome ERZ1292623 (study PRJEB36523, sample SAMEA6512633) | groundwater metagenome | collected 2019-01-07 | study: AquaDiva: Metagenomics assemblies of 32 groundwater samples
TTTTATCAAGCATAAACTAAAAGTAAAATACTATCTAAGATATGTTGATGATTTTATGATTTTACATGAAAATAAAAACATCCTAGAAATTTACAAAAATGAAATTAATGATTTTCTGAAAGATAATCTAAAAATAGAACTGCATGAGGAAAAGTCCAAAATTTTTAAAATGCAACAAGGAATTAACTTTCTCGGTTTCAGAAATTTTTATTATAATAGGGTTTTAAAAAGAAAAAAAAGGAAATTATTAAAGAAGAAAATAAATTTAATTTTAAAAGAATATGAAGAAACAAAAAATTATAACAAATTTATCCAAAAAATTGAAGCTTTATTTGCGCATTTGGAAACTGGTAATACCTACAATTTAAGAAAAAAAATTGTGAATAAAATAGAAAATGAATTATAAATCTCTACTTTGTACTGTTCTTCTATTATTTTGCTCTGCTCTTTTAACAGCCTTTTCGATTAAATCTTCAACTTTTTTGTTTAGTTCATTGGCAAAATCCATAGAAACATTTGTTACTTTATCTTTGCCGTATTTTAAAACCACATCTTTAATGCTTGTCCTAACAACCAAAGCTCCTTTCATAAAGATAAAATGTTATTAGAATATATAAATTTAACTTAATTCTTTCATCATTGGAAATAATAAAACATCTTTTATAGAATTACAGCTAGAAAATATCATTGCTAATCTGTCTATTCCTATCCCGCAACCCCCTGTAGGAGGCATTCCTTGTTCTATTGCTCTGATAAAATCTTCATCCATTGGGTTAGCTTCTTCAAACCCAGCCCTTAATTCTTTAGCTTGTTCTTCAAGTAATTTTCTTTGAACTATAGGATCATTTAATTCAGAATAACCATTACTTATTTCCATTCCAGCTATGAATAATTCAAACCTTTCTATTAATTCTGAATTTTTTCTGCTACCTTTACATAATGGGGTAGTCTCTCTAGGATGCTCTACAATGAAAGTAGGCTGTATTAAATGAGATCCGACAAAATGTTCAAATAATAACTGAATTAGCCAACCTCTAGTTAAAGGACCCTTATGTTCTAATTTATATTTGTCTTTTAATTTAAACAATTCTTTATCATTTAAATTATCAACATCTATCTTTCCATATTGTTTTATTGCTTCTTTCATTGTCATTGTTTTCCATGGTGTTTTAAAGTTTATTTTATTTCCTTGGAACTCAATTTCATTTTTATTTCCAATTGATTTATTAGCATTTAACACTATTTCTTGTGTTAATTTCATCATATCATTATAGTCCGCATAAGTTTGATAGAATTCAAGCATTGTAAATTCAGGATTATGTGAACTATCTATACTCTCATTTCTAAAATCCTTACTTATCTCATAAACTTTATCAAAACCTCCAACAATTAATCTTTTTAAGTAAAGTTCATCTGAAATTCTTAAATAAGCATCTCTCTTCAAATCATTAACATAAGTTTTGAATGGCTTTGCGTTTGCTCCGCCATAAATTGGTTGAATTATAGGAGTATCAACTTCAATGTATTCATTTTTGTTTAAAGTATCTCTTACAGAATTAATTATCCTAAACTTTTTAACAAAAACTTCTTTAATTTGCGGGTTTGCAATCAAATCAACATATCTTTTTCTGTACCTTTCTTCAATATCTTGCAAGCCATGCCATTTATCTGGTAATGATCTTAAGGATTTAGTCAATAATTCAAGTTTACTTACTAAAACAGTTATCTCTCCGGCTTTAGTTTTAAAGACTACTCCAGTAATTCCAATAATATCTCCTAAATCTAATAAGTTAAATAAATCAAACTCTTTCTTGCTTAGTTCTTTTTCATTTATAAAAAATTGAATCTTGCCTTTATAATCTTGTAAATGACCAAAAGCTATCTTTCCCATCGGCCTTAAGGTAATTACTCTTCCAGCAAGTTGTACTTTATCTTTAGTTTTTTCCTCGTTTTTTAATTTACTATATTTGTTTAGTATATCCTGGGAAAAATCTTTAACTTCAAATTTATAGGGATAAGGATTTATTCCTAGTTTCTTTATCTTCTCTAGTTTCTCAACTCTTTGTTTTACTAAATGTTCTTCTGGTTGCATCTTGTTTTTATATAATAAGTCTCTATTTAAATATATTTCTTAAAGCTTAATACTTTATAATCTAAACCGCCGATAATAATCTCTAATTCTTCCTTAACCTTAAACTTATATATTTCAGCGTATTTTTTAAGCAAGTCAGTTTTAGGAGATATTAATAAGATTAAACCATTTTTCTTTAAAATGTAACTAGAATGATGAAATAACTCTTTAATAATTTTCTCAACGAAATTAAAACTTTTTGTTTTACTTGGAAATATTGGATTAGAAATAATTAAATCTAATGAATCTTTTTTAAATAAAGTATCTAACCAAGATAAATTTTCTTGGTACAAATTTATCTTCACTTTTGCAATTTTGCTATTAATGCTAGCATTTTTAGTATCTTGACAAAGTCCATATAATTTTTTTCCTTTCATTAAACCTGCTTCAATCAATATTGTTCCATCAGAGCAAAAAGGATCTAATAATGATTTATTTTTATTAAACTTTGATAATTTAAGAAGTGAGTAAGCAACAGAAGCGTTTAAACTATTATTACTTGTTCTAACTTTATAGTCTCTTTTTAACTTTTTAGAATTTAGTCCAATAATACAAAAATTATCAATAATGTCAATGTATACTACTGTTTTTGGGCTGTCCAAATTAACTTTATTTCCCTTGTTATAAATTATTTCTCCAATATTTTGTCTAATCTCCTGCGAGCTAAAATTATGATTCCCTTCTCTGGAACAATCAACTCTAAAATCTTTATTTACCTTAATCTTTAAGTTTTTAATTTTTTCATAAATTTCTTCGTCATTCTTAAAGTTAAAACTTGTAATGTAACCATAACTCATAGTAGCAGAATTCAATTTACCCTTGCTAAACAAAACTCTTCCTGAATGAATTATTTTCCCTTTAGTATCTTGTTTTAATACTTTTTCTAAACCATTAAAAGTTACTCCAATTTTCATAATATCATGAGAAATTATTACTTTATAAAACTAATTTAAAAAAAGAAAAAAGCTAGCTTAACTTCTTGCTAGCGAATATATTGCCTTTAAAGCAACGACTACTGTAGCCGGCACAACAAAAGCTATCATAGCTTCTAATACTCTGCCTAGTAAGGCAACAGCACTAAGCACATCTCTACCAAATGCAACGACAATTACCAAAGCAACTGCGGCTAATAAAAAATCAGTAGATTCCGCGCCTGTTACGTTTAAGAACCCTACTAATAATCCTAGAACAACTAAAATTGTTAACCATAGCGGGCTTAAATTTCCAAACAAACCAATTAGAACAGCTACAACAACTCCTAAAATAAAGGCCCAACCACCTATTTTACTCGAACCTTTTGCCATTAATTTTACACCCCCTTCTTTTAAATATTATTAAGATAATATATTTTTTTACTATATAAATTTAACTTTTTATATTATTCTAGAATATAAATCACGTTTCATAAATACTTTAGTTGTTTTGACTGCCATCCCCCTATCATTTTTACTAATAAACTCTGAATCAACTTGTGTATTTCCTAAACAAATTAATTCATTTTTTAATGTCATTACCGCAACTGTTTCGTTTTCATAAAAATTATTATATTTGCTTATTCCCGGGATTGATAAATAGGCACCATGACACAGACTTGAGACAGAAGAGTCCAAAACCCATATTTTAGGCAAGTGTTCAACTGCTTTTTCTATTGGCAAGATTATTTTTCTGAGTTCTTCTTCGTTATTTTCTTTTTCATATAAATAATAAGCATCTTTTAAATCATGTAAAGTATGCCATGTTTTATCTGTAAAAGGACCAGCTTTAGTTCTTATAAGAGCCGCCATGTGCGCATTAGTATTAAGTGTTTTACCAATATCATGACAATTTTTAACCACTAGGGATCCTTCAGGGCAAAAATTATGTGTTTTTTCTACAGTTATATCGTAAACAAATTTGTCTTTAGAAGAAATCTGTTTTTTATTAATTATTTTTTCCAAGTAAAAATCACTTTTATAAATCCTTTCTAACTCATTTAATTCTTTATCTTTTTTGCTTACATATTTTTTTAATTTTTTTACTAACTTTCTAATTGTCCCTCTTTCCGGCATTATTTTTCCCTTTTCTATTCTACAATAAACTTCTCCACAAATATTCCTTTTTATATTATATCTATTTCTTAAGTTCTTTAATAAATTAGAACATTTTAAAGATGCTAAATCATAATCCCCATCAATCCAATTCCCCATTAATTTCTTTTTTACAACATCAAATTTATCTATTTTCTCGCTGTGGTTGCAACCTATCAAATTAATAAATTTTATCTTATCACTTTTAGTGCTCATACTTATATTATAACCTTTGCCACTTAATTCATTATCTGTTTTCTCCAAACGGCTTCTAATATCCAATCTTTTTAATAAAATATATAAAATCTTAGCAATATGGTAGTATTTTGTATGTATTGTTATCGAAGGTCTACTATTTTTATTTTCTGTTCCAGTAAAACACGATCCATCCCCATCAAAATAAGCTTTAATAAAACTTGATATTATATTTTTGGGTAAAATTACAAAAGACTTAAGATCTGATTCTTTTTTATTAGACCTAATCCCTAAATAATAAGCAACTTGCCCCAAAACAAAATTTCCAGAGGACAACCAAATCAAACCATCATTGTCTATCTTCTTATGAAGATTAACTCCAAATTCTTTGAGATGCACCTTTCTTAATAAATTTATTAGAGTTTCATTTTTATTAAAAAATCTTATCGTTCTTTTACCTAGATGCCCATCAGACATTAAAAAACCCAACATATATGCTATATTTTTATTTATTTTTGGGTTTCTTATTTTGATAATTAAACCCTTTCTTCCTTTAAAAGTTTTTATAAGTTTTTTTATAAAATTCCATCTCAAATCTGTGTTATGACAGATTTTTTTAATAACCTTTATTCTAATTCCACCGTTTTTATTTCTATGAAATGAACAATTTAATAAATTTAAAATTTTTAATCCCCTATATAAAGTTTTAAATTTATTTTTTAAAGCTTTAATACAAAGTTTTATTACTTTTTTATCTGCAACTAAAATATTTTCATTTAGAATATCAACCAAGTAAGGATTAATAGTCCTTAATTCTATTTTTCTTGGAGAATAAATATATTCTCCTTCTCTTACCTCTGAAATCCTTTTCCACTTAGGACCTTCTCTTGTATCTATCATTACTTCATGATTTGGAGTAAGTTTTAATCTTATCCCGGATTGCGTTTTTACAGAATACAAATTTTTAGGGGAAGGAATTTTTTGTATATTTGATATTACAGATTTTATTATTTTATAATTATCCCAGGAAATCGTGTGATGTTTACCCGAAATTTTTTTAGAACCATAAATAGAATTCTTAAATTCTTTATCAACTAAATCTCTGATCTTTATACAACCTTTTGGATTTGTAATTATATTAGTATCTCCAGTCAGACATAATTTTCTAATGTATGTTCCAGATTCACAACCTATCTTAAATAAAACAGCTTTATCTTGAATCTCTAGAATGTTTAAATAATAAATCTCGCGAGTTCTTAATTGCCTTTTAACAGCACTTCTTACAGGCGGAAGTTGTTTGATTTTTCCTAGGAAATCGTTAGTTATTTTATAAACTAATTCGTCATTTAATCTTTTATGCAAATGCATGATTCCTATATACTCTTTTCCAGCTTTTAGTAGGTTTTGAGTTATTCTCGTAGCTCTGCCCAATGCTACAGGTAAAACGCCAGTTACTCTAGGATCAAGACTGCCTCCATGTCCCGCCTTATCGATATTTAGTATTCTTTTAATATAATCTGTAAATTGATGAGAACTTGGACCTTCTTGCTTATTCATGTTCAAAACCCCGTAGTTGATTAATTCGCTTATGGGTCTTTTATACGGATCTTGTCCATAACCCCAATTTGTTTCAGATTCTTTTTTTATAAAGATCTCGCGTTTAATTCTCTCAAAAGGCAATCTTTCCTCATTATTAAAATGATTCATTTTCGTCGATAAATAAGGCTTTTTAGTTTATAAAGCTTTGTGGCAAAGTTGTCCAGCTGTCTTTGCAACTTTGTAGTAATAACAAATAGAAAGGTTTATATACTGGTTAATCTTTCTATTTTTAGAGGTAAAATGGAAACTTTAACAAAAGCAAACATAAGAAGGGGAAGAACTGAAATAGATGTTCCTTATAAAGATAGAACTATAACTTTTATTTATCCAGCAAAAGGTCTAGGTACTTATCAAAGTGTCATGGATCAAGTTAGCCTAGACAGTTTACTTAGACCAACTTCATCTCAAACAATCCCTTTAGTAGATTTAGCATTACAAGATAAAGATGAACCTGAGCTTAAAGATGTTTTAGCTAAATTTAAAGATAACTACTTATGGGCTTCTACTGAAAATCTATCTATTCCAGGAAATAGAATTATTGTTTATGATAATGTAGATGGCAAAATGCCTCAAACTAGTAAAGAATTACTAGAGATGTATGAATCAAAAGATCCAAGAGTAAGATTTGTTGAAGGTAGCTTTGAAACTGAATCTCAAAGTATTTCAGATTTTGTTAAAAATCCTTATGTAATTGCCCAATTTGGAGAAGAACAAATGGATTTAGTTGCTAAAGTTGCTGAAAGATTTAAATATAAACCTTACGTAAATGCTCTTCAAAATGTTGATAGGGAAGCAAAGAGATACACTGCGTTGGGTTCCCTCTGGGTCGACGGCAGGTTGGGTGTCGATGGCTTCCGTGTCGTCGGCGGTGGTGGTTGTGCGTTCGGGGTACGTAATACTGGCGAAGCCAGTCAAGCGCAAAAATAAATAGCTTTATTAAGAATAATTAATTCTTTTTTTTGTCTTAGCTAGGTTAACCGAGTTAGGGCTACACGCTTGTTAATAGTACTTTCATCAAGAAAGTCATAAAATTCAACCACAACATTAAGTACTTTAATTAGGAAATATGAAGTGGTGGTGATTTACTTTTAATTAATAAGCTACAAACAGTCTGCGTTGAATTCCAACTGGAACGACAACAGGTTGAATGTCAATGGCAACTACCATGACGACAACGATAATGGTTATGCGTTCGGAATAGCCCTTCCCCTAAGACTAATTTTAATATGCATACAATTAATAATATTTATCCTAAAATTTATAGCTTAAGTAATTTAGTACTTGCTTGGAAAAAAGCTAGAAGACATAAAACAAAGAAAGATTATGTAATTGAATTTGAAAAAAATTTAATTAATAATTTATTAAAATTACAAGAAGAATTAATTAATTTAACTTATACTCCCAGAAAATTAAAAAGTTTTATTCTGCGCGATCCTAAAACTAGAAAAATAAGTAAATCAGATTTTAGAGATAGAATTATTCATCACGCTTTATGCAATATTATCGAACCAATTTATGAAAAAATATTTATTTACGATTCTTGTGCTAGTAGGAAAGGTAAAGGAAATTTATTTGCATTAAAAAGATTTTATTATTTTATAAGAAAAATTTCAAGGAATGGTAAACCTAATGGATGGTTTAATAATAACCAAGTAAATGGCTATTGTTTAAAATGTGACATAAAACATTATTTTAATGAAGTTGATCATAATATCTTAATGAAAATAATAAGTAAAAGAATTATAGATAAGAATGTTTTATGGTTAATAAGGAAGATTATTAATAACATCCCGAATGGGGGGCGACCAGAAAACGGCATGCCTCTTGGTAATCTAACTTCACAGTTTTTTGCTAATGTTTACTTAAATGAGTTAGATTATTTTATCAAGCATAAACTAAAAGTAAAATACTATCTAAGATATGTTGATGATTTTGTAATTTTAGATAAATCTAGAAATAAACTTAAGTTTTGGAAGAATGAAATTAATAAATTTTTGAATAATGAGTTAAAATTACAATTACATTCACAAAAATCTAAGATAATTCCACTTTCTAAAGGAATAGATTTTGTTGGTTTTAGGAATTTCTTTTATTTTAAGTTATTAAGAAAGAGAAATATAAGAAAAATGCTTTTAAAAATTGAAAAATATAAAAATAATGAAATAAATAAAGATAAAATTATTGAAAGTTTTCAAGGTTGGAATGCTTATGCTAAATGGGCAAATAGTTATAATTTAAGAAAAAATATTGAAAGTAACATTTAAATTTATTTCTTTCCAGTACTTCCTATAATCCCAGAACGTTTTTCTTTTTGTGTTGGTTTTGTTTTCTCCACAAAAGACTTAGTCTTTCTTTCTTTATGTTCTACTTTTTCATGTTCAAGAACTTCTTTTTTCTCTTCTTCTAGTCTTTCAATTTTATCTTCTAATTTCTTTTCTTCAACCTGAACTTTTCCTTCTTTCTTTTTTGTCTTCTCTTCCTTAACAACTTCAACCGGAGCATTAATTAATTCAGCTCTAACAACAATGACATCTTTATCTTTTATTTTTATAATATCTTTAATAGCTTTTATTTTGATTCTTGGAGGGGGATTTTGCCTGCCATGTTTCCACAACTCTAAATTCAAATATTTTCCAATCTTGACATCCTCTGCATTCATATGTCTTATCAAAAATGCTTTTATGGCTGTCAAAGCTCTTTTAGTTTTTTTATAGCTTGGAGCTTTGCTAAATTCTTTTCTTAAGGGTATTGTATAAATTCTTTCTTCAGCCATCTTTACGCCTCTGTTCTATTTCTTCTCCAATTTCTTTTAACATGAGTATGTCTTCCAGGATGAATTCTTCTGGTTTTTCCATAAATCTTAGGAACTGTCCAGAAAGGAGCCCATCTTCTTTGTCTTCCTTTCTTTACTAATCTTAATTTTTTAGCTTTATGTTTATTTCTCGCCATTTTATTTAGATAATTTATCAAGAAAACCTTTTCCCTTGTTAGTTAAAATCCGTCCCTTATGTGTTCCTTTTTGAACTTGTTTTATTAATTCAGCTTTTTCTAGTTGTTGTAATATATTTCTAATTATTTTACCAGAAGCTTTGTAAACACGTTCTCCTTCCATCCCCTTATTTTTCTTATTGGCATACTTTATTTTTAGTTTATTTACTCCAACAGCTCCTCTTAAATAAATACTTCTTAGAATAGATGCAGCTCTTTTATAATACCATTCTTTATCTGTGGGAGGTCTTTCTTTTCCAGCACCAGTTTTAACATACATACTATACTCTGGCGCTTTAATTAACTTCTTTAGTTCACCTGCTGTTTTATCAATAAGAGCATTCGTGTTTGTTTCAAATATGGTTGCCATAAGGTTCTTAAAAATAAACTGTTTAAAAAGCTTTCCATAAACAAACTGGATTTCATTCCTATAAAAACTTTATTTTTTCCCTGGTTTCTTATCGGGAGCTTCAGGTAGAATATTTTTTCTCATGGATAATAATATTGGAATGATTATAATTAACACTAAAACTATTGGTAATGTTAAGGTTTTACATCAAAATCCTTTACGCTGATTTCAGGAATAACCTCAAATATTTTCGTTGCAGTATAATAATCCCCTTTATATAAAACTTTAACCGATGCTTCATAAACTCCTGGTTTAGTTTTTGTTGGAATTAATAAGCTTGTCACGTCAGATTGCTTTACATTTATTAAACCAGATTTTTTCTTGGTTGTTTTACTTAATTTGTAAGATTTTTTCACTAATATCCAACTCTCTCTTACTTATTTTGTAGGATTTTATCTTATATAAATCTCACGAATATACTTATTATGTAAGACAACTATATTTTCTTTAAAACATAGTTAGAAGTAGTATCTTCAACAATATACCCTAAATGCTTGATTTTTTCACGCAGTTTATCGCTTTTTTCAAAATCTTTAGAATTTCTAGCTTTTAACCTTTCTTCAGCTAATTTAATTATTTCTTTTGGGATTTTTTCTATGTTTAAAATGTTGAATATATCATTTATTTCAAAAAATAGATCTTTAATCTTTCTAGCACTTTTTTTATCAACTTTCAATTTATTTACCTTATTTATGAAAGTGAAAATAATAGCTAAGGCTTTAGGGGTATTAAAATCATCGTCCATGTTTATGATAAATTCTTGTTTTAGTTTTTTTACTAATGAAGAAATGTCTTTTTTCCCATCAGATTTTTCAAGGTTTATTAAGAAACTTTTTATTTTATTCAAATTAGATTGCGCCTGTACTAAATTTTTCTCGTCGAAATTAATTGGACTTCTGTAATGTGTAGAAATAAAAAACATCCTTAATACCTCTGCAGAATATTTTTTTAAAGCATCTTTAATTGTAATGAAATTTCCTAAAGATTTGGACATTTTTTCATAATTTACATTCAAGAAACCCGTATGCATCCAGTATTTAACTAAAGGTTTCTTTGTTATAGATTCCATTTGTGCTATTTCTGCTTCATGGTGCGGAAAAATTAAATCTCTTGCTCCACCATGAATATCATATTGTTGTCCAAGATACTTTTCTGTTATAGCTGTATCTTCAATATGCCATCCTGGTCTAAATTTTAATTTAAATTTTATTTTAGGCATTTTTTTCACCTTTATTTCTAATATTTTCTAAAAGAAATTCATTGTTTCCTTTTCTAATCATTTCTATTTCTTTATCCATCCATAGATTAAAATTAAAACCTTTTCTTTTTATTCCTTTTGCTTTATTCTTTATGTTACTCTTTCTCAAAAAATCTTTTCTACCTGATTTAACTTCTATTATAAGATTATATCTTGGTAAATAAAAATCAGGAATTGTAATATGCGCATTTCCCTCATCATCTATATAAGGTATTGGAAATGGTTCATATAACCAATGAATATTATTTAAATCTAAAAACTTTGCAACTTCAGACTCCCATCCTGAACGAAAATAAATCTTTCCATTAAATTTTGATTTATACAATATTTTTTTAATTCCTTTATTTATATAATAACCTTTTGCATGCAGAGCTTTGACAGTTGCAGATATTTTTTTATGTCGCAATCTTTTCTTTTCTAGAGATTCAATTTGATGATTTAATTTTCCCTCAGCAGCAAGTTTTTGTAAAGCTTTTCTAATTCTAGACAATCTTAAAGCACTTTTATATTTGCTTTCAGTTTGCTGTGGCAAAAGTCTCAACTTAGCCAATTTTTTAAAAGTTTCAGATGCTTTTCTATTTCTAACTATTGAATGGTTTTTTTTACATATTATTGGATTTTGCATCGGGTTAAGCCCAAGTTTAGCTTCTTTAATTCTGTATCGAGAAATCGACCTTCCCCTTTTTTGCTCGATTGTCGGGCATATCACACTTATTTTATTTCCTTTCTTCCATCTTAATCCACACCATCCACTATACAAAGCTTTACTACCACATCCACCTTTGCATAACTTCATACTTTCCATTTTGTTTTGTCAATCTTATTTAATTTTAAAAATTCTTCATCATTATCTTTTATTGCATTTTTAACTATTTTATCATATTCCCCATCTGAAACCTCAATTTCAGTCTCAACAGCCCAATATGTTTCTCCTTCTTTAGAAAACTTCAATAAACAAAAATCTCCTTTGTTTTTTTTATTTATACTTTCATCTATTCTAGAAACAGAATCTTCTGCTTCTAATGTTGTTCTTCCAGATAACTTACCATAACTTGGAAATTTACTTAAATCAAAATAATAGCCATCTTTTATTTTGTAAGCATAACCCAATTTAATTAATCTTAGAACTTGAGAAACAATTTCATTAATATGATCGGTGGCACGAGCGTATTTGTTAACAGAATCAACTTTTAACGCTTTCATATCTTCATAGAAACTTTTCTCATATTCATTTGCTAATTCATAGGGTAATTTTTTTAATTCTTTTGCTCTATTAATTATTTTATCATCTATATCTGTAACATTCTGCAAGTAAAATACATTATATTTTCTATATCTTAAATATTTGACAACAACATCAAATTGAACGTAAGTTTTTGCATGTCCAATGTGAGCATAATCCTGAACAGTTGGTCCGCAAACAAAAATTTTTACGTTCTTATCATGTAAAGGTCTAAAGATTTCTTTTTCTCCACCCATCGTATTATAAACTTTAATAGCCATTGTTTATCCAGCCAACTCTTGTAAGAACATTTTTTAATCTATTTTGTTTTCTATAAAGTTTAAATCCAATGTTTTTATAGAATTTAACTACATCGTCTTTTCTTCTTATAACTAAACTGCTAGCTACACTGTAACCCCCATTATTAGTTATACTAAAAGTTATAACATAAACAAAATTTTCTATGTCAAAATTTTCTCTTAAAAGATTTGACTCATCTAAAAGTAATCTTGGTTTAGCGTTTAATACTTTAAAACATAAATTGCCGTCTAGATTTTTTACGATGTTTATAAAATTTTTAATAGAAATGGAATAACCGATATGGCCGGTAGGAAAAACCTTTTTTATCATTCTTGATTTTACATACCTTGCAACCAGATTTTCTTCCTCTTTAGTTAGATTTATATGAATACTTCTAGATAAGATAATATATGGTTTATGTAGTTCACCAACAGAACCCTCATCATCAAAAATTGCTGATAAATAATTTTTCTTTAGTTTATAGTTTAAATTGATTATCCAAGGGATGCCCCTATTTAATTTATACTTTTTACCTACAGGTGCTCCTGCATATCTAAGACCTTTTCCAACTATGCTATCCCCAAATTTTATTGTTTTACAATTTCTAACTATACTTTCATTAAAATGGACTTCACCAAAAACATCTTTGATGTCACCTACAAACTCATTTATCAATTCTTCATCCGGGCTACAATACGTTGTTCTAATAAAATCCTTTCTACTTTTATCATAACTTAAAAATCCATCTGATGTCATATGACCCAGAAGACTTCCGACCTCCTCATTTTTTAGATATATTGGAAGTTTAGGATTTTTAATTGAATATTTATTTCCTCTTCTGATCTCTAAAATCTTATTATTTATAAAATTATAATTAATGCTTAAATAATCTAACAATTGTTTTAACTTTCCAAGGGAAATCCCAGCATTATCATTTAATTTAGCATAAAAATGGGTTGTACCTAAAACTATACACAATTTACTTAAAGACCCGGCTTTTTTAACACCTTTATTTATTAAGTTCTTGAGGATATTATTCTTTAAATATAAATATTCTTTATTCCTTAATTCCCACCAATTTATTTTAGTTTTATTTTCTGTATTTCTCATTTAAAACACCTTCAAATAACCATATAATATAATTCCATTTATTAAGTTATTCAAAAACTCTTCGCTTAAATTTTTTATATTATCTTCAAAGATTAAATGTATTTTACGATTTAATTCCCTTTCGAATTTTTCTAAATCGATTGATTTTTCTTTTCCCATTACAAATATGTCTATATCAGAATTCTCCATATCCTCCCCCCTAGATGTAGAACCATAAAGTATAATGACATCCGGATTTATTTTTTCTTCTAATTCCTCAATAAATTCTTTTAGTTTTAACAAAGTAGAAATTTTTTTATATAACCTAAAATCTTTATTTTCTATATTTGCATCATAACTTTTGTATAAAGTTTCTTTATTCTCCAATATTAATTTATTCTTAACTAGATTTTCTAAATACTTTTTAGTTGAAGGCAAGGCAATTTTTGTTAGCCTGCTTACTTGTCTTAATTGAAAATCTTTTCTAGGAAATTTAAAGAACAATTCTAGAACTCTATAACTGTTATTATTTTGTAGCATATGTTATAATAAAGTATTAGGTGATATATAAATGTATCGGTTGCTTACCTATTCACAAAAATTTATCAAAAAGAGGAACAAATTTTTCTTTTTTCTTTTAGGAAATTTAGCCCCCCATAAAATATATAAAATAATCTCCAATTTTTTTATATCTAAAATCTAAAAATTCTATGTTTTTTAGGTTTTTGACTAATGTCTCAATATAATCTTTTTTATTCTTTTTTTTATCTCGGTGCTGTGGGGACTTAGATGATTCATCGTTATTACCATAACAAGTTATAATGGGTAAATTTAAAGAGTTTATTTTTTTTAAGACTTTTTTGCCTGAAGAGATGTATTCTTTAAATAATCTATTGAATTTTTTCTTTCCTAAAATTTCTTCCAAACTTTTTTTACTTTTCCAATTTTTAAAAATTATCTTTCTTAACTTATCAGCGTTGTTAAAATCTCCAGTAGACAGGATGTAATCGACTTTTTCTTTTTTAGCAATAGAAATTAATTTATTAGGAATTCTTCCATGAAAGCACCCACATAATAAAAACTTCATAAATTAAAGAATTGAAAGTAATTTAAAAACTTAACTGGAGATTATAGAAACTTCCCTGCTTGTTGAAAATGTTTGCAGTTCTATTCCGCCGCCACTTAAACTAAACTTACACCCAAAACTTCCTATAGAAGATCTTGTTGTTCTAATTCTAATATTCAACCTTTCTTCGGTTCCTGGAGTTAAAGTTCTTATTGTTCTTTCTTGTGTATTATCTAAAAATTCGCATTTTACATTTTGATCATAAGACTCTAATTTTGCTCTTACCCCCGAGTATGTACCTGTTTCAACATTTCTTATTAACACACTAAGTCCAGTAGTATCCCCTGCTTTTACCCTTATAGTTTCTGGGGCAACAGTAACAAATTCAGTAACAGTTCCTCCAAGAGCATCTAATTGTCTGTTTGCATCTTCAAAAGCCTTGTCACTTAAATCAGTAGTTTTGACAAGGATGCCTCGAACAAAAACTAATCCTAAAGTTAATATTGTAACACCAATGACAATAACGACAATAGTATTAACAGAAAGCTCTAGAGCCCCTTTTTTACTTTTTACCATATTTCTAATGTTATTTACTTTTATTTAAACCTAACGATTGCTCTTTAAATTAAAATGGGCCCGATGGGATTTGAACCCATGACTATGGAAAAATCATTTCCATGATCTTTTTACCACGAGCTTCAGTCGTCTGAGCTAACTTTTTGAGTTATGTGCTCTCTTACCC
>ERZ1292623.2875-Hain-H51-01um-R1-2875-length-15063-cov-10_pt1 | contig 15063 bp, 11 predicted proteins | sample MGYA00564398_ERZ1292623 | MGnify/ENA primary metagenome ERZ1292623 (study PRJEB36523, sample SAMEA6512633) | groundwater metagenome | collected 2019-01-07 | study: AquaDiva: Metagenomics assemblies of 32 groundwater samples
TTCCTTATTAATCTCCCACATTCCTCACAAATCCTCTCAGGTTGCATCTTTTTTAACATAACCTTAATAAATCCTAATAAGCTTAATAATTTAACACGAGTAATGCACGAGTTCCTGAAAAGTCCTCGAGAAACCACCAAAAACCTCAAAACCACTCGAGAATTAGTCAGGGAATCCACATTAAGAGACAACATTTAAATAGATTGTCGACGATAAAATGATAGAAAGAACAATAAAAAACTCCGAAGATAAAGTCGGGTTTGGTAGCCACCAAATCAAGCAAAAAAACAAAGGCGAGAGGTCTTAAAACCTATGATTTTAGCCCTTATAGCCGCTCTGCTTCTTGGTGTGCTTTCCGGCACCATTACAGGCTTATTTCCTGGGATACACATTAATCTTGTGTCTGCTGGATTGCTTGCTTATATTGGATATTTTAGCTTTGTTGCGCCTTTGGTTTTGGCTGTGTTTGTTGCTGCGATGGCGATTACGCATACATTTATTGATTTTATTCCTTCTGTTTTTTTGGGCGCGCCTGAGGAGGATTCTTTTTTGTCAGTGCTACCTGGGCATCAGCTTCTGCTAGAGGGACGAGGACATGAGGCAGTTGTGCTAACTCTTTATGGCTCTTTAATTGCTCTGCCTCTTATTCTAATTTTTGGTTTTGTTTTTGTTCTAAGCTTAGATTTTGTTTTTGGTTTTGTCAGAGAGTTTATTGCTTTTATTCTTATTTTTGTCTCTTTGTATCTGATTTTTCGCGAGGATGATTCTATTAATGCTTTTATTGTTTTTGCTCTTGCCGGCTTCTTGGGATTATTTAGTTTTAATCTGCCTGTTAAAGAGCCGTTGCTTCCTTTGTTGAGCGGATTATTTGGTGTTTCTGGATTGATAGTCAGCTTGAGAGACAAAGTTGTTATACCTAATCAGAAAATTCAGAAGATTAGAGAGGTAAAGATTGGGAAAGGGAATTTCTGGAAATCTTTTTTTGGGGCAGGCATTGCTGCACCGTTATGTTCTTTTTTGCCGGGAATTGGGTCCGGGCATGCTGCTGTTATTGGCTCTGAAATTTCAGGCGACGACAAGAGGGGATTTTTATTTTTAGTCGGCGCAATTAACACTATTATTATGGGCTTGAGTTTTGCTAGTGCTTATGCAATCGGGAAGACAAGGACTGGAGCTTCTGCGGCTGTAAAAGAAATTTTGGGGGAGATTTCTCTTTGGAATTTAATTATAATCTTTGGTGTAATCATTATTTCAGGGATTATTTCTTTTTTTGCCGGGATTTATATTTCTGGATTTTTTGCAAAGAATATCAGCAGACTTGATTACTCGAGATTATCTTTAGGGATTATTATTGTGTTATTTACTGTTAACTTTATTTTATCTAATTGGATTGGAATGATTGTTTTGATTACCAGCAGTGCTTTGGGAGTTTTTTCTATTTTGTCTAAAACCAGGAGGATTAATTTAATGGGCTGTTTGCTGCTGCCGAGTATTGTTTTTTACTCAACACTTTAGAAACATTTTTAAATATATGAGTATTGTTCTGGATTATAAAGAATTATGCTGAATAAAAAAAAGGGGTTGTCTCAAATAGTTATAGTAGTTCTTGTTGTTTTAATTGGAGTAGCTGCTGCTGGTCTTATTTGGACGTTTGTCCGCCCGAGTTTGCAGATAGAAGAAGATTTAGACAGGGCGCAATGCTTGAATTTGCGTTTTGAAATTAAAGATATTGAAAATTATTCTGGTTCTGGTACTCCTGGTGTTTGCACTGTTGACTTTACATTAAACAGAAAGGCGGGAGAGGGGAATCTAACAGCTCTTACTTTTTCAGTTAATGGTGCAACTCCGAGCGGAACTTATATTTCTGAATATAGCGATCCTTTGGATGTTCTTTCTTCTAGGATAGTTCGTCTTGAATTTAATCAGCCTGCAACTAACACTGGTTGCGAGATTAAGAGAATAGACATGGCTCCAACGCTTGAGACAAGTAGCGGGGCGGAGATTAAATGCGGAATTACTCAGAGTGTTGGAAGCAATACAGGAACAATAGGAACGCAAACAACTGGAACGCCCACTAATCCTAAGAGAGGACGCAACCTTGGAGGTGGAGGTCCTAGCGATGAGCCTGGAACTGTTAAAGTAGGCGGTGGGAGTTCTCCACCAGTTGTTTATACTTTGTGCAGTGATTTGATATTGCAGTTATCCAATGTTATGGAGATTTTTAGTTGTACTACTCCTCCTGCTACTGGGAGCTTTTCTGGATTTGGTTTAGCTTTAGATGCATTAAGGTCTGATAATAAAGGAGTAATTAAGAAGATAAAATTTGAAGTAGACTATGATACCAGCTATAATCCTGCTGGCGGAGAAACATTTTATAAGGACGCGACTTCTTTAACAAGCACGTCGCCTATGCAACTTCGTTGTGCAGATGGTACATATCTTCCAACTAAACTTGGTGTTAGCACGCATGACATTAAGGCTTCTGCTGTTGTGGACAGCGCCAGCGGAGAGATAACTTGCCCTGCATTTTGGTCTTCTTCAGGTATAACTTAAAAATATCTTGAGTGCTGGAAAGAGGATTAAGAGGTTTTTACAAAAGCTTATATATATTATTTTTTATGTCAGGAAAATGGCCTCGTAGTCTAGTGGTTAGAACATATCCTTGACGTGGATGGAGCCCCAGTTCGATTCTGGGCGGGGCCATTAAACCCAGAATCGAGTGCACGCAGAGCAAAGCTCCGCGGCAACTTCAACTCTTACGAGATTGAAGTATTCTGGGCGGGGCCATTAAACCCAGAATCGAGTGCACGCAGAGCAAAGCTCCGCGGCAACTTCAACTCTTACGAGATTGAAGTATTCTGGGCGGGGCCATTAAACCCAGAATCGAGTGCACGCAGAGCAAGGAGATAATTTAGTCGAACAATCTTGAAAACCAGTTGATTATTCTTCTGATTATTCCTGTTTTTTCTTTGTCTTCATTGATTTTTTGCTCTGTTTGATTGGCTTGTGTTTCATTAGTTAATTGTGCAGATGTCTGATTAACTTCTGTCTGATTTGATAAGGTATAATTTTCGTCTGTCAGGTTATTCTGCTGGTCAGTAATATTCTGCTCTGTTGAATTTTCTTCTGTAACATTCTGCAGGGGTTGCTCATCAGGTTTTTCAACCATAGTCCCATTGCCACATTTACTGACTTCAACTAATGCTCCTGCATCTGAAGCTGATTCGAGGCTTATTAGATATTGCACATTCTTAACTGTTATGACTTTTTCCAGCTCATTGTTTGAAAGAATTATTTTGTCAGCTCCAACAATTACTTCTGCGCTAATTCTTTCAGGACCAGATGCTTCTGCGCTAATTGGGATTACCTGCAGTCCTTTTATTGAGACATATTCTCCTACTTCTACTTTTTCTGACGAGCCATCGATTCCTATTTTTGCGATTGTACCTGTGATTTCTAATAGAGTTACATTGTAATTTTTATCCAAAATTTCTACTTGTTCTGAGGCAGTTGCGTTTAATATTTCCCTTAGGAGAGAAACCTTTCTTCCTTCAATAATTAAATCTGCTGAAATTCTTTTTACTGCAGGAGTTTCATCTGCTTTGCTCACAACCAAGTTAATCCCATTTATCGGTTTTCTTTCTCCTATATCAATTTCTTTTGAGGAGGAAATAAACTCACTGTCTTCGGAGCATTTGTATGCTGCAGAGACAAACGTGACTGATAGAAGCAGGAATAACAGAAATAAGCATCTTTTTTTCATGCATAAAGTATGTTATAATTATTTATAAATACTCGTTAAAATCCTCGGACTTTAGTCCGTGGTTTGTATTGCTCGGATTTTCTCGGTAGCCACAAAACCACGAACAAGCCTCGCAACTTTAGTGCGAGGTTAAACCCAGAGGGTTTTGTGACATTATGCAAGACTCATATATTTACTTAGTTAGTAAGTAAATAAGTTAGTTAATAAGAAGGTTTATATATGAAAATCTCGTGGAGGTTGAAGGAAAGAGGCATGAAGAAATACTTACTTTTAATAGAGGATGAGAAAATCTGGGAGAAGTTCAAGGAAATTATTGAAAGGGATATAAACAGCGAGATTATTGAATTGATAAGGAAGAAGGTGCATGGAAAAGGAGGAAAGCATGACTAGGAGAGGACAAGCCAGTATTTTTGTTATTATTGCTATAGTTATTCTTGGCGGGATTTTAGTTTATCTGATTGCCAGCGGAAATTTTGGAGTTGAAGAGGAAAACCCTGAGCTGAAAGAAGTGTTTGATTATTATCAAGGGTGCATTGAGCAGGAGAGCAAGAATGCTTTGGAATTGGCTGGGACGCAGGGAGGTTATGTTGATGTTCCTGAATATGCTCCTGGAAGCGAGTATGCCCCGTTTTCTTCGCAATTGAATTTTCTTGGGTTTTCTGTTCCATATTGGTATTATGTTTCTGGAAATGGGGTGATAAAAGAGCAAGTGCCGAGCAAGGCGGAAATAGAAAGACAAATTGAGGAATATGTTGCTGAAGGGCTTGAGTTTTGTGAGTTTGAAAGATTTTACAGCCAGGGGTATTTAATTGAGAGGGAAAATCCAGAGGTCAGAGTTGTTATAGAGGAGCAGAAAATTAATGTTGATTTAAACGGAGCCCTGTCTGTTTCTAAAGGGGAGACTTTTTCCAGAAGAAATTCGTATCATGCTGAGATTAAGAGCAAGTTCGGGAAGTTTTATAATATTGCAAGAGAAATTTATGACGAGCAAAAAGAGAAAGCATTTTTTGAGAATTATGCAGTTGATGTTTTAAGGCTTTATGCACCTGTTGACGGTGTTGAAATACAATGCGCGCCGAAAATTTGGAGCACAGAGAATGTTATAAATGAACTGAAAAATGGCCTGGAAGAAAATTTCGGGACAATTAAGTTTAAAGGAAATTATTATGATATAAAAGATGACAAAAGAAATTATTTTGTTGTAGACAAGGGAGTTGATGAGGCAGTTAATGTCATGTATTCAAAAAACTGGGCGACGAAGATTGAAATCAGCGGAGAGGGAGCTGATGAGGAGATTATTATAGCGGAGCCGATTGGAACTCAAGAGGGTCTGGGAGTAATGGGCTTTTGTTATATTCCTTATCATTTTGTTTATGATGTTAGTTTCCCTGTTTTAATTCAGGTTTATAATAATGATGAAATGTTTCAATTTCCTGTTGTTATTATAGTCAATAACAATGTTCCGAGAGAGGTGATATTCTCTGAAATTTCTGAAGAAGAGGAGTTTGATTTGTGCGACTACGAAACGCAGGAAGTCGAGATTAATCTTTATGATATTAATTTGAATAGCGTTGAAGGCAATTTGAGCTACGAGTGCTTTAACCAAAGATGCAGACTTGGGCAGACTGATAAAGGAAAGTTTGTAGGAAGCGCTCCTGCGTGCGTTAATGGATTTATTCATGTAAGGGCTGAGGGATATTCTGAGAAGAAAGAGCTGTTTTCCTCGAATGACGAGAGTTTTGCAGAGATTGTGCTTGACAGAGAGTATGAGCTGAATGTCAATGTTAGTATTGGCAGTGCCGGAAGGGATAGTAATGCATTTGTTTCATTTGTAAGAAAAGATGGAAAGGCGACAACTGCTGTTATTCCTGAAAGCAATAAAATTAAATTATCAGAGGGAAGTTACGACATCAGCGTTTATGTTTATGGTAATTCAAGCGTTGTTTTGCCTGCGACATCAAAAACAGAATGCGTTGATGTTCCTAAAGAAGGTCTGCTTGGGTTCTTTGGAGGGACGAGAGAAGAGTGTTTTGATATAAAAATTCCTGAGAGCAAGATAGAATATGCTTTAATAGGAGGGGGGAAGAGCGAAGAGTATTTGCTTGAATCAGAGCTTGTAAAGGGGAATGTTATTTTGAGTGTTGACAGCCTGCCAAGACCTAATTCAATTGATGACTTGCAGAAAAATTATGATTCATTTGAAGGCAAAAGAGCGAGGGTGGAGTTTTATGAGAGATAAGAAAATGTTTTTTGTTTTGATTGCAATTATTTTAGCCAGCGCTCTTTTTGTTTTGGAATTTGCCAATGCCCAGGGCATTCAAAGGACTACCGGCGGAAGCGGAACTGGTTTTTCTAGTTATCAGCCTAGGCCAACTTTTCAGACTTATTATGGCAGAAATATTAATACATATTGGCCGATTTTAGGAGATGCTGAAGCATGCAGAGACCGAGAGGATCTGCTTTTGCAGGTTTCTCCTCTGGGATGCCAGCCTGCTGTTGTTAGAAGTGATTTGCTTGCTGACCAGAATGTTCCTGTGTTCTGCCAGATTGATGCGCTGGATATAAACCCATTTATTGATATAAACCAGATTAGGAGCATGAGTTTCAGCGGGAATTACCCGCCTGGAGTTATAGGCGCTGGATTTCATCCTGCAAGAGCAGCAATAAGGTCGAGAGATCAGCTATTAGGAACCCCGCTGTTAAATAACTTAGGATATGCTGTTGTTGTTTTAAAACAGGAGCCGGATGAAAACAAGCTACCGGATTTTGTGAATGTTAGTTTGAGGGCGAGAATAGATTATGTTGCTGGGAATGCTTATGGAGTTGGAAGAGCGGAGTTTATTTTAACGCAGACATCTGATTCTGAATGGGAAAGTGAAAAGCTAAAGCAGAGTTTCTGGAAAGGAAGATATTTTGTCAGATTAGAAGAGGCGGATTCTAATTCTGCAACTGTTTCAATTTATCAGGGAGATCAAAGAGTTATTACAACAAGAGCTAATAAAGGAGAGAGCTCAAGAGAGATTTTTGTTCCAGGGCTTTATTGCAGGGCTGGATTGCAGGTAGTTTATGATGGGTTTGTTAGTGCTGATGACAAGGCGACAATAGAAATTGAGGGCAGCGGAGGAGTTGAGAGATTTGATGTTTACAAAGGCTCAAGATTTCTGGATGATAGATGCAATGTTGACAGGATTGAAATCGGAGAGGATGGAGAGAGCGGAAATGTTTCAATAAGATGCAAAGGAAAGAAAATTGAGCTTTCTCTAGGAGCTAAGAATTCTGCTTTGTTTGATGTTTTTGTTGTTGATGGAAAAACTATCGAGCCAAGTGAAAAAGAGGGTAATTACGAAATTGAGCTGAGCTCTGTTAAAGAAAAAAGCAGGCAGGGCGTCTACTCTCTGGATGAAAAAGAGCAACTATTAAAAATTGGAGCAGGAGACGGGCTAGTTCTAATAAGCAGTTCTGGAGTTTATGAAAAGAGTATTAAAGAAGAAGATAAGGAATGGCTTGGTAAAGTTAGAGAGGCATTAAAGGAATATAAAAGAAGGAAGAATGCTGAGCAGTCTTATAGTTTAGGGGAAATTAATCTTAAATTATCTCAGAACACTCTCAGATATTTTGATGGTGCTGTTGATAATTATAAAGAAGTTGCCGAAGATTACCCTGCCGAACCATCAGAAGGAAGTGAGCAGAAATACGGACAACAGGCGTTGGAGAGAGCAATTACATTAGCCGGCGATTTTGGAAAAGAAAGTACGAAAATAAACTTAATTAACAAATATCTGGAAATTTATCCTGATTCTTCCCAAGCTGATATTTATACTAATGAGCTGAATATTCTTTCAAGGATTGACGGAAGTTCTGCTGCTGATGTTATTGAGTTAGATGACGCTTCTAGAACAATACGGCTTTTGAGCTTGGATAAACCATCTAAAAAGCAAAGCGCAGAGCTTCTTGTTGATAATAAAAGAATTGTTTTTGAGAAGGATGAGCGCAAGAAAATTGATAATCGCGGAGAGATAGTCTTAAATGAAGTAGATGCTGAGAAAGCAAGGATTAGCGCTTACTGCCTTGAGCAGGATAAACTTGGCTCAAAGAAGGAATTTATTTTTAGGGAGGGCGAGCAAGGAAAAGATGTTTGCGGAGCTATTGTCGGCTTTGGCAAGGCGAATGTGGAAAGTGTTGCAAAAATAAGAATATTGCCCAGCGCAAGAGGGACAGTAATTGATACGAATTTGAGCATTCATATCGGCATTGAAAAGAGAGCAATTAAGCTGAGCCCTGATAAAACTGCTGAGAGAATTGAGAACCTGAACAAGACGATAAAGAAGTGGGAGGATATTTCCGGGAAATTAGGGAATGTTGTCAGCGGATTGAAGGCGGCGTGTTTTGCCACTTCGACAGTTTTGTCGTTTAAGAATTTTGTTTCTGGATTGAGCGGGGAGGCATTGGCGAGGCAGGAAGTTATGGGCGGAGATAAAGGATGGAGGAACAAATGTGCTGAGTTTGTTTCAAGAGGAGATTATGCTGATTTAGACGCGTGCTATTTAGGAAAGGCAGGAGAAATTGATTCTGATGTCAGCGCGACTTCGTCTGCTCTGAATAAAGTTAATGCCAGAATAAAACAAATTCAATCGCAACCAGAGTATGTAACCAGCTCTGGAATTTATGGAACTTCGGTAAACAGCGACAAGGTTAGAGAGGCGCTTGCGGCAGAGGCGCGGGCAAAATATGGGAATACAGTTGTTAGTTTAGAAGGATTAAGAGAGAGATGGGTTGATGAAAATGGCAAGGAAATTAAACAAATCAGCGTTAATGAATTATTGAGTGAAAAAAATGTCAAGGATGGAATTGCCAGCACTGACGCAATCCGCTCTATAATGCTGTATTCTGAGCTGCAAGGAAACTCAAAGTATGGAGCGAGCCAGGGAGAGAATTTGAACAGCAAGTTTAGGAATATAGCTGACAGGATTAATGATAACAGGGCTGTTGTCAGAGAGATAAAAAATTCTGATAAATTAAAAGGGGAGGGGCTTGGAGCGCCCTTTTATCCGAGTGCTGGAAACCAGCAGAATAGACTGGCTGAAGTTGTTCCTGTTTCTAATAAGTTTAGCGATAAAGGAATTAAGTTTGAAGAGGGGATAACACACAGCTCTACTGCATTTGTTGGAGGAGCGTCTTTAACTGGAGCAGACGGAAAGCCGATAGCAGGAGCAGAGCAGTTTAAAACAGGAAGATACATTCTAGGCATGAAAGAAGCTGATTCAAGAAGCGGAGTTTACGGTGTCCAGGAAATTTATTATTATGATGAAAATAAAAAAGAATATACTAAGATTGAGGATGGGAAAGTTCCTGCGTTTTTGAGCACCTATGGGATTAATAATATTAAGTCAGCTTCAAGAGTTGAATATAACAACGAGATTGTTTTAAGAGACAGAGTTGTTAAATATTATGAAACAGAGCCGTATAGAGGAATGCCTGCAGTTGTTCCTTTTGATGTTAAGAGAGGGTGGTATTCTGCGACGAAACAAACTCTTCCTGTTTTTGGAGGAATAGGCGCCTTTGATGCGTCTGGAAGAGTTACAAGTTTCTGGCTTTGCAATGTTGGAGAAAATGGCAGAGTTGAATTTGAAACAGGGCTTGGAGATGATTTATGCGAGCAGGTTAATTTGAATACAGGACAGCCACTTGGAGTATTTCCAAATTTGAATGAGCAGGAAGCTAGAAGTTTAATCTCAAGAGGCATAAGAGCTATTGAAGATGCTGCAAGACAATACGGGCAGGGAGTGAAGTTTGTTACAGTTGGAGGAGAGAGGTTTGAGGTAGGTGCTCCTGCTGCCGGCGCGCCTGGAACACAATGCCAGGACTTTATGTCTCCAAAAGATTGCCATTTAATGTTTAATGTTTGCGATCCTGTGATATGCCCGAGTTCGAGATGCGATTTTGGAGGAACTTATAGAGTTGCAGATGTTGTTCAAACAGGAATTGTTGGGAGCGCGTTATTATGCCTGCCGAATATTAGAGAGGGGATTGTTGTGCCTGTTTGTTTAACAGGAATTCAAGCTGGAATTGACGGCTTGGTTTCGATAATGAAAAGCCATAGAGACTGCCTGCAGGAAAATCTGGAAACTGGGAAACTAATTGGAATCTGCGACGAGATATATTCAATTTACTTGTGCGAGTTTTTCTGGAATCAGGTTGCACCTTATGTTAATGTCTTAATTCCCAGAATGCTGGAGATTGCGTATGGGCAGGGAGTTAGAGGAGGAGGAGAGTATCTAACTGTTCAGTCAGCCTGGCAGAACATGCAGAAGTCTATGACTTATTTCACGCAACAATATGCTGTAAATTCTATTAATGCATTTCAAATAAGAAATGTTAATGAAGCAGGGACTCAATTCTGCAAGGCATTTATTTCTGCTAAGGCGCCGACAGCATTTAAGACTTTGATTGAGCCTGACAGTCCGCCGCAATTCCATGCGTGGTTTGATGCGCAAAAATACAGTGATGTAACAATACCTGCAACTTCTAGATACAAAGTGTTCTATCATATATTTGGAGGGAAAGATCAGGGAGTTAATTATCAAGTTTATCTGAGAACGCCACCTGAATCTTCTTATTATTCAATTGCACCGCAAGTTACAGTTGCTTCTGGATTTATTCCAAGAGGAGGGTATGCTTCTCAGACTCGGGACTTTACAGCTCCTGAAGGATATAAGGAATTGTGCGTAAGGATAAATCAAAATGAAGAGTGCGGGTTTAAACAAGTTTCAACCAGCTTTGCTGTGAATTATTTGAGAGATGTTTATGTTTCTGACGAGCTTGGGAAGAAAGGAATAACTTCTGAAGCAGAGTGCATAAGCGGAAGCCCGAATCCGGGCGCTTTGCTGAATCCTAATGTTCAGGCGGGGGTTCAAGAAACAATTAGTCCTGGAATTTACAACAGGGGAGTTGTGAGAATCTGCGCTTCAAGAAATCCCGGAAGTTCGACTGAGCCGACTAGGTGGGTTGAAGCAGGATATTGCGATGACCCTAAGATTAGATGCTGGCTTGACAAGAGAAGTGTTGACAATGCAATTACAGACGCAAATATTGGAGTGAAGAATGATACGCTTGAAGCTCTTGAGAAAGGAGTTGTTGAGGAACTGCAGGCAAGAGGTGAATTGTTGAGAGAGGATGATGCTGCAGGGGAAATTAGAAGCTTGGAAACGGTCAGAGATAAATTGATTAGAAGCAGCAATAAAGAAAGTGAATCTCAGGAAATTCTGAAACAGATTGAACTTGTTTTTGAGAGAGTATTTTACAATCATCAAAAAGCTAATTTGATATTGATTAAAGGAGGAGTTTATGAAATTGTTGCGCGTGATTTATTAATGAAAGATAAAGATAGTTCTAGAGCGAAGGATGCTGAGAAAACTACAGCGACTAAGCCGACGACGCAACCAACTTCACAACCGACTACAACTACTCAACCAACCACTCAACCTACGACTCAGCCAACTATTCAACCGACGACAAAGTCTTCTCTTAGACTGCCTGATAATTTTGATTTGACGAAGAGCAATACTCTTCTTTTGAATGGGGAAGCAAGCAAGTATAGTGTATCTGGAAATAAAGTATATTACAGTTTTGAAAATAATTTTGAGGAAATAGCCAGAGTTGAGGAGGATGGAAGTGTTAAAGTTACAGTATCGAGTGTTTCTGTCAGCGCAGAGGTATTTCAATCTGCTCTTGCGATAAATAATTTGAAAATAGATAATTGGTCTGCAAAATCTATTGCTGGAGAGGTGAATGAGAGGGAGAAATGGATTTTGGAAACAGCTATTGAATCTGCAAAAGACAGGCACGGAACTTATTCTGGCAATAAAGGATTTGTTGATGAATTGTATAAGGACGGTTTGTTAAGTGACACAGAATATATAGAAATTACAGGAGAAGGATTATTTAATTTGCAGGAGGACATGCTTTATGTTCTGCGCTTGCTGGAAAGAAAAAAAGCTGATTCGGAGAAAAATTCTGATGTTAAAGAGGAAAATATTTATTTGACAACAGGAGATGAAAGTTTGTATGATGTTAGTGAGAAACTTTGCAGAAGCAGAGAGATAGATAAAGTCAGATTGTTCACGAGCGAAGAATCTGGAAATATACAATTAAGAGAGATTTTGAAAACTCAGACAGGGCTTAATGAAAAACTACCTGCTAATATTAAGATAAATATTCCTTCTGGCTGCTCTGCTTCAGAAAGTTCTGTGAAAAGTTTTGCAGTGAAAACATTCGGATTTTCTACAGAGAGAGATGGAAATTTGATTGATATTTCTAATGTTCAACTTGGAGATACTCTTATTTTGAAAGTTGAGCATGATTGTGACAGTTTCAGGGTTTCTTATAATAATGCTGACGGCGCTGTTCAGGCAGTTGTGTTTGAGGAGAGCGCGAAGGAAATTCGCATTCCAGCTAGTTTTGCACAGACTTACAGTGCGACTGGAACTTGTCTTGAGAGAAAGAATGGAGAGATGACTGTTAAAAAAGAGAGTATAATAAGAGCGGTTGTTCCTGTGAGTTTTGAGTAATTGAATAGATTACTTTAATGATTATTGAGATGAAGTTGACTCGAATTCTGCAGTTATTTCTTTATTTTCTTCTACAGCTGGTTTTTGTTCTGGCACGTCAACTAAATCTGCTTTTATTAAAGCGTAAGCTTCTCCTGTTAATCTGTTTTTTATTGTTGTTTTTCCATCTTTTCTTTCTATCAAAGTTTCCTGCACAGCGTTTGAATTCATAAGCCCTAGATTAAGGTCGTTTGCGAGAATACTGTCTGGTATTGGGAATCTGTATAATTCTAGTTGGTTTATTATTAGTTTTGCTGGTAATTTCTTTCCAGTTGAAGTGAGAGTTCTTGTTCTTGTTCCTAATTCAGTTTCTTTAATTTCTTCATTTAGAGTTTTTTCCAGACTATAAGTAATTGTTGTTCTTTTTGGAGTGTTAGTTGTGTTCATTGTTATGACTCCTTCTTCTGCTATCACGTTTATTGGAAGATATACTTCTCCTAGAGGTTCTGTTGTTACACTATTGTTCCTTATTGTTTCTCTGGAGTTTTCATATGGCACAAGGTGAAATGTCTGTAAAACTTCTCGTGATAAAATTAAGTCGCCAACTTTGGCTGTTTTGTTTTGCGGGAGAGGAAGAGCCATATATGCTTTTTTGTTTTCTCCTGAATCAATAACAATTTCTTCGATTGAATAAGATGGAAGGGTGGCTGTTTGCTCTTCTCCTCTGACAGAAAGAGCGTTTGTAGAAGAGCTTAAGTAAGTTCTTTTTTGTGCAGGTATATTGCTGATTAGAGCGTATGCTCCGCTTAAGGCTGCGACAGTTAAAACTCCGCCGAGTATTTTATTTTTTTGAGATTTAACTTTTGATAAAATCGCTTTTAAATCCATAGACTTTTTTGATAAACGGACTATTTAAATATTTCTATATTGTTGTAACTATAAAATTACTATAATTTATAGCTGGAATAATAAATTAATTTATCCAACCTTTAATTTCAGGCATCTGCTCTTCAATAAATTCGACAATCTCTTTTTTAAATGAAGGATTAAGCGAGATTCCAGTATAATTTGTTTTCTTTTTTACAATTAGCCATCCTACCTTCTCTAATTCTTTTATTATATGATTTAAGTTTGAGAATCTCTTAAAATGTTCGAGTCTATCGTACTTTGCTCCCCAATTCTTTTTTGAATAAGCAAGTTTAAACATAAGCTGAGCTTTCTCTTTTTTCATTTAAATCAAAAGAAAACCTGTTATTTAAATGTTTCTTATTTTGATAGTTCAAACATCTAAGATAGAAAGTTTTATAAATAAGTATGAATGTGAGTAAGTATGAAAAATAAGGAAAACAAATCAGCATTTTTGGAATACTTTGGAGATACACCAAAGTTGAGATTTTTGGATTTCTTAATTGGAAATCATTTTTTTGACTTTAATATGACAGATATGGCAAGAGAAGCAAACATAAGCTATAATTCCCTTAAAAGTTTTTTTAATGAATTTTTGGAGAGAGGCATAATTATTAAGACTCGAAGAGTAGGAAAATCTGATATGTACAAGTTGAATATGGATAACATTACTGCGAAAAACTTTCTGAAGTTTGCTTGGTTTTTAACAAAACAAGATTCAGGGGTTGGAAATCAAGAGAATATTTTTGCGCTGGAGAAATCTTCTTCTTCTCAGCATTAATTTTATGCCAAAGTTGCTTTGGACATCCAAAAGTCCAATAAACCGCACACTTTAGTGTGGAGTAACGTACAAGGACTTTTTGATAAAGTGAAAATGGCAAGGTTTAAATTTATTATCTGATTTTATTTTGAATGGATTTTGGTTTACCAACAAGCACTTTAGGGTGGGATGTTAATTCTGGAGAAGGAAGAAAAAAGAGAAAACCATTCAAAACTAGCACAAAAAGAGAAGCTTTGAAGAGAGCAGGTTATAAATGTGAAAAATGTGGTAATAAATTAGAAAGATCTACTAATGAAACTTATGGTTATATTGTTGATTTTGACCATTGGGATAATAATCCGTCTAATAATAGCTTAACAAATTGTAAGGTTTTATGTCTTAATTGCCATCGTAAACTTACTGCTCTTGGAAAGAGGAAAGAAAGAGATAAAATGACTGGTGTTGTGGGATATAAAACTGTAAAGAAATTCTCTGGCGTTAAGGTAAGAAGAAAGAAACGTAGCGATAGGGGAAAGAAGAGAAGAAAAAGAAATTCTGGTTCCATATGGAGAGATTTTAAACCTCTTAAAATAGACTTGAGAATTCAGTAAGGTTTAAATTTACTGAAATCAATTAATACTTATAAAGATGGATTTAGCATGGTAAAAGTAGGAGACTTTACTAATCCGCAGATGCATATGATTGGTAGAGCTGATTTTAAAGATGTTGTTAGACATCAAGAAATGCAGAGACGAAGAAGATTCTTTATTATTTTGGATATAATTGCAGTCTTGTCTTTGGTAATAGGTATATTTGTATTTCGGAGTGGATTAAAAGAATTGTCTTATTTTCTATTTGGATTAACTGCAGTAATTGTTTTGTTTTTTATATTTAGGAAGATAGGTAGAAGTAAAAGAAAAAATAATTTCAGACGCCAGAGAGATTTTAGAAGAAAACGTTTTAGCCGTAGAAGATAATTTGTTTATTTGCTTTCGCACAAAATAGTTCAAGCAATATTGCTTTGCAATATTGAATGCGGGAACTAGGATTCGAAATACAACTTCTTTTAGAAAAATAAGTTCTATGAG
>ERZ1292623.2877-Hain-H51-01um-R1-2877-length-15058-cov-8_pt1 | contig 15058 bp, 15 predicted proteins | sample MGYA00564398_ERZ1292623 | MGnify/ENA primary metagenome ERZ1292623 (study PRJEB36523, sample SAMEA6512633) | groundwater metagenome | collected 2019-01-07 | study: AquaDiva: Metagenomics assemblies of 32 groundwater samples
ATCGCCCTCTACCCGCAGCACGGCGAGGACATCGATACGCTCATGCAGCGCGCCGATGCCGCCATGTACTTCGCCAAGAACAACCAGTGCGGGCTGGCTTTCCCCGACAACATGCAGCAGACAGAGATGATTTAGGAAAACTCTGAATAATTCCAAAAATATTATTTTTCGCCGCCTTTGCGTCTTTGCGGCAAATGATAGTTAATCAGAGGTTCTTTAGCGGGAGAGATGCGGCGGGACGAAGTCGCGCAGCGCCGACTTGAGGTCGTTGAGGCGCCCGTGGAAGAAGTGTCCGGCGCCCGGCAGGAAAAGTGCTTGTGTTCGCGGACGCGGCGCGATGCGGGAAAACCAGGCGCGCACCGCCTCGACCGGCACAACCTCATCCGCCTCGCCCTGAATCAGCAGCCACGGACACGACGGGGTGCCCAGCACGGAGAAATCATAGAGATGCACGGCCGGCGCCACGGTGATGAGGCCGCTCACCTGCGCCGGAGCCGCGGCGCGCAGTGCGACGTACGCGCCGAACGAAAAGCCGGCCAGCCAGACGGGCGTGCCCGGCCGCTGTTCCCGCACCCACGCGATTACCGCCAGCGCATCCTCGGTCTCGCCCTCGCCGTGCGTAAAGCGGCCCGCGCTCGCACCCACACCGCGAAAGTTAAAACGCACGCTCGCGACGCCGAGTTCGCCGAAGGCGCGTGCCAGCGTGTGCACCACCTTGTTCTGCATCGTGCCGCCGTGCAGCGGGTGCGGGTGGAGAATCACGGCCGTGGCAACGGCGTCGCCCCGCGCCGGGCAAAGCGTTAGCGCTTCGAGCGCGCCCGCCGGGCCGGCGAGTGTGAGTGCCTGGTTGCAGGGTAAATCGCCGTTACTCATGGGTACGAAAGAGCACTCGCCGGGTGAGCGCCAGGAAGAAGGCAAGATGGCTCAGGCCGTAGAGCACAAGTTGGTTACCCTGTTAACCACCTGTCGCCAATTACTTTTTCAGTTCCGGCGCCAGCGTTTCCATAAATGACGGGCGCTGGCTGATCGGCGCGAACCATTTGCCGAGTTTCGGATGCTGGCCACGCCAGTCGTGCGCATGGCGCAGATCGATGTAGCCCAACGCCGCTCCAAACGCGATGTCGGCAATACTGAAGGTGCTGCCGGAAAGGAAGCCGCTCGCCGGTACGCGCACGGCGGCAAAAGCGAGCGCCGCTGCAATCCGCGCCTCGTGCTTGGCAATCGTTGTCGCATCTTGCTTTTCAACGGGCCTGCGCCGATCGACGAAGCGCGCCACGGTCGCCTCCATCAGACCCTGGCCGAGCGCATGCCAGCGCAACGCCTGCCAGCGCGCTTCACCACTCGCCGGGTAGAGGCGCGGCTTGTCATTCAGGCTGTCCAGATATTCGCAGATCATCGGCGAATCGAAGAACACCTCGCCGTCGTCGCGCTCCAGCACCGGAATCGCGCGCAGCGGATTCAGACGCGCCACGTTGCCGGCGGCATCCGCTGGGCCTTCAACTACCATGTCGTGTGCGATGCCTTTTTCCTTGAGCACAATGCGCACCTTGCGCACGTACGGTGAAGTGAGCGAGCCGTAGAGTTTCATCTTGTCTCCTTATGAACAAAAAACACCTTTGCGGCGGATGCTATTTAAAATAAATAGTTCAGCACTAACCCGGCTAAGATCACGGCGCCGAACCGGCTGTTATTGAGAAACGCGCGCAAGCAGCCGTCGCGGTCGCGCGTCCGCAGCAACCACTGCTGCCAACCTGCCAGCACGACGGCCATCAGCAGGCCCGCATAATACGTCAAACCGAGCCCGGCGCGCGCGCCGGCCCAGGCCAGCAGCGCGATGGTGAGCGCATGGAACAGCGCAATCATCGGCCGGTCGGCGCGCCCGAACAAAATGGCGGTGGATTTCACGCCGATCCGGATATCGTCTTCCCGGTCCACCATCGCATAGGCCGTGTCGTAGGCCACCGCCCAGCACAGCGTCGCGCCGAACAGGATCCAGGCGTCCGCCGGCACGCCGCCGGTCTGCGCCGCGAACGCCATGGGCACGCCCCAGCCGAAGGCCGCGCCCAGATAGAACTGCGGCAGGTATGTCCAGCGCTTCATGAACGGATAGCTCGCCGCCAGCGCCGCACCCACGAACGAGAGCAGAATCGTGAGCCGGTTCATGAGCAGAACCAGCGCGAAGGCGCAGAGCGCCAGCACCGCAAACAACACCAGCGCCGCGCGCGGACTGACGCGTCCGGCGGCGATCGGCCGGTCGCGCGTGCGTTCGACCTGCGGGTCGAAGTCGCGGTCGGCGTAGTCGTTGATGACACAACCGGCCGAGCGCATCAGCACCACGCCGGCGGTGAACACCAGCAGCGCCAGCAACGACGGCTGGCCAGCGCCCGCGATCCACAATGCCCACAACACCGGCCAGAGCAACAACAATATTCCGATCGGCCGGTGCAGGCGCATGAGCTGCGCGTAGTCACCCAAACGCGACATCACGGACACGGTGTCATACCAGGCAGAAAAATTTCACTCACCGGCAGCGACTTGCCGCCGAGAGCGAACAGCGAGCGTCGCCCCGATCATTTCCGGTCGTTGTGCGAGATGCCGGATCGCGCAGCCGACGCGGCACCGGTTCCGGCACAACGCAGCAGTGCATACGGACCGCTTCGGGGGTGGCCGGCGTGCTTCAAGGTGGTGGCGCTCATGGAGGCATTATGCGCGACCGCCATGGATGGCGGAAGTGCCGGAAACGCAGGGAGCAGTTTTCGGCCGACCGCCATGGATGGCGGAAGTGCGGAAACGCAGGAGCAGTTCTTCCGCTGACCGTTGCCCGCGGGCCAAGGCGGGTGGCCTAGGGTTGCAGCATTTCAACCAACACCAGTTTGATGACAAAGCCGAACAGCCCGAGGGCGAGCGCGAGAAACAGTACAAACATGCCGAACTTGCCAGCCTTGGATTCGCGTCCGAGGCTCCAGACGATGAACACCATGAACAGCACCAGGCCGCCGACACCGATGACCAGCGACCATTCCTCGAATTGTTCGATGGTCATGCTGACTACCCCGAAAAAAGGCGCGCAACAGAACACACGCCCACTGACCCCTTACACCTCGCCATAATGCTCGCGCAGACCCAGCCAGCGGCGGATAAGTGGTGTGATGTGCTGCGGATATTTCTCCTGCAACAGGCGCGCGGCATGCTCGATATGCGGCAGCATGGCCTGATCGCGCACCAGGTCGGCGATGTGGAACGCCTGCTCGCCGGTCTGGCGCGTGCCGAGAACCTCGCCCGGGCCGCGCATTTCGAGGTCGCGGCGCGAGATCTCAAAGCCGTCGTTGGTCTCGCGCAGAATGCTGAGCCGCGCGCGTGCATTCTCGGACAGCGGCGCATGATAAAGGAGCACGCACGAGCTCTGCGCGGCACCGCGCCCAACCCGGCCACGCAATTGATGCAACTGCGACAGGCCGAGGCGTTCCGCGCTCTCGACGATCATCAGCGATGCGTTCGGCACGTCCACGCCGACCTCGATCACCGTGGTCGCGACCAGCAGTTGGGTCTTCCCTTCCTTGAAGGCATGCATCACCGCCTCCTTCTCCGCCGGCTTCATGCGCCCGTGTATCAGCGCCACGCGCAGCTCCGGCAAGGCGGCCGTGAGCAGCGCAGCGGTTTCGGTCGCGGCCTCGGCCTGCAACAGGTCTGACTCTTCGATGAGCGGGCAGACCCAATATGACTGGCGACCATCGTGACAGGCGGCATGCACGCGCGCCACTACCTCGGCACGGCGCGTGTCTGGCAGCACCACGGTCTCAACCGGTTTGCGTCCGGGTGGCAGCTCATCGATCACCGACACATCGAGATCGGCGTAGAACGCCTGCGCCAGGGTGCGCGGGATCGGGGTGGCGGTCATGACCAGCTGATGCGGCACGAGTCCGTTGTGCCGGCCCTTTTCGCGCAACAGCAGGCGCTGGTGCACGCCGAAGCGGTGCTGCTCGTCCACCACCACCAGACCGAGCCTGTCGAACGCGACGTCTTGCTGAAAGAGTGCGTGCGTGCCGACCGCGACCGGCGCGCGGCCGCTGGCAATGAGCGCAAGCTGGGTGCGTCGCTTGGCTGCCGAGAGCTTGCCCGACAGCCACGCCACCTCCAATCCAAGCGGCGCGAGCCAGTGACTGAAGTTGCGCCAGTGCTGTTCGGCCAGCAACTCGGTCGGTGCCATCACCGCCACCTGCCAGCCGGCTTCCACGGACGCAAGCGCCGCGGTCGCGGCCACGATGGTCTTGCCCGAACCCACGTCCCCCTGTACCAGACGTTGCATCGGATGGCCGCGCTTCAGGTCGGCGCGGATCTCGGCAAGCACACGCGTCTGCGCGCCGGTGAACGCAAACGGCAGGGATTCCAAAAGCGGCTGCGCGAGTTTGCCGGTGCCGTCGAGTGGCGGTGCTTTCTGGCGTTGCTGATGCGCACGCAGATGCTTGAGGCTCAGGTGGTGTGCCAGCAATTCTTCGAACACCAGCCGGCGTTGCGCCGGGTGCCGATGCAGCTCAAGTTCGGCGACGTCCGCGTGCGGCGGCGGACGATGCACGTACAACAGCGCTTCGCGCAGCGTCGGCAGCTTCAACTCAAGCAGCAATTCTTCCGGCAACCATTCGGGAAGGCGCGCGAGATGCCGGTCGAGCGCCTGCGCCACCAGCTTGCGCACGCTCAGTTGGTGTACGCCCTCGGTCGCTGGATAGAACGGCGTGAGTGCGGCTTCGGCGTGCGGCGCGCTGTTCTCCGCCAGCACGTCGTACTCGGGATGAACCATCTCCAGGCCGGAGGCAGCGACACGCACCTCGCCGAAAATCCGCAACGACCGGCCGCGTTCGAGGTTGCGCTGCTGCGCGCCGGAGAAGTGGAAGAAACGCAGGCTGAGGTAACCGCTGCCGTCGCTCACCCGGCACAGCAGGCTGCGCCGGCCGCGGATCACGACGTCGGCGAGTTCGATCTTGCCGCTGACCAGTGCCTCCTGCCCGGGACGCAGGCTGCCGATGGGCGTGAGGCGGGTACGATCCTGATAACGAAACGGCAGATGGAACAGGACATCTTGAACCGTGTGCCAGCCAAGACGTTGTTCGAGCTTGTCCTTGAGCTTCGGCCCGACGCCCTTGAGGGTAGTGATCGGCAACGACGCTGCCTCCCGATTATTTAATGCAATCATGTGTAATTGCCAATCGTTCGATGGAGATGCCTGCCGCGTCACAGGTTCTACGGTTCGACTGTCACGCCTTGATACATTGGCACAATCAGTGTTACTGGTAGGTACGACGCCACCGCCAAGACATGATCCGGCGCAGGTTGGAGCAACGCAAACCGCCATGCGTCATTGCCGTCACCCAAGTCACGACCCAACTTCGTCGCAGTTGCCACCTTCCCCTCTATTGAAAAACTGAGAGTGTCAAACGGGATGTTTAATCCCCGACCACGGGCCTTGGTGTATGCTTCCTTGAGTGTCCAATATTGGGTGAAGCGTTTGGCCCGATGCTGACGTTCCAGGCGCAATATGGCTGCACGCTCTTGGGGGGAACAATAACGCGTTAGTTGCCGTTCGAAATTGGCGACGGAGCGAATCGCTTCAACGTCGATGCCGACATCCCACTGACGCGTGATGGCAACAGCGATACAGTGCCGTGTATAAGAGAGGCTGAACCGGAGGTCCAACCGGTTACACCGGCGGGCGAGAGCTGGCTTTCCGAAACTTCCGTATTCATACACCCAGTCTTTCGGGGCAACAGCGTCATAACGCGACAAAACGTTGCGCAAACACATATGCGCACGGGTGTACGTTTCTCCGTCGGCCTGTCTGCGAAACCTGACGCATTGCTCACGTTCTGTTTCCGAAAGGGACTCCAGACTCCGTTCACCACTCACGGCCGCAAAGTCCATTCTCGGAACCGCAACCCAAACGTGCACTTCCTTTTCGAGCGCTGTCGATGTTGAAAAGGACACCGGCGCGCCTGTGTACATGGTTATGGTAACTCTGTTTCGAGGAGCGTGAACGCGGTACCGGTAGGAATGGTACGAGTGAGGCACAGTCCGGCCTTGCTAAAGAGCTCCTTGAATTCGTCCTGTGTGCGTTCGCATGCACCCTGGCCAAGAACCATCATATGCAGGTCGGAGAATTTGTTGAAACTCGGCGTATTGCCGGGCTCGATCACCGCTTCGATGACCAGTAGTTTGGTTTTCTTGTACATGACGTGACGACAATTGTTAAGGATGGCGAGTGCCTTGTCGTCGTCCCAGTCGTGCAGTATCTGTTGCAGAATGTAAACATCGCCCCCGGGCGGGATGGCGGCAAAAAAATCGCCAGCCACGCGTTCGACCCGGCCGACAAGCTCCTGATCGATGTCATGCTCACCCGCCAGTACCGCCGACAGGTCGAAGAGGACCGCCGACGTCTTTGGCGCTGACCGCAGGATGGCAAACAGTAAATCGCCACGACTGCCGCCAATGTCGACGATCTTCTTAAAACTAGAAAAAGGATAAACATTGGCGATGGCGCTTGCGTTCATTTGCGAGACATGACTCATGAAATCATGAAATCGCGCGCGATCATCCGGTCGTTCCTCGAGGTATGAAAAATAATCGAGGCCATGGGTATGGTTAAATGCACATTCGCCCGTTACCACCGCGTGCCGCAGATTACCCCAGGCTTGCCACCAGGATGGGCCGCCGAGCAATAGTGCGAATGGCTTGAGACTGCCGTGGACATCGGCGCGCAGTACCTGTCCCATGTCGGTGAGCTCATAATATCCGCCCTTTTCAACGAACAGACCCAAGCCGCATAGCGCGCGCAACAGCCGAAACAACCGATCTGGCTTGGCGTGGACACGCACGGCCAATTCGCTTAGCGCTACGGGACCACCCCTTAACTGGTCGGCAAGACCGAGTTCGGCCGCAACCGAGATCGCCTGGGTCTTCATGGAACCAATCAATATGTTGTATAAGCGGATGCGCTGCGCCGCGAGCTTGTCCATTCCAGAATTCGCTTATTTGGGGGTTGTCAGTTTTCGCAGTCTTTGATAGGTTGTCGGACGATGGCAAAATAGGCCCTCAGGGAGCAAAGAGCAAGCCATAGGAAAACGAGGAGGTACCAATGGACGAAACCGAAGCCGTTTTGACCGATCCCACGCGCAGGCGATTCACGGCGGCCACGCCGTACCATCATTCGTTACAGCAACGACATTTCTTCTTGTTCGAGGTCGTGCCATTTCTCGGTACGATCACCGCCGTCACCATGCTTTTCTGGATACCGATCGGTGCCCTTGAGCTCATTTTGTTCTTCGGCCTGTGGTACATCTCCGGCTTCGGCGTCACGCTGGGCTATCACCGGCACTTGGCCCACAAGGCATTCAAAGCAAAGGATTGGCTGAGGACAACTTTAATGTTTATGGCCTTCCTCGCTACCCAGGGTCCGCCGATTTCCTGGGCCGCCTTCCATCGGCTGCATCACGGATCGAGCGATGAGCCGGGTGATCCGCATTCACCCAACCTGCACGGTCAGGGGTTTAGCAGCCGGTTGAAGGGCCTGCTGCACGCACAAGTCATGTGGATGCGAAAACATGACTACCCCGGGGTCACGCACTTCATCCCGGACCTCTATCGCGACAAACTGATGATGCGGCTCGACCGTTATTACCTACCGGTCGCGATGGCCGGACTGATTTTCCCAGCGCTGGTTGGCGCGGCTTACTACCAAACCTGGCTCGGTGCATTAAATTGCTTTCTGTGGGGCGGTCTGGTGCGCTTGTTCGTTTGCGATCATGTCATCTGGTCGATCAATTCCGTCTTGCATACCTTCGGCAAGCGCCGCTTCAACACCGGGGACGAAAGCCGGAATGGCTATCTTATCTCTATTATCACGCTCGGTGAATCGTTTCATAACAACCACCACGCATTTCCCGGTTCGGCAAATTTCGGTCTGGCCTGGTATCGGCCGGATCCCGCGTACTGGGTACTGAAGTTGATGGAAAACCTGGGCTGGGTGTGGGACGTGCGGGTGCCCTCCAAAGAGCGCATCAAAGAGAAAACGAGGAGACCGGGATGAACGCCATCGTGTCCGTCAGTGACATTGAAACCTATTTGCTCGAACGGATTGCCAAAGACCTGGAACTCGATGGCATGGACTCGATCCAGGTCGACACCGACCTCTCGGATATGGGACTTAGTTCTGTCCTGATCTCGTTCATCGAGGGTGATATAGAGGCTTGGCTGAGAATCGAGATTCCACCGGCATTGCTATTTCACACCTCCAATATCCGCGAAGCCGCCAAGGCTATCTCTGAATTACAGCAGACATCGACCGCAGGACCAGTCGTGGCGTAAATCGCAATGCCGCTTTCCGGCGCCACCCAGGCCGAGGTCCGGTCACACTACGATCGAAGCGATGCCTTCTATGCGCTGTGGCTGGGTCAAGAGCTGGTTTATTCCTGTGCCTTGTGGGCTGGAGCCCGTTCGCTGCATGACGCGCAGGAGCGCAAGCTCCATTTTCACCTGAGCAACCTGCAGTTACCGCCGCAGGCAACGTTGCTGGATATCGGTTGTGGCTGGGGCAGCTTGCTGCGGTTTGCACGCCAGCGCTTCCCGGTTAAACGTTCCGTCGGCCTGACCTTGAGCGACAACCAGTGGCGTTTTAGTAACGACCGTCCTCAGCAGGGCATTGAGGTACATTTACAAAGTTGGACCGAACACGAACCACGGGACCGCTACGACGGGCTGGTGTCTATCGGCGCGTTTGAACATTTCACCCGTCCGGAACAAAGCGCCTTGGAAAAGGCCACGATCTACCGCGCCTTTTTCCAAAAGTGCCGCGACTGGCTCCGCCCTGAGGCGCGCATGTCCTTGCAAACGATTGCGTATGGCTCGCTCAGACCCGAGGACGCAAGCACATTCATGCAGAACGTGATCTTCCCGGGATCGGAGTTACCGTGCGTGGACGAGGTCACCACGGCGGCGCGGCCGAATTTCGATGTCCTCCATATTCGAAACGATGCCGAGGATTATGCCAAGACCTGCGAGGCCTGGCTGCGGAATCTGCAACGCAACCGGCATGCCGCACACGACCTGGTGGGCATGGAAACCACCGGTATCTACGAACACTACCTCAGGTTATCGGCGATTGGATTCCGAACCGGGCGCATTGTGCTTCTACGCCTGCTGCTGCAACGTCGGGGCCCGTAACGATGAGCGCTTTCCCGAACATCGCACCACCCATCCGGTTCAATCCATTCGCGCGGGAATTCGTGCGCAATCCCTATCCGTTTTACCATACCTTGCAGCGCGAGGATCCCTATCATCGTAGCCACGGCGCGCTGGTGCTCACCCGTTATGCGGACGTCAAGCAGGCCTTGTCCAGCCAACATCTCAGTTCCGCGGCCATCCCGGATTTGGTGCATGCCTTTCAGGCCAAGACCGGATCGACCGATTTGCACCGTTTGTACGAGCTCGGCCGAAAGGCCATCGTATTCACCGATCGGCCGGAGCATGCGCGGCTGCGACGCCTGGTCGGTCGCTGTTTCACGCGTGACAAGCTCGAAAAATGGGATGGCCTGCTATCCGGCGCCGCGCTTGCGCAGGTGCGCCGGTTCGAAGAGACGGGCGGCGACTTCGTCGCAGGCCTGGCCGGCCCGTTCTGCATGCAGGTTCTGTTGGGTCTGCTTGGACTGCCCTTGTCCGATGCGGCAAAGATCGATAGCTGGACCACGAGCATGCGCTACTTGCTCGAACCCGGCTTTCTGACACCGCAGCGTCTGGTCAAGATTTACCGTCTGCTCGAAGATTGCTTCGTCTATATGCAAGATGTGGTGCGCGCGCGTAGGGCCAATCCCGGCGATGACTTGGTCAGCGATCTGCTGCGCCACGATGTCGACGACGACGCCCTGGACGACGATGAGGTGGTTTATTCCTGCATCATGGTGTTCGTGGCGGGAAAGGAAACGACCAAGTGCCTGCTGGGGAACGGTTTGCACGCACTACTCTCGTTTCCGGATGAATACGCGCGCCTGCGCGACGATATTGCACAGCTTCCCGCGGCCATTCAGGAAATGCTTCGCTTCGACAGCCCGCTCCAGCAAACCAAGCGGGTTTGTCGCGAGGCCTGCCGGATCGGCGATGCAACGGTTTCCCGCGGCGAGGCGTTGCTCCTGTGCCTGGGCGCAGCGAATCGCGATCCCGGGCAATTTCCCGATCCCGACCGCTTCGATTCACAACGGGCGCAAACCGCCAATCTCGCTCTCGGCCACGGCATGCACAACTGCCTCGGTACGCAATTGTCAAAACTCATGACGAGCCATTTGTTCGGTGCGCTGATTCCGCGCTGGCACTCCTTTGCGCTAGTGGATACCGACCCGCCCCGGATTAACTCAAGTTTCATCCTGCGCGGCTTCCAATCTCTGCGCATAGAAGTCGCGCGCGGCTAGATGAGAACATTCGATTCGCTACTCGACGTCGTCCATCGACACGCAGTCGAGACGCCGGATCAGGAAGCCTTCCGATTCCTTGTTAGTCGTCATGCCGACCGGAACATGCTGTCCTTCGCGCAACTTTACGCCAAGGCGCAGGCCGTGGCCGACGGTCTGCGCGGACGGGTAGCCCCGGGAGCACTGGTGCCTCTGGTTTTCGCGCCTGGGCTGGAATTTATCGCCGCCCTGCTTGGGTGCTGGCTGCTACGCGCGGTTCCAGTCCCGTTCGCACCCGAAACGTTTCGCCGGTCTCCGCGGGACCGCCACACCTTGCTGCAGCGACTCGCTGCGCCCTGCGTGCTCTGCGACGACAGCTCGGCGGCACATCACCTTGTTGCCTGTTCCATACCGTTGGCGCGCATCAGCGAGGTTGCTCACGCCGCCGATGGCGATATTGCACCACCGCCCGCACTCGGCCCGGAAGATGTCGCCCTCGTTCAATTCACCTCAGGCTCGACCGCGGCACCGCGCGGTGTCGTCATCACCCACGGCAATGTGATCTCCAATATGGAGATGATCCGGAAAATGTTCGGTCACGACCGGCACTCTGGAGTCGCCGGGTGGGCGCCGTTCTACCATGACCAGGGGTTGGTGGGAAACATTCTACAGCCGTTGTATCTCGGCAGCCGGTGCGTATTATTTCCGCCGAAAATATTCGTGCGCGATCCCTTGCTCTGGCTAGAAGTCATTTCCGACTATCGTATCCATACAAGCGGTGGACCCAATTTCGCCTACGAACTGTGCGTGGCGAGATTCAACGCAACGCGGATGCGTGGCGTGAATCTGAGTTCATGGCAGATCGCCTTCAACGGTGCCGAACCCGTGCAGGCCGATACCCTGGCGCGTTTCAGCGACTGCTTCGCGCCCTATGGGTTCGAACGACACTCGATGTATCCCTGTTATGGACTCGCGGAAGCCACATTGTTCGCAAGCGGCGCGCCGGGGCGGCGGATGCCGGTGTTGAGGCAAGCGGCGGAACCATTGCGCCCGGCAAGCGCGGAGGCTCGCATGCGTGTCGGTTGTGGTCGTGCGCCAGCCGGCACCGAACTCCTTATTGTCGACCCGGACATGCGCATGCCCTGCCCTCCGCATGTGACTGGTGAGATCTGGATTTCCGGCGCCCATATAGCGCAAGGATATTGGCAAGATGACGCGGCCACCGTGGCATCCTTCAAAGCGCGCCGTGCAGACGCGAGCGACACCGAATATCTGCGCACCGGCGATCTAGGCTTCGTCGATGAGACCGGCGAAGTGTTCCCGACAGGACGGATCAAGGAGCTTGTCATTCAATTCGGAAAAAACTACGCGCCACACGAGATTGAACAAACCATTGCGGCCTCGAGACCCGAGCTCGACCCTCAACGTGGCGTGGTGTTCTCGGTTGATGGGGTGGGTCGGGAAATAGTCATTGCGGTTCATGAAGTAAAACGGGAGCATCGCCACGCAGTCCCGGCCGCCGACATTGTCCAGGCGATCCGCAGACAAGTAGCCGCGGTGCACGGACTCACTATTCATCACGTAATCTTGGCTCCGCCCAATACGATCCCGTACACGACAAGCGGAAAGAAGATGCGCACCCAAGTGCGTGCCCATTATCTCGCGGGCGCACTGAAAACCCTTGCGTCTGCCGCGCACGAGACAACCGGAACGGATGAAGCATTGGTTTAGTTATCTTTTGTTTCTCGGGTTTCATCGGCTGGTCACCCTGTTGCCGATGCGCTGGGTCGCGCCGGCGTGCGGGGCGCTTGCACGCCTGGCCGTTGCCTTCGGTTTGGGACGGCGCGTTGTCCTGAAGAATCTTGAGATCGCATTTGGCGATAGCCTGCACCCGACAGCCCTGGAGCGGCTCTACCGCGACAACCTGCGCGCGTCATTTCTTACAATCATCGAGATCCTGTGGATGGCGCGACATGACCGGGAATGGGTCAGGCAGCAGGTGAGTATTTCCGGCTGGGAACATGTCGAACAGGCATTGGGCCAGGGGCGGGGCGCGTTGTTGCTGGGTGGCCATTTTGGCAACTGGGAATTACACAACGCCGCGCTGGCGCTCGCGAGCAACGGACGCTACTACTCCTACACCGGCCGGCAACACAATCCTTATTTTGAAGGGTTCATGACACGCTTGCGCGTACGCGCCGGTGTGCAGCCAGTCTCACGCTCGCCACAAGCGAGCCGAAGAATCATCCAGCTGCTCAAAGAGAATTATGTGATGGGGATCTGCGCCGACCAAAACACAAGCCGTTCCCCGATATTCATACCCTTTTTCGGCAAGTTGGCGGCGGTGCCCGAGGGCATGGCGACATTGGCCGTGAAGCTCGAGTGTCCGGTGTTGTTCAGTTGGATTGCGCGCACGGCCCCGTTCCAACACCGGATCGTGATCCAGCCGCTCACCTACCCGCGTCCCGGTGGACTTCGTCAGGACCGGGAGGCGCTGGCGCGGAGTTTCCTGGGGCAACTCGAGAGCATCATTCGCGACCGCCCGGCGGATTACCTTTGGCTGCACAAACGATACCGAACACGACCAGACGTTGATCCTCAGCGGGTATATACATAGCGGGTATATACATAGTAAAGGTCCTGTTGACTCACGTTCGCCGCAAGGCGAGATGCCATTGGCACGAATTCTGACTGGTGTCGCTTAACGCAACGAGACAGGCAATGTGAGCAATTGCCGGCTGAAAAAGCTGTCTTCCCACTCAACCAGCGGCATCGTAAGCCGCATCGTCGGGAATGCCTCGAACAACAGCTTCAATGCTATGCGCACTTCCAGGCGGCCTAAATGGAGCCCGAGACAATGGTGCGGTCCGGCACTGAAAGCGACCTGCTTGTTCGGTGTACGCGCTAGGTCGAGCCGGTCGGGGTCCAAAAACGTACGCGGATCGCGGTTGGCCGCACCGTAAAAAAAACACACCGGCTCGCCGCGGCGCAGGTGCTGCGACTGGTAATCCATGCCCCGCTTGACCGTGCGCATGAGGCACTTCACCGGGCTTTCGTAACGCAGCAGTTCTTCCACCGCCTGGTACTGTGCCGCTTCGGACAATGCGACGAATTGTCGGTGTTGATCGTGCCGCAACAGCAGGTAGATGCTGTTACCGATGGTTTGCAGGGTAGTTTGGGTGCCGGCCGGCAGCATCAAGATGGCGCCACTGATCAGCTCTTCCCGGCTCACCACGCCCTCCAGCATCTTTACGGAAAATTTGGACAACAAATCGTCCCCAGGACGGCGTTCACGCTCGGAGACCAGCTCGTTGAACAGGGAATATAGTTTTTCTGCGGCGCTGTTCGCGCGCTTGATGACCGCGGCTCGTATCGGTGGCAACACCTCTTCCAAGCCACCGCGCAATTCGTGCACCCATTGCACCAGGCGTGCATGGTACTCAGACGGTATGCCCAGAAAGGCTGAAATCACCCTGAAAGGCAAGGGCACCGCAAAGGCCTCCATGAGATCGACCTGTGTTTTGTTTCGCATGCGCTCGATGAGGGCACTCGCGTCATCGACAATCAGGGCCTGCATCTTGGCCATTTCGGCCCGACTAAAGTACGGGCTCAAGGCGCCGCGAATGCGGGTATGTTCCGGGGGGTCTTGCATCGCGAAGAGATTGCGCAGAACGAATCCCAGTGGTTGCCGTGAAAATTCGAGTTCCAAGGGAGGCACGCCATCCAGACGGCGCCCAATCCCTGGATGTTTCAAAAGTGCATTACAGTCCTCGTGGCGCGACACCAGCCAGACACCGCCCACCCTGGGGATTGTCGGCTCGTCTAGAAGACGACGATAAAGCAGATGGGGATCTTGCGCGATCGCCGGATCCCGGAAATCAAACTTAAAGGTTTCTGTCACCGACATTATTCACCCGCGATAAGAACCACCCTACTCCCCGTCGATGCTCCATTCTCAACATCACTCAATCCATCCCGGCGCTCGGATAGTATTTGACCCACGAACCGGAGTCGGCAAAACGTCGTTTCCTGGAGATATCTCGGTGAAACTCCATGGGTCTTGGATTGAAGCTCGTCAGTAAAGGGTGGAGTAATCGAAATTAGTCTGGTTAGTCACGGCGACGCTTGGTTCTTTTCTTCGCCGTATTCCTCGATGGCGAGGCAAGCACCATGATCGCGTCCATCTCTACCTGAGCACCGCGCGGCAGGGCGGCGACGCCGACCGTGGCGCGCGCCGGATACGGCGCCTTGAAATACTGCGCCATGATTTCATTGACTGCCGGAAAGTCGTTGAGATCGGTGAGGAACACGTTGAGCTTCACGATGTCGTGCAGGCTGCCGCCCGCGGCCTTGGCCACGGCGACGAGGCTGTCCAGCACGCGCACGATCTGGACGCGCACGTCGCCGGGCGCCAGCGCGCCACTCGCGGGATCGAGGGCGATCTGACCGGAGAGATACACGGTGTTGCCGACTTTCACCGCCTGCGAGTAGGGGCCGATGGCTTTGGGGGCTGCGTTTGTTATTACGATTTCTCTTTTCATATTTTGGCCTCGGAAAAAATCAGGTACGAGATACAAGATACAAGTAAAAACGCCCAGGTAGAGACGGCCGGAAGGTTTTCCCCTTGTACCTTG
>ERZ1292623.2878-Hain-H51-01um-R1-2878-length-15058-cov-7_pt1 | contig 15058 bp, 16 predicted proteins | sample MGYA00564398_ERZ1292623 | MGnify/ENA primary metagenome ERZ1292623 (study PRJEB36523, sample SAMEA6512633) | groundwater metagenome | collected 2019-01-07 | study: AquaDiva: Metagenomics assemblies of 32 groundwater samples
TAGTACTATACTTTAGGTATCAGTAGAATATTTTAGTAACGTTGTTTCTTCCTCTCCATTGTAGTTTTTTGACTGTTGAAAAAGATTTATTATAAGATCTGCCAAAAAGCCTGTAAAAAATACCTGGAAACCGCTTATCACAAGAAGCATTCCTAAAAAAAGCAACGGTCTTCTGCCTATAGAATATCCCTGAAACCAAAGCATAGTCAGATACACCAAGATAACAACTCCAAGCATCAATAGTATGCCCCCAACTGTTCCAAAGAAATGTAATGGTCTCTTACCATATTTGCTAATAAATAACATTGTAAAAATATCGGGAATGTCTTTCCAAAGTTTTGAAAAACCGTATTTTGACTTTCCAAATTTTCTTTTTCCGTGGATTACAGGAACTTCACAAACCTTAAATCCGTTTTTATACGCCAAAAGAGGGATAAAACGATACATGCCTCCATAAAGACGTAAACTTTTTGCCGCCCCACTTGTATAGACTTTTTGACCGCAGTTATAATCGTGCAGTTTTAATCCCCACAGAAATGACGCTAAAGAATTAAAAATCTTAGAAGATAAAATTTTCAAAAAAGAATCTCTTCTTTCTACACGCCAACCGCAGGCCAAATCATAACCTTCTTTTAGCTTCTTCATAAGTTTTGGAATCTCACTAGGCTTATCCTGCAAATCACTATCCAAAGTTACGATATAGTCTCCTTTTGCTTTCTTAAAGCCAAATGTAAGTGCTTCTGATTTTCCTTGATTTTTGCGAAAAGAAAAAAGCCTTACTTTTTCGTTTTTCTTTTGGATTTCTTTTAAAATCTCAAAAGACTTATCGGTTGACCCATCATCAACAAAAATAATTTCATATCCCTCACCTAAATTGGGAACTATTAATAAAATCTCTTTGTGTAGATTTTGGATGCTCTCATCTTCATTAAATACAGGAATTACAATGCTTAACATAATTATAGATTATCTAATAACTAAATGCGTACCAATTAATGCGTTTTTTGCAAATCCGTAGTTTTCTTTATTTTCTATGAAAATAACCTTTTGATAATTAGCCTTAACAAATTCCTGCGAACCATCTGTTGAATTATTATCAACTACTATTATTTCAAGATGCGAATAAGTAACTTTTCGTAAAGAATCCAGACAATTTTTGAGAAATTTTTTACCATTCCAGTTGAGGACTATAATTGAAACTTTTGGCATATTAGATCAACTTCTTGCTCCATGTTAAAGGTAAATCTTTGGTCGGCAGCTCAACTCCATTTTTTAAATATTTGAATTTCTGAGGGCCTTTTTCTTTTGCCCAAGCCGTCATTTTCCTAACACCTTCGACAAGCGAAACTGTTGTTTTGTAATTTAAAAGTTTTGCTGCCTTATCGTTAGTACAATAAGCTTCCATAACCTCTTGGGGACGAAGAGGAAAATATTGGGGTTTTAAATGCTTTGGAATATTTCCGTCCGGAAAGAAAATTTTCAAAACGATATCCGCTAATTCATTAATAGTATGTTCTTCTTTAGGTCCAATATTAATTACTTCCCCATTACATCTATTGTTAAAACCGCTTTGCTCAAAATATGGAGTGAAATCATCAATATAAGTAAAAGCTCTTTTTTGATTTCCATCTCCATATATATAAAAATGTTTATTATTAAGAAGACAATTGATAAAAATTGCGATGACGTTTCTATAGGGATCTGCTAAATTCTGCTTTGGACCATAGACATTATGAGGGCGAATAATCACATACTCAAATCCATGTACTTTTGCCAAGACTTCTGTCGCATCCTCCATTGCCGCTTTCGCAATTCCATATATATCTTCCGGCATTTTTAACATATCTTCGGAGAATGGAGGTTTTTGCGAGCCATACACGCTCATCGAGCTTGTAAGCACAACTTTTTTTAAACCATATTTTATGGCTGGAATAAGGGTATACGTGTAGGCAAGATAATTTCTCTCCGTAGAGCTTATGGGAGTAAACTGACTTCGTCCTTCGGACGCATCCGCTGCCAAATAATACAAAAGTTGAGGCCGGATTTTCTTTATGTATTCTTCTGTTTGATTTCTTCGCCTCAAATCAAGCTTTGTAAAATGAGCCTTTTTATCGACATTTTCTACATATCCTCCTGAAAGATCATCAACTGCAAAAATCTCATATTCTTTCTTTTTTACCAAAATATCAACCAGATGACTCCCCATAAATCCTGCAGCTCCTGTTATTAAAATCTTCATAAAATTACCTGAATTCAGTTTAAATTATATCTAAACTAATCATAAAGTATTTTTATTGTAGCATTTTTGGCTTGAGTCTGTACATCCTTGATTCGAGAAATTGCTGAACGACTCCTATGCACAAAAAAATATATATCCAAGAAGATACTCTATCTAAAATCGTACTTGTTTTAAAAAAGAGAAAAAGGAAAAAAAGTATGATAAGAAATCCTATCGTTACTTTAAATGTTGACTTGCTAGAAAAATTAGAAATCTTGCTAAGAAAAAGCCAGAGGAGAACAAAAGAAAATAACCTTACATCTGACACTAAATTAAAAGCAGGAGCTATAAAAAATACGTCGTAGATAAACCCGGCAAAAAAAAGCAATAGAAGCACTATTTGAAATCCTTTATTTATATTCATTGTATCGGGTTTATTTTTTATTTTTACCATAAATGTTTTGCTCATACCAATCATTTTCCTTTCGCAGGCCTATTTCAAGAGGAGTTTTTGCCACAAATCCAAACTCTTCCTTCGCTTTTGTTGTATCCAATAGTCTACGAGGCTGCCCATCAGGCTTTGTTTTATCCCAAACTATTTTTCCCACAAAACCAGTAAGCTGTGCAATCTTATTTGTTAAATCTCGTATTGATATCTCAAAACCCGCTCCTATATTAATTGGGTCCGACTTATTATATCGCTCTGCTGCTAAAACAATCGCTTCTGCAGCATCTTCTACATATAAAAATTCTCTCGTCGCTTTCCCCGTCCCCCAAACAACAACTTCGTCTTTACCCTGCATTTTCGCCTCAATAAATTTCTTAATAAGAGCAGTAATTACACTTGATGAGTCAGCATTGAAGTTGTCTCCTGGCCCATAGATGTTAACAGGAAGCAAATAAATAGCGTTAAAGCCATACTGCTTACGGTATGCTTGAGCCTGAACCAACAACATCTTTTTGGCAAGACCATAGGGAGCATTTGTTTCTTCTGGATATCCATTCCATAAATCATTTTCCTTAAATGGAATTGGAGTAAATTTGGGATATGCACAGATTGTTCCGATTGCAACGAATTTTTCAACACCAGCTTTCCACGCTTCATTCATAAGGTTTACTCCCATCACTATATTGTCATAAAACATTTCGGCAGGATGCTCGCGATTGTATCCAATTCCTGCAGAGTTGGCAGCCAAATGAATGACAATATCCATATTTTTTACTACTTTTTGACAGTTTTCAATCTGCCGAAGATCATATTCTGCCTTACGTGGAACAAAAATGTTTTTTTCCTTAACACCTCTTTCTTGCAGTTTTCTTACCACATATCTACCAATAAATCCATTACCACCAGTAACTAAAATTTTTTTGTCGGTAAGAATTCTACCTGAAGATACCTTTCTGGACATAAATGTCTATGATTATACTATATTCATTATGAAAATATCCAGACATTGCCGACTAAAAATTTCTTTTTTGAAGCCTTGACCTCTTTTCTATTAAATAGTTTTCTAACGCCATATACATTATGCCTGACTTTTCAAAAGCATAAAATGCTTCTTTTGGACCAAGAACGATTGGCATACCATGTAAATTAAAAGAAGTATTCAGTACCGCTCCGACTCCCGTTATTTTTTCAAACTCTTTTATAAGTTTATAATATTGCGGATTATGAGCTTTTTTTACCAATTGCGGACGCACAGTTAGATCGTATGGATGCATCGCCGCAACTAATTCCTCACGTCCTTTTGGAGTTGTGTTAAATGTCATCATCATATAATAAGCAATATGGTTTTTAGGATTTTTTATATATTCGTGTCGTTTCTCATACAAGATAGAAGGCGCAAATGGCATCCAAAAGTCTCTATTTTTTACCTGTTCATTTATAATCTTTACAATTCTACTATTTCTTGGATCTGCAAGAATTGACCTATTACCAAGGGCTCTTGCACCAAATTCCATCCTACCTGTCATTCTTGCAACAATATTTCCCTTCGCAAGAATTTCTGCAACTTTTTTCTCTATGTTTCCTAATTTAATTATGCTGTATTTATTACCTAGCTTTTTTTGTTTAATTATTTTTTCTATATCTCCATTCGTGTATTTTTGTCCCCAGTAAATATTTGAAATTGGAGGAATATTTATTTTCTTATTCTTATCTTTACATGATTCTATATATGCAAGATATGAAGATCCAAGTATACTAGATTCGTCTCCGCAGGAAGGAATAACAAAAAGCTTATTAACTTCAGATAATTCTGCAATTTTTTGATTAACTTTAACATTCATAAATACTCCTCCTCCTAAGACTACTGTATGAATACCTGTTTTTTTAATTGCGTACTTAACCCATTCCGTAATTTTTTCTTCCATAAGCTTTTGAAATACTCCTGCTAATAAATCAAATCTGACTTTCTGCATTTTTGCCTTCAGAAATTGTTCGGTATTCATAGTATTAAAGGTTGTATAAATCTGTAATGTCTGTGGATTAATTCGAACTATATTTTTTATTTTTTTGTATAGTTTTTCCACATCTTCTTTTTTTGCATACGGGGCAAGACCCATAACCTTATATTCATGCTCACCGGACATCATTCCCAAATAAATTGTCAGGTATGTATATAAATTTCCTAATGAGCTTTCACGAGGTAATTTGAAAATCACTTTCCAGAAATCTTTTTCAAATATATTTATCGATCCTGAAGAAAAATCTCCCTCCCCATCCAGTGTGATAACTAATGCCTTCTTTCTGTTAAATGGAGACGAATAATAACCCGAGGCAGCATGAGAAAGATGATGATCATAGCTCTTAACTTTTTCCTTTTGAATCCCTAAATATGCTGCAATTGTATTTCTTTCTTTTTTGTTTATCACGCTTCCTATTAAATATCCAATCGATCTATTACATATCCTTCCAATCGGATCTAAGACAGGGACATAAAACGTTAATATTCCCCATAGCTTTCTAATTAGAAATGCAGGGATATAAAAAACAATGAGTAATTGCACATATATATTTTTTTTGGTTGCGCTGAAGGTATGAGCTGGAGAGCTATACTTTAATGGAATAGTAACTAATTCTAATTCGCTTGGATGAATTTTTGCACTACTTAAAACAAAGTCGATTGCTTTTTTTGGGAAGCCCACGAAATTTTTTTTACCGTTAAATCTTTCCTCGCTTGCGCTAGCAATTACCTCGCCATTACGTAAAAGAACGGCTGTTGCATTATGACCATAATATATGCCAAGAATATACATAATTTATTAAATTTATAAAATACTTTTTCCTACTATACCATATTCCCTTATTTGTTGATAAAAACTATATAATATAGTAAGCTTGGCATGAAAACATGATTGTAGCTTTCTTCGGACCATCAGTCTCCGGTAAATTAATCCTTCTTAAGAAGATTAAATCCTTTAGCGAATTTGCAGATAAAAACGAAGCAGTAAAAAAACTTGGAGAATTTGAAATCTATTCATAATTGATATTACTATATGTTTATCCATATGTTTTAGCTTTCCAGCATGTTATTTACTAATTTTTCTGCTTTTGGCACGAGATCTTTTATAAATCCATAATCTATTTTTGGATATACAAAATATAATCCTTTAACATTTGCTACTCCATTTTTCTCATTTATATTCCCATTCTTATCAAAAACTTGAGGAATTTGTATCCAATTATAATCAAATATAAATCCTGTAGCCCAAATAACGTTATCATAATTGCTGTTTGTTCCATCAGAAAAATACACATTATTCCCTTCAACTTTATCTATCTTTTTTTTAACATGAACTTTTCCTTCATTTATAAGGGATACAATCTCAGGAGTATATATCTTTCTAATTCCAGCAAAATCAACTAATCTATGTATCGTCTCAGTACTTATAATTTTACTTAATAACATATAGAAAATATCATACTTATTACTGAAAATCATTTTCCTTTTTGTTACCATGGTAACTTTATGGGTAGAAGATAATTCAGCAGCAATTTGTATTCCTGAATGACCACCTCCCACTATTAATACTGATCTTTGAGGAATTTGATGAGGATTTCTGTAGTCAGCTGAATGGACTTGAAATATAGTTGAAGGTAAATTATAAGATACTGGAATAAAAGGCTTTTGAAATGCTCCTGTTGCCACTATTACATTTTTTGCTTTTATGATAACCGATGATGCTTCTGCTATAAATAGATTATCTTCTTTGGAAAGCTTTTCAATATTTGTATTTATTTTTACAGGAAACTTATAATGCGCTGCATACTTTTCTAAGTAATTTGAAAGTTCATCTTTTGTGGGACATCTTTCAGGATCTCCAGACATAACCAATCCAGGAAGACAATCGTCGATACGAGGAGTAAATAACAAAAGAGAATCATACCGATTTCTCCAGCTATCTCCTATCCTGTTATTCTTGTCAACTAAAAGAAATTTTTTATTTTTTTGCTGAAGAAAATATGCAATTGCCAATCCTGCCTGTCCAGCACCAATTATTAGGAAATCTGTTTCTATTTTCATTTTGTTGCTTCAATATATGCAAAGGGCCAAAACGGTCTAAATTTTAAAATGCCACGAAGACTTGAGCGAAGAATTGATGGAACTAATACCAATGGATAATAGGTATTATAATAACCAATCTCATTAACAGTAAAGCCGGTTTTTTCAAAAATATTCTTAATATATCGAGTTGTAAAAGTCTGACCATATCCAAAATGCATGTATTTTCCATTTAATACTTTAACGTGGATATATTCAATAAAACTTCCCAGAACGGGTATTCTTGGAATATCTCCTCCTCGTAGTTGATGGTAAAAAAATGTAGTTAATGAAATTGGAGGAAAAGGAGCAATTATTAACCCATCCGGCTTTAATACTCTATATGTTTCTTTTATAGCTCTTTCTGTATCTTTAACATATTCTAATGCCAATCCCCAATAAATAACATCAACAGATTTATCTTTTAAGGGAATATGAAGAAAGTCTGCTTGTATAAACACTGCCTTTTCTTTATTTTTCTTAAAGAGAGCATTCGATTTCCTAACTGCCTCCTGAGAAATATCTATTCCTATAATCTGAGACGCTTCTTTTGCAAGAAATAATGATTGCCATGCTACACCACATCCTAAATCCAATAAAACATGGTTTTTTATTTTACTTTTATAGGAATTTAAAAAATCTCGTTGAGAAACAATCATGGGATCACTAACAAACTTTTCTACCTCTTTCAGATTTGAGTACTGTATATCCCATTTTTTTTGTGATATTTTTACATCTTTTGTTGATCCATTTTGTAAAAGTATTGGAATTCCATCGTAGATGGCATATTGAGCTCCGCATCTTTTACATATCAAGATATTTTTTGATTGGATCAAAGAGGATTGACAACGCGGGCAGACAACCAATACTAAGTTTTCTTTATCCATTTTATCGTAAGTTTCGTATGGCCTATTTTATATACAAACCTTGATCTACCTATGTTTTCTGAATAATAGCCACATTATAAGCTAAAAACTTCTTTGGAGAAATATGTTCCATTATATATTCATACAATTTAAAGAAAAATAAGGCATGTGATGGATAAGAATGAGCTTCGAAGAATTTAAATTGGACTGTATCTTTATTAAAATAACTTTTGATAACAGTTATAAAAAAGCTTTGAGATAAATGATTGTGGCCTTTCATTTTAACCATATGAGGATAAAATAAAGGATTATATCTATTTCCTTCAATAATCACTATTTCTCCTTTTCTTTTACAAACACGTCGTAATTCACTTAGTGCTTCTGTAATTTTTCTTGCTGAGTTTCCATGCTCATCTATATGATGGAGAACATCATGAACATATACATAGTCAAAGATATCATCCTTAAGGGGTAATTTATCTATTGATCCTTTTTTAAATACATACCCCAATCTTTTTAAATTCTCATCCAAATAAATATCCGTTCCTACAAAATCTAACTTATATTCATTTACAAAAACTTCAGCATCCGTACCATCACCACATCCCACATCCAATATTTTTTTTCCTTTTTTAAAAGGGAAAGAAAGTTTATTAAAGAAATCGTCTTTATACTGTAAGTATCCTTTAACCATAGATTATTTAACCAGATCGACCAGTAATTAATACGCGCTTGTTAGGAAAAATCTTTTTGCTATAATTTTGAAAAGTAAACTTCAGAGTAAGATACCCATAGAGCATTAAAAACATAAAACATAAAACCGGATGCAAAAACCAAGCCCTATCTCTTATTTTTCCGTATCCTTTTATTGCATCATAAGTCGGTCTGACGAAAGTCAATGCATAAACGATAAATTTTATAAGCTTCCATGTATCTTCTGGCTGAAAAATACTATGTCGTCTTAGCTTATGTCTTTTTATATGATATTGTTCCATAAATAATTTCCGTCTCGCCAGAAATCCTCGTATATTTTGATAACCAGTAAGATGAATAATATCATCCTTAATAAAAGCATACGCATTAAACCCTTTCCTTATAAGATCAACTTGAACATCTGTATGAAAAAAATTACTTGGCCTAACATCGGCGTTTTCAACAATAATTTTTCTTCTGCCCAAAAATCCATTTGAGCCAATAGATGGCACAAAAGAGGGATCAAAACGAACAATAAAATAAAATTTGTATTCCTTTGTTTCTCCAAATAAAGAATGCTTTGTTTCTCCCTGCAATAATTTATCTACCTTACCTAGATAATGCGCTACGGGATCAAGAGAACCAAAAAGAGCCAAATATCTATCTAGCAAAGAATAGCTCCTATCATAGTGTATATAAAGTGTTTCTACGCCAACTACGTCTTTATTCTCCAACATGGGTTGAAGCATATTTTGCAACCATTTGTTATGCGGCAAGATATTGTCATGATCAACAAAGAGAAGAAATTCTCCTTTTGCAGCATTTACTCCAATCCCTTTGTTGTATTCTGCGCTCTGTAAATTCGGTGGCGAATGTATAATTTGAGTTTTCCATCTTTTTGCAATTGCTAGTGTTTTGTCTTTTGAACCACCGTCAACCAAAATGATAGTAATTTTATCCTGAGAATATTCTTGTGTTCGAATACTCTCTAAACATTTATTGATTGTTTTTTCCGAATTATATGCTGCAATAACACAAGATATTTGTGGGTACGTATTTTTCATTGTTTCAAGTCTTACTAGGTTTGTTCCTATCAAATTCAAACATTGAAGGATATATATCCTTGTAATAGAACTTGCTGCTTAATTTTAGAGCGTTTTCACTATATTCTAGATAACTGGACATTATTCTCTTAACAGCGTTAATAAAAGCTGAAGAATTATTATAGTCGACAATAACTCCAGCCCGAGCATTTTCTACTTCCTTAGAAAACTCAAGAACATTTGTTAGAATCACAGGAATACCAAGACTAAGATAGCGCTTGATTTTCCCCGGATCCCCATAATGGGAAACGTTGCTTTTGTCGGGTATGTAGAGAGCTATTCCTATTGAACATCTCCTTAACACATCGTTAAATGTTTCGCCTTTTAGATAGCCATAGAATTTCGTCGAAATAGATGAATTTTTTGCCCTTCTTCTGAAATACTCCTCATCTGGTCCGGATCCTATTACCTCAAAACGTGCCTTTGGAAAATCTTTTACGATTTCATCTGCGTTATTAAAAATAACATCAAGCCCATGACTTTTTTTTAGCACTCCAATAAAACCAAGAACAACATCCTTTTTTACCTTTAATTTAATATCAAAACTATCTGTTCCTATGGGTATAATCGGAAACCTTGCATCTTTTGGCAAAACGCCCATATCTTTTCGTAAATCTATTAATCTTTGATTTACATAGATGACATGATCTGAATTAGAACTAATCTTGTCAAACTGCCAGTAGATATATCTCATAAATCTAATGACTTTGTTTTCATGAAATGACGGATAATAATCCCAGACCCAGAAAATTGTTTTGTTTACAATACCTATTCTTTTTGCAATTGCACCTATCCAAGCAGTAAATGCATTTACTGTAAAATAGAAATTAATTTTTCCGTACTTATTTTTTAACCAAAATGAATATGTCAATATTTGAACGAAGGTAATAAGAGATCTAAGTGGCAAAAGAAGAAAAATTAATTTCTGCTGGACTGGGATCTGAATTAGAGATTTTTGCTCATGTAATTTTCCATTTATATAAATAAGTAATCTATTATATTGCTTTTTTTTTCCAAGCTGATGAAAGCCTAGCGAAAACAAAAAAACTTTTTCAAAATTTTCAACCAAAAAATCAAGTATTTTACCTGAATTCTCATATGGTGAATAGTTTACATAGACAATACTTTTTAACTTCTTATTTTTGCGCATCTTTAACTTTTTTAATAATATAACTCACTTGTTTTTCCTTAAGGTCAGCATGTATTGGAAGCAACACAACATCTTTATCTGCAGCCGCAGTTATCACTAGATCTTTCCTAAATCCTCCAAACATAGGATATATATCATTACGTCTATTATTAATATTTACCATAATCTTATGTTTACGCAGATACTGCGCAAAACGAACTCTATTTTCAACATGAATAGGAAATATTTGATAGTTTGGTTTTCTATCATCATAATATTTCATAAGTTTTATTTTTGATAACCCTGTAAGTTCCCTTCTGTACCGTTCCCCGATTATTCGTCTTTTTTTTGCAGCCTCCTCATAGTGATCAATTCCTACGCAAGCAAGAGTGGCCGTAATGTCATTCATATTATATTTAAATCCAAGAGTGTCACCACGAAAACCTGAAGGGAGTGGATCAAGAAGACTTGTTTTTTTCTCGTCTCTGTCTATACCATACCAAACTATTCTCTTAAGTTTTTCGTAATACTTATCATTAGGCGTAGAGATTAAACCGCCATCTCCTGAATTGATAATTTTAACAACCTGCAAGGAAAAACAGATAATATCTCCTTTTGCACCAATATATTCCCCCTTATATTTACTACCCATTGCATGAGCAGCATCTTCTATTATTGGAAGGCTATATTTTCTTCCAATTTCTCCTATTCTGTCCATATCACAAGAATTACCACCATAGTGAACAACCATGATAGCTTTTGTTTTTGACGTAATTTTTTTCTCAATGCTTTTGGGATCTATATTCAGATCTTCATACTTAATGTCAGCAAAAACAGGCGTCGCTCCTTGCTCTAGTATTGCAGTATTTGTGGCAATAAACGTGAAGGGAGTTGATACCACCTCATCTCCAAGACCCACCCCAAGCACTGCTAAGCTCGCGCGCAGCGCTGAAGTACCACTATTAACAGCGACGCAGTAGGGAAAATTCCACTTACGCATTGCTTTTTTTCTTAATTCTTTCTCTTTTTTACCCGTATTAACCCACCCCGATCGCAATGTCTTAGCAACCTCTGTGATTGCCTCTTCAGGAATAAATGTGGACCACGTACGTATAAGATTGTCGTCGAATTCGTAGTCTTTTTTGCTCATATTAATAATATGATAGATTATAACATGTGTTCTCGAATACGCAATTTTTTCTTACTCTTGCAAATAATCCTTTAAAAAATCTCGTAGATATTCTTCTGATGTTTTGAGTGCTGGATATAAACGTTTTATTTTTTCAACACTCATCTCGTATATTTGTTTTTCCGCATTAGGTGACATATGTATATTTTTATTGAAATAATTTTTGATCTTTGCAAAGGCAAATGTACCTATGCCACCTACGTTTAGAACAGCATTTAATACCTGTTTTTCTAAAAGGGTTTTTACAATCTCGGCAAGAGCATGAGTACTTATAAGCTGCAACCGTGTTTCTGAAGTGACAAAAAGCGGATTACTGTGAACAATATCGTAAAATGGTCCTTTTTTTAGATCTGCACCAAGCATCATTGAGCTACGCAAAATAAGATATTTCTTTCTGTATTTCTTGACTATTAATTCGGCCAAATATTTATTAAAACCATAAGGCTGAAGATTTCTTGGATCAATTTCCTGATTCTCCTTTGTATAATCTGGGCTTGCATGATCTTCATACACGTCGGGCGAGGAAATATAAATATACCTTTCACACGAAAAATCAAAGATGCTCTGATAAACCGAAACAGTCGAAGCAAGAAAATCATCTTGCGGATTTTTATTTGCCCAAAAGCGCTTACTATTACCATTAGCATTCAACAAGATATCAAAAGTTTTTCCTATATTGGAATCGTAATTCCCCTTATGGATAGCAGTTACTTGAAGGTACTCACTGAAATATCGGACCAAACTTGATCCCAACATGCCATTACTACCGATAATTGCTAAGGTTTTCAAAATACTTAATAGGAGATAGCTTTTTCGTAATTCTTGCCAAACCATTCAACTGTTTCTTTAATCCCTTTCTCTATGGACGTTGAAGGCGTCCATCCTATAATTTTTTTCATCCTATTGATTCCAAACGTTTTGTGCATTGCACCATCAGGTTTATCAGTATTATATACAAGTTTTCCCTCATAACCTACTGTATGCTTAATTATTTCAGCAAGTTTTGCAACCGATACTCCAATTCCAGTTGCAATATTCAGGGGCTCAACATCATCATAAAAAGCGGTCGCTCTTAAAATCGCTTCTGCTCCATCCTTTGCATACAGCCAATCCCTCGTAGGCTTACCTGTCCCCCAGACCTCTACTGTTGGCAGATTATTCCTTTTTGCTTCATAAATTTTTTTTATAAGTCCTGCAAGTGCCTTGCTTTGCTCGGGATTAAAATGCTCTCTTGGTCCATACATGTTAGCCATAATCAGATGAATTGAGTTAAAATTAAATTGTTTTTTAAGCGCCAATCCATAAACCACGGAAGCTTTTCTAGGAAATCCAAAGCTAAATATACTCTCGTGAAGCTTACCGTTCCAATATTCATTTTCGTTCATTTCTTCATTTTCAACATAGCCAGGATAGGAGCATCCGGCTACTATATTCACAAATTTCTTGACACCGACTAGTTGGGATGCTTTCATAAGAAATATTCCCATCAGCATATTGTCCATAAATAAATCGGCTTGTTTACCAGCATGATATGCAATTCCACCTTGGTTAGCAGCGCAATTAATAACAATATCAGGTTTTGTAGAATCAAGGTATGAAAAACAGTCCTCGTATTTTCGAAAATCTATTCCATTTTTTGTTCGTGGAATGAAAATCTCGCATTTTATTTTTCGTAATTTATCTATAATATGTGATCCAAAAAAACCATTTCCCCCCGTAAGAACAATCTTTTTATTTTTGTAGAAAGATTTCATATTTTATGATTTATTAGTTTATCACAAAATTCATTTCAGTGAAATTACAGAACTAAAATAATAGGTATACTCTTATGTTAGGGTCGTTATTCTCGCAATTTTCTTCAATCTTTTTTTATTTCATCCTAAACAAAGTGTAAATTCGCCCTATATTATATTGTGATATAATCGTATGAAAATACTTAGATGATAAATTAACAGCCTAAGTTTATTGATGAAAAATAGGAATAAAAAAAATGCATTTAATGAAAAGAAAATCATTTTATCTGCCCATGAATCTGTACGTTGGACAGGTCCAGTATATGATTTTCTAAAATTTTTTTTCGAGAAAGGAACTTCGAGCGTTTTATTAATTGAGCATCCTCTTCTTTTTCTAAAAGAGACATATGTAAATAGTTCGTATTGTGAGAACTACAAAAATGCTAAGCTATATCGAAAATATACTGCATATCACTGGAAATTACCAGAAGCATTTTTATATATAAAAGATCTCATCTACACCATAGTATGGCCTTTTTATACGAAAGATAGTTATGATTTGTTTATTGGCTTTAATCCTTTAAATGCTTTTGCCGGTATAGTTCTCAAAAAGCTAGGAAAAGTAAAAAAAGTTGTCTATTATACAATAGATTACTTTACGAAACGTTTTGAGAATAAACTTCTAAACAAAATGTATCACTCTATAGATAAATTTTGTGTATACCATGCAGATGAAACTTGGAATATTTCATCAACAATGGTTACAGCTAGAAAAAACTATAACAACATGCCAATAGATATATACAACCGACAGCACACTGTCCCCAGTGGGGTATGGCTTAAAAAAATACATAGAAAAACATACAATCAAATAAACAAAAAAAAGATCATTTTTATAGGAACACTCGTTACCATAATGGGTGTTGATCTTTTATTAAAATCAATGCCAAAGATTATTAAAAAAATTCCAGATGTAAAACTTGAAGTTATTGGCGGAGGACCAGAAGAAGAAAACCTCATTTTACTTGCAAAAAAACTCTCCTTAATGAAACATATTACGTTCCATGGTTGGATAAAGGACAATAATGAAAAATGGCGTATACTTTCGGATGCTGCGATTGGAATTGCACCTTTTAATACAAATTTATTCCGCGAAGAAGTAAAAAACGCTGATCCTGCAAAAATTAAAGAATATTTAGCAATGGGAGTACCCGTCATTGCTACAGACGCAGTTTCGAAAAATATTGAAAAAGCCAAATGCGGCCTCATTGTGCCGTTTAAAGTGAACGATTTGGCAAGTGCAATTATTAGTTTATTACCAGACAATAAGAGACTTATGCAATATCGTAAAAATGCTATAAAATACATGAAGAAATTTGACTTTGAAGATATAGCCCTAATTAATCTGAAAAGAATACTAAGCCAAAATAATATTTAGCCTGAACTTACTTCTTTGTCAATCGAATAGTAAATGCATATCCCAAGTTAATCTTATCTAGCAACCATTCAAAAGGGCAAAAAACTTTCCCTCCTGACTTAGGACACCTTAATTGAAACAGCTTCAGATTGGGTTTTTTTAGAAC
>ERZ1292623.646-Hain-H51-01um-R1-646-length-36281-cov-6_pt1 | contig 15058 bp, 16 predicted proteins | sample MGYA00564398_ERZ1292623 | MGnify/ENA primary metagenome ERZ1292623 (study PRJEB36523, sample SAMEA6512633) | groundwater metagenome | collected 2019-01-07 | study: AquaDiva: Metagenomics assemblies of 32 groundwater samples
TTATTTTTCATCGTTTTTTTGTTGAATTAATTATTTTTCTAGTATAGTATAGAAGGATAATTAATGCAAAAAATATGCAAGTTAACCTTTCTTATCTTACAGCTACAAAGAACAAACTCTCATATTTGAAAAGAGGTTTGGAAAAAGTTATTGCCGAGAAGAAATCAGATGAGGAAATACTTATTGCTGATGGTGGTAGTACAGATGGAACAAAAGAATATTTAGAAAGTCTTAAGGCTCAAGGAAAAATTGATTATTTCATATCTGAACCAGATTTTGGAGAATCACATGCTCTTAATAAACTTTTCCTTATAGCAAAAGGAATACTTATAAAAATAATAAATGATGATGATGCATATTATTTTCCTACAATAGAAGCTTGCAAAAAATTTATGCTTGAACACTCCCAAATAGATATTCTCGGTATGGAAGGAGGCTCAATAAAACACAAAAGTCCTTCAGAACTCTATATCTGTCCACTTACAGACTGCACAAAAGATTATTTGAAATGGAAAAAGGATCATACGCCTTTTCAATATCCAGTTCTAGGTATTATGCTTCGCCGATCTTCTCTTCCTCTTTTAGGATTTTGGAATCTCACTTTTACAATGGCTGACACTGAATATACCTTTCGTGTTACTGCTGGCAAAGCTAATGTTGGATGGTATACCGGTTCATCTTATGTTTACATTAAAAATCAAGATGGTGTCACATGGGTACGTAAGAATAGAGTTGAAAATGAAATAGCACGCTTGAGAAAATTCTATTTAAATGAAGACCCAGAATCATTCATAATAAAAAAATTGAAAGCACTTAAAAGAAAAATTTTAAATATATCGAGTTCAGGAAAAAAAGATACGGATTATGATTCTCTTGGTAAATGGTCAGAACTCGCCTCTATGTCAGATGATTGGCTTCTTCAAAGAAGTGAGATAGAAAAACCAGAATTTCTTTTCAGTAAATAATTTTATGTCTTCAATTACACTTTCATATCTTATAGCCACAAAGAATAAACTCCCATATTTAAAAAGAGGTTTGGAGAAGGTTATTATTCAAAAGAAACAAGATGAGGAAATCCTTATTGCTGACGGGGGTAGTACAGATGGCACAAGAGAATATTTAGAAAGTCTTAAAGCTCAAGGAAAAATTGATTACTTTATCTCTGAGCCCGATTTTGGTCTTGCTCATGCTTTAAATAAATTAATTATTATAGCTAATGGAACTTTACTTAAATATTTAAGTGATGATGACGTATTTGACTTTTCTATAATTAATGAGTGTAAGAGATTTATGTTAGAGCATCCAGAAATTGATCTTATAAATACTGAGGGTGGTTCTCTTAATGATCCTTCTCGAACACAAAGAGAACATGATCCCCTTCAGATAGTTCGAACGCTTGATTATTCAGAGAAATATAAAAAATGGCAAAATGATCATATACCTTTCTATTTTTGTGACTTAGGAGTACTTTTCAGACGTTCCTCTATTCCAGTGGTTGGCGGTTGGAACCCTTCATTTCCTGGACCAGATATAGAATTTTCTTTACGTGTAAGTGCTGGAAAGGTAAATATTGCATGGTTTACAGGCTATTCATATGTAAACATCAGTAATCCTCAGAGTGTAAGTATGGTATTTATGAAAAAAACAAAAAAATTAACCGATAAATTGAATAAATTTTATTTTGACAAGAATCCAGAATTATTTATAATTAATAAACTTAGAATATTAAAAAATAAGATTATAAGTAATTTCAAATTAGGAAAAAGAAAATCGCATACAGAATTTGATATTCAGTGGTCTATACTTGCTGAAATTTCAGAAAAATGGATAGAAATAAAAAATAATCAGAAAAAATCAGAATTTATTTGGAAAAAGGATAAAAATTAAAGAAATAAAATGCTTTATAAATTTAAAATACTTATTCGAAATAGCATTCTTGTTAAAAGAATAATTCGTAAAACAAGAAAATTACTTGGGAAAGAAGATTTGGTTGATAATATAAAATTGGTTAGAAAATATGCATCAGGAAAATCATTTGCTGATATTGGTTGTCTATGGGGTATAAATGGTTTTAATTCTTTTATTGCTGAAGAAAGTGGAGCTAATAAAGTCATAGCAGTTGATGTATATCCAGCAAATAAAGAATTTCTTGATGAATATAAAAGAAGAAACTCTGCAATAAAATTTATACAAGGTGATATTAATCTTTTAGAAACAACTGATGAAATAGGAAATTGCGATATTGTACTTTGCTCAGGAGTTCTCTATCATACACCAGATCCTATACATCTTCTCACACGTTTGAGATCTATCTGTAATGAAACATTAATACTAAATACTGCATCAATCCCTGATATGCCAGGTATAAAAAATACTGCTGTATTCTACCCTTTTTTAAACAAGAGACAAAGAAAAATCTGGGATAGGGGTATAGGTAGTCAGAAAGGCATTACAGGCCCTTATGAGCCACAAGAAGGCTATGGAAATTGGTTTTGGGGAATGAGTCCGAGTTGTATTGAATCAATGCTTCAATGTGCTGGATTTGAAGTAAAGGAACGATATATTTCTACATTTAATTCTATTTTTATCTGTAGAGTCATAAAGATTCAGTTTGTTGCTGAATCAGGAGAATGGAATACTCCTAAAGATGAAAAATATAGAAAATTTAGACGTTAATTAGATATTATAAAAAAATGCACGAACAATTAAAAAAGAATATTTTATTTAAATATCTCATTATTATATGGCGGACTTTTTTCTCATCATATGGTTTTAAAAAACGTCTCTCTTATCTTTTATCTTTTTTTAAAGATTATAAAATATTCAAAAAACTTCCCCCAAACGACAACTACAGACTTGAAACCAAAGATATATATCCAAGAATATATGATAAGATAGAAGGTCATAAAATAGATCCTGTATATTTTCTACAAGGTACATGGTGTGCTAGAAAGATCTTTGAAGAGAAACCAGATCAACATTATGATATTGGTTCTCAAGCTTTTATGGTGGGAATTATTTCTCAATTTGTCCCTACAACAATGATAGATATTCGTCCACTTTCTATTTCATTATCTGGGCTTTCGTTTATAAAGGGCAATATTATTCACCTTCCGTTTAAAGATAGTGAAATATCGTCATTATCCTCAATATGTGTTATAGAACATATAGGTCTGGGTCGTTATGGAGATCCTCTAGATCAATTCGGGACAGAAAAAGCAGTGAAAGAACTAATACGAGTACTTGCAAAAGGAGGTTCACTTTATATCTCAGTACCTGTTGATAATGAAAATAAAATATATTTCAACGCGCATCGTGCATTCACACGAGATTATATAATAAAAATTTTTGAGAATCTCAATCTCATAGAAGAAAAATATATATATGGAAATGAAATATTTTCAAATTATAATAAAGAAAGAGGCTTTGGAACTGGAATGTATCATTTTAAAAAATGAAAAAAATAATTAATTTTATAATAAAAAAGATATTTTTAAATTGGGAAAATCCTTGGTATTCTAAAAGTCTTTTCTATTTTTCTAGTTTATATATAGATTTCTGTTATGGAGATAATAATTTTGATAGGAATACAAATGGTGAATATAGAATTCTAAAAGTATTAATTCCTAATATGCAAACCATATTTGATATAGGAGCAAATACTGGAGATTATTCACTCGAAATACAGAGACAAAATCCAGAAGCAAATATTCATTGTTTCGAACCAGATTCTAGGGCTTTTTCAATTTTGAAAGAAAAAAGGGGGTTAATTGTAAATAATATTGCTCTTGGAGATAAGTCTGGTATACAAACATTTCATCTTTCAAACAAATCAACACACAATTCATTCCTTGATATGGAAGAAAACATTGTAGAATCTCAGAATGTTATAGTTTCTACTATTGATGAATATTGTCAGAAAAATTCTATAACGCATATAGATTTTATGAAAATAGATGTTGAGGGGTGGGAATATTTCGTTCTTCAGGGAGGAAAAAACTTATTTGAAAAAGGATCCATTAATTATATTCAATTTGAATTTTCTGGTGCTTCACGCCAAGCTCGTACTTTTCTAAAGGATTTTATTGACTTTTTTGATAACTATAAATATGATTTGTATCGTATAAAACCATTAACAATAGAGAAAGTAATATATAGTCCGGCAAAAGAAAGATTTACACTAACTAATTATCTTGCTATAAAGAGATCGATCATTCCTTTAAAAGAATTACATGTACAAAAAAAAGACTTCTGAAATAATTATACTACGCCATGGTGGTGGAGAGCTGGCAAATCAACTTTGGAATTATATAAGCATATACGCCTATGGTCTTGAATCTGGTAAAAAAGTAAGGAATCCATCTTTTTTTGAATATCATTCATATTTTAAATTCATAAAAAATGAAAGTTTAATCACAAAGCTTTTCTCATTTTGGTTCAAAAATTTTTCAGGTAGAAGATCGAGTCTACGCACTCGCTTTTGGAGATATGTTTATTCTGTATATGCTCATATATTACAATTTTTAAATAGAAAAAATGTTATATCATCTGAAAATCAAAATAATACAGTAATATATCTTCCCCCTACATCTAATCTCAGGCTTTCTAATACAAATAGAATCATTTATTTTATTGGTTGGCTTTTCCGAAATCCTATAGGTATCAATAAGTTTAAAGAGATAATTATTAAAGATTTTGAACCAGATGAGATTATAAAGAGAAAAGTGAATGATATTATCTTATCCTTGCATCAAAAATATAAAGAAATTGTCGGTATACATATTCGCCAAACAGATTATAAAATATTCAAAGGTGGAATCTATTATATTGATCAAAATAGGATTAGAGAAATTATTGATGAATATATAAAAGAAAACACTATAAATATAGACGAAGTGGTATTTTTAATAATGTCAGATGATAAGATAGATGAGAATATTTTCAATAATCTAAACATTTATATTTCAAAAGAAAATGCTATTACTGATCTTTTTCTTCTTTCAAGAACAAAATGTATAATAGGATCTGATTCCAGTTTTGGAGCATTCGCATCATGGTATGGCAATATCCCCCACATTATAATAACGAAAGATCCTATAGATTGGAAATATTATAAAGATAAAAGAGAATATTTTGAAAATAAATATTCGAAAATGGTGAAATATTAGATAATAATAATCAATATTATATAGGTTTAAGAATTGTCATACCATTACATATTGCCTTATGTTCAATCAACCAAGATCCATGAAGTTTTACAAAATCTTTCTTTTCATTTAGTGGAGTTCCTATATATTCCTCTATAGCCCTCATAACATCTCTATCATCATTATATGCTTTCCCTATGGTACCATTACGACGCTTATAAAGAAGTTTTACATTTGCATCATGGAAAAATATAATGGATCTTTTTGATAAAAATGGAAACCATTTAGCGATTTCTCTTTTTGTATGATTATATTCATGGCTTGTATCTATGAATAAAACATCTATTTGGGGTATTAGATTATTCCTTTTACATAAGTCTCGGAATTCATCTGCAACGAGAATATCATCTTTCTGTATAAAATTTGATCGATGCCATGATGTTTTATTTTGTTGTGGAGCAATATCCACGCTTATTAAATATGCGTCATTGAGTTTTGCTACACGCTCAAAAACAAATGTACTCTGTCCAGTTCTCACACCAAGCTCCACAATAAGTTTCGGCTTTACTACGAGTGATTCTATAAAAAGAGTTTCTAGGTGATCACTAATATCAGTATCCACCAAAGCATGTTCTCTGATTTCATCTAATTCTTTTAGTGAAGATTTTTGAAATGAGATCTTTTTTGTAAATCTCCAAAAGAAGAACGTTTTTATTAAAAAATTATATAATTTAATAAATCTGCGTATATTTTTCTTGAATGTAGATGAGTATTCCCTTCCTTCAGGTGTAAGAGTGTATTTCATAAATATAGATTTATCCATTATCACATATTTACTTCTTCCTTCCAAGAATATACAGATGTGTAGCCACGGCTTCTGATCCTGGTATTTTCATAAAGAAATAGTCGAAATATTTAAATGGGCCTAGAATAAGCATAAAAATATGAGCTAGAAATGGTGCAATTCTCTTAGATCCAAAGGAAAAAATTACTCCAAGCCAATACGCCATAAACATAAGTAATGCAGACCATGGACCAGAACGAACTCCAGATTTTATAATCTCTAAATCTGAAAACATATGTTTCAAACCACTTATAGTCCATCTATTGAAATCATCTGGAGAAGCGTGGTATGGATGTATAAAGGGTGCACTCACATATATATATCCACCCGATTTTATTACTCGTACCATTTCTTTTGCTACAAGAGAAGCATCTGGAACATGTTCTAGAAGAGATTCTGAAACAGCAGCATCGATAGAATTATCTTTAAAAGGTAATTTTGTAGCATCAGAAACTATATCTACTTCAGGAAATGGAAAGACATCCACATTTATAAATTCCTTACCAAGACGTTCTGGACCAGATCCAATATCGATAATAGCACTTCCCCTTTTTACATATTTCAAAATCATACGTGGACCATTGACAAGCATCATCACTGGACAAAATATATGCCAAATAGAATAATAGATTTTGGGAAATTGCTTTAAAAACGATTTCAACCAATTTATTCCAGATTCATGTAAGGTAACATTTTTTTTATATAACTCTTGTTCAATGAGAATAGGTCTATTTGATTTATCAATTAAAAATGAACCATGTTTAGAACAAAAATAATTGTTATTTTTTAATGAAAAATTACCCTTACAAAAAGGACAACAAATAAGATGTGTATAATCTTTAATAATATGAGTCTTTGGTTTTTTCAGATTTATCAACTTATCAGCCAAAATAAGTTGTATCGCTTTAAATCCATCTCTATAACGTATTTTTTTTCCATGTTTAGCATCTCTAGGAGTATGTGTAATCGGTACTTCTATAAAACTATAACCTTGCCGTGCTAAAGCTGTAGTGAAAAGAAGTTCTGCTTCGAAACCACCAGAAACAAAATGCTCTTTAGCTGATTGAGGAAACATTTTATAACATGTCCAAACATCAGTTAATTTTTTTGAGTAAAGATTGTTTATAAGTTTTGTTATAAACCATACACCAAGACGTTGTAAATAGAAACCTCTTCGATTTATATGATGAAGATTGCGTGATCCATAAACCACATTATTTTTTTGATTATCAATAGCATTTAATAAAATTAAGATATCTTGTGGATTATATTCTAAATCAGCATCTTGAATAAGAATATAGTCTCCAGAAGTTTCTTCTAAACCTCGTTTTATAGCTGTTCCCTTTCCACCATTTATATTTTGATATATTATTTTTACTTTTGATTCAAATCCTTTTAAGATATTTTGTGTACCATCGGTTGAAGCATCATCAACGATGATAATTTCTTTTTCCCATGGAGAAATATTAATAGAAAATACACGAGAAAGTATTTCTTGTATTGTTTCCTTTTCATTATAACAAGGTATTATTATGGATAATTTCATATTATTTTTCTTCTTTGAATATACTCCTTTATAACAAAAAAACCATAAACTGCAAAGCAGAAAATAAATACTTCAATAGGTACTCTAAAACGAGCATTTACACCAAAACCATTGATTGCTGTAGTTAAGGAAAAATATAAAACAATAATAGTAGCAATGAGTGTTTGACCACTCAAACCTTCTCTTTTGATTTGTGAAAATAAACCAAATATAAAAAGGAAGGTTATAATAATCCAAATCAGACGCATGAAAATAATAATGATTGCGGGGCTTGAAATATAATACGAAATAGTTGTAATTAATTCGATTGGATGTGCAAGAAGTGAGAATGATGGTTTCGAGATAATATTCTCAAAAGTAATTCCGGAATATTGAAGTACAGTAAGCATACCATCATGAGTAAAAAAAGTAAGTAATGTAATTCCTAATGATTTTACAATCGCTACTTTATGATCTTTTAAAACTTTCACAGCCTCATCTGTATAAAATTTTGAATTTGAGAGATTTATATCATTTACATCAAATCCATCTTTAGTCACAAAATTACTAACTTCAGTACTAAATTTTGTATGATTATCAATAGAAAGGACAGTTGGTACTAGATAGACATAAAGATTAAAAGCAGGTTGGGCACTCATACCATATACTCCAAATTCTTTATAATTTCTATATATCCATGGAGTAATAAGGAGAGAAAAAACAATTAAGAAAAATATAAGATGCTTTAGAAGGCGTGTTGTCAGCTGTTTTCTTAAAATATAAATTATTATTAAGGGAATAATAATTGGAAAATATTGCACTGTTGGTTTTACAAGTGTAGCAAGACCTAGAAAAACTCCAGACCAGATAGCATTTCTAGCAGTCTGTTCTTTTATGTATCGAAAAAGAAATATTAAAAATATTAAAAACAAAAAAGTAAAACAGGTTTCACTATAAAGTAAAAAGGAAGAGAGTATAGAATATGGTGTAAATACTAAAAGAAGTCCTGTCCATATGATATAGCGTTCAGGAATAATATATCGAGATACATACATACCGAAAACGGGAATAAGACTTGCTATGAGTATTTCAAACACAAACACCGCCCAGTATGTCCCAAATGTCCAAACTAAAAAAGCTATAATGAAAGGCCATACAGGAGGTCTTAAAGGATTCGGATTAAAAGGCTCTTTTGTCGCACCTGTAAAGCCGTGGCCATTTACAAGTCCTTGGCTAATCTCATAATACCCATCATCACCATGTATTGTGTTTATAAGATTTCCATCTTGAAAATTAAAGTTTATACTGAATAAAATAATTCGTACAATAAGTGCTATTCCAAATATAATAAATTCAATTTTGTATTTTTTAATAAAATCCATATTATTTTTATGTATATTTATTAATAAGTGCTGTTATCGATTTTGCACGAGAAGACCAACTAAATCTCCTAGCTAAAACTTTAGAAGCTTCTATACACTTTTTCGTTTTATTTTCATTATTTATCGCTTCCATGATTATTTCAGATAAATTTTTTGGATCATCCGGAGTGAAAAAAAATACTTCATTTGAAGAAACAATTTCATGTATTGATGGAATAGAAGAAGCAACTATAGGAACACCACTTGCCATATATTCAAAAAGTTTTACTGGGGAAGTTTCATATTTTGACGCATTTTCTTTTGCCGTATTAGGAAGAACAAGAATATCGGCTGATTTTAGAAAAAATGGAATATCTACATGTTCTTGATGTTTAATAAATACAATGCGAAGTAATTTATTGTCTTCAACAAATAATTTGAGTGTTTCTCTATCCTCTTCTGTTCCACCAACGAAATATATATATGTATCATTTGGTAAATAAGAAGATGCTTTCGCAAGCGTATCTACTCCCTTCCATGAAAAAAGATGACCAGTATAAAGTATAATCTTGATATTAAGTGGTAGTCCTAGTTTCTTACGAGCCTCATTTTTTGAAATAGGAATATCAAACATTTCAAAAGAAACAGCATTAGGTTGAAAAATCATTCTATTCATCGGAAACCCATAGCGTGCTTCAATAGCTTTTTGTTTAAATCTATTAGTGACAATAAGACCTGAAGTTTTTTTTAGAACTAATTTATTTATAAAATGAAAACCACTTTCATAAAAATCATGAATTTCAACAAAAAGTGATAATTTTAGGAATGAAGGAAAAATAAAATCACGGATATCATGCCCATAAATTATTATAGGAGAATTATATTTTCGTTCTTTTAAGAGACATATAAATGCCGAAATATTAAAAGTAAGAACCATTAAAATAAATCCCATTCTTCCGAATTTATTTATTGAACCGAATATTGGTAAAAAACGAATAGGAAATCTTTCAGAGATACCATGTTTAATAAATGGATCAACATTATCAAAACCAGAAGGCCTTTGGGGGATCCAAAGTTCTACAGAAAATCCTTCTTGTATGAAACTCTCACATGTTTTCATAACAAGAGGTGTCATAGTTTTTTCTGAAGGAAAACGCCAATGGGTCAAATAGATTATTTTCTTTTTCATATTTTACTTTTTAATAACGAGAACACGTCTATATTTTTGCGCCTCAAAGATAATCTGTAAAGGACCAAATTTCTTTTCGAGTAGCAATTCACCATCTGTTTTCTTTCGTACATCTACGATTAAAATGCCACCCATGAGAAGTGCATTATAGACTTCATCAAGATATGTACTTATAGGATAATGAAAGCCCCACGATATGAGTGAAATAATAAGATCGAATTTTCTTCCAGAGAAAATAGGTGAACCTGTTACTTCTTGAGTATGAATTTTTGATGATTCTACACCATTTATCTCTAAGAGATTTCTTGCAACACTAAGAGAATTATAATGAGCAGCTACTTTTTCAATACCATAATAAACATTTTTATTGAGTTCGGTTTTATCAAGTAAATAAAAATCAGGAAAATGGTTTGATGATTTATAATACTTATGAAGCATAATATCTATACCGGCCACACCACAACCTATATCAAGAATATTTTGTGGTTTAGATGGTAGAAATTCTTTTATAATTTCATATTCCCTCATCATATCTTCTGAAAAAAGTCTTTTCGTACGTTTCTTAAACAATCTAGCTTCAAGAAGAAACATGCGATTATATGTCAAAAAAGGAATACGTATAATTATTTTATTTATCCAGATATTATTTATATATATAATATAGGCGGTTCTTTGAAAAAGAATATATTTTATAGAATCATCGGGTATGATAAGTCTAGGGGGTGTTTGAGAGGAAAATTTGATAATATTTTTTGCTTTTTTGATCCATGTATATTCTGCGACTTTTATAAACGCTTTTTCTGCTTTGATTTTAGCATCGTTAGGATTATTTCTTATAGACATAATTGCACGTGCGAGATCATGTGAATCATCTGCCATAAAGCCATATCCACAATCAGAAACTACCTCTTCAACAAATTCAAGTTTTGAATACAATATTGGTCTTTTACTTGCCATGTATTCATAAACTTTCATTGGAAATCCATTATCTCTAAAATGTGGTTTATCTGGATATGGGATAGTTAAAACATCCATCACTTGTTCATATAAAACTACTTTTTCAAAAGGTTGGATAGATAAAAAAATACATTTTTCTAAAACACCTTTCAATTTTGCATAATTTGTATATTTTTCAATTTCATCTAACTTACCACCAACAAAGACCATTATAAAATCAGAATCCAGATCAACGAGACCTTCTATCATCACAGAAATTCCCTTTTCCATTCCCATAGTAGTGAATAAACCAATATATCCAATAAAAAAAGCTTTTTCTGGGAGTCCAAGTTCTTTGCGCAAAGTCGATATATTATCTTGCCTATTATAATAAGTAAGATCGACACCTCCATATACAGTATGTACGCGGGCTAAATGTGCTATTCTATGAATAAAATTTTCAAGTTTATGCGATGTGGTAATAGAACAATCAGTATGTGATGCCACAAAACGATCTTTCCAAGAATGTGTAAAGTGATGCCAATCGGCTATAATCTTTATTGGTAAAGAAAAAATAAATTTCCAAAAAATAAGAATTATAATAAGATTAAAATCATTACTAAAAAAAATTATTTGTTCATTTGATTGCCTATTAGGCTTAACTCTTTTTAGATAAAACCATGGTAGCCAAAAGAAAAAGGCAAATGTTTTTTTCAAAAAAGTCGGAATAGAAACATTTACAAGTGGTATATCGAGTAAAGCATCCTTTTCTGTATTACATGAAATAAAAGCAAAATCTTCTCTCAGTTCTTCAGAAAAAGCATAGGCAAGATTACGCACATAATGATGATCTGCAGTATTTCCGGGGTATTTCTTTGTGGTTAAATAAATAAATTTCATATAAATTCTTTTTTCTCAGCCAAAACAACAAAAGACAAACTGAATATATTCGGTATCAATTTTGTTAAAATTTTTGTAATTATTGAAATTAATGGTATGGATTCAAAAAAAGTATTGGATTTTATTTGAACAACTCTCAATTTAGCTTTTTTAAGTATTGATTTAAGAATATCATAATTAAACCAAAAAATATGGCCTTTCTTTGGACGATTATTTTCTGGAATCTTGCCAAATAACATTTGAATCCTTGCTGGAAAAGAACTGAAGTTGGGCACACCGATAATAATATTCTTTTTTGATACACGATATGCTTCTTTTAATAAAAATTCCGGATTATATAAATGTTCGAGTAAATCAAGCATTATTACAGTATCGAAAGTATTGTCTGAAAAAGGAAGTTTATTATTAAAATCAAATACAGAAACATCGAGTCCTTTTACTTTCGCCTTTGAAATGCCTTCTTCAGATATATCCAATCCTCTTCCTTCAATTCCTTTTTCTTTCAAAAGAGAAAGTAGGAACCCATCACCAGATCCTAAATCCAAGACAGTACCAGAATCTATCATAGATAAAGCGACTTTATGTCTAAATTCCAATTTTTGATCTTCATTTGACCATCTATTATTTTCAAAATCTTTTACACTCATAGTTTTTGTATTATATCAGAATCTACTTTTTTAAAAATAATATATTTGTAAATGAAAAAGCTGATAGATGCAACTATACCAATAGTCATAATCTGCGCAAGTACATACCAAATATGGAATATACCAATAAATATATATAGTAATAAAGTAGTTAAAGACAAACAAAGCAAATAAAAGAAGGTATACATTAAGACTTGTTTATGGATATTCAAATTTCTATCTCTAAAAGCAAATACTTTCTGAAGAAAAAATCTTATAACAAAAGAAACAGAAACAGAGATAGCTGCTGAAATCATATAATGAAAACCAAAAACTTTAATAAAAAATGAGAAAAGTATAATATCTACAGCCGATGATAGACTACCAGAAATTGCATATCTCAAAACCAAATATTTATCAAGAATCACTATTAGTCTTTTCATATTAATTAATCTCTTCAAATAATTTATCTCCCAATTTCTTCAGACTATGCTCTTCTGAAAATTTCCTCAAATCTTTCACAGCCTTTTGTTTATCTTCAAGAGAATAGCTTAATAATTTTTCGAGTTTATGTATAAGTTCCTCCCTATCGCCTTGTCTAAAAATAAAATCATCATTTATCTTTCCTCTAAGATTTTCATTTGAAGCAAGAATAAGGCAACCACATGCCATAGCTTCGAATATTGTCTTATCATACATACCACTTGAAGAAAGATTCACAAAGATTCCATGTGCAGAATAAATAGATATAGTTTCATCATTCGAAACTCCTTTATAAAAATCTACATAGTTTAGAGCTTTCACCTTCAATCCTTCATAATATATCCTATCTTGTGGCAAAGGATTTCCATATATACTTGCTATAATTTGTGAATTATTTTCATTCAATTTAATAATTGCATCAATAAAAAGATCTGGTCTTTTAACTGGTGAAATACGCCCAAGAAATAAAATACTTTGTGGTGTTCTCTGTACGGATTCTAATGGTTTAAATTTTTCAATATCAATTCCGATTGGCATAATTTCTATATTTTTATATTTAGCTGTATATGAATACTTTGAAGTACAAAAAACTTTTTTACAAAAAGCTGCTGCAATATCTGTAAGAATTGATCCGGCATGATGATTCCTCCACATGAAAATGTCTCTTTCAAATAATTTCCATAAAATTCCTCCTAGTAAAATATATTCTTGATTCATATGTACAAACACTTTGTCATAATTTTCCAGTTCTTTCCAAATATATTCATAGAAATTCCACAGATATTTCATCCTTGATTCTCCTTTTTCTTTTCCAAGAGAAAGTACACGAACATTTTTTGGTAAATGATGCTTACTTTCATATAGACAAATTACTACTATACTTTCGCAATGTTTAGAAAGTTCTTCTATCCAACCATGAAAAAAACCTAGTATAGGGTCATTCACATCTACTTTTTGTGTAATAATTAAAAGTTTCATTTTATCTCAAACTTTCCCTAAGCCCCTCAGCAATATCCTCTGGTGTATGCCCCACTATCCTCGCTCCCACTTCTCTGGCTATTCCTACATCTGTTGATACTATTCTACATCCCGTGGCCCAAGCTTCCTTCAATACCATTCCATAGCCTTCATACCAAGAAGTAAGTAAGAATATATCACATCCTTTATAATATGAAATGAGGTCGGTCTGCCAGCCTAGAAAGGCTATTTGAGGCCTTATATTGAGATTATAGGCAATTTTCTTGAGTTTTGGAGCCAAAGTACCAGAACCAACTATAATAAGCCCCAATTCGGGGTTTTCTTTATTCACTATAGAAAACGCTTTTAGAGCTCCATCTATGTTCTTTTCCGATTCCAATCTCGAAACCATGAGTATTATTTTCTTATATTGTGGAAATTTTTCATGCAGATTAAAGCTTGGTTTTTCATTTTTAATAGCATCGGTATTTACTTCAATCGGCTTTACTATTATTTCATTTTCTTTAAATCCTCTTTTGATAAGTGAATCTGCAATCTTTTCTGAGACAACGCGTACTATATCTGCTTGAGATAATGTACGTTTCGAAATAAAAAGACGAATTTTATTCAAACAAGCATTCTTTATACCAATACATTTATCTGTAAAATATGGACTGAAAAGATCGGTGTGAATCTGTATAAGTAATTCTATATTTTTTCTTATATCAGCTAGACATTTTCCGACAAGACCTGTTTCGAATGGATCTTGACATGTAATCAATATTGGATCTTCTGCTATTATATTTTTTATTATTCCTCTTCCGATTCTGCATGCATCAGAAACATAATTCCATCTAAAAAAAGAATTCGTCGAATAAATAACACTATTATCTGCAATATTTATCAGTTCGAATTTATTTTTAGAAAAAACGATAATATGCAATTCTTTATAAAGTCTCGCATACTGTATCATCCTAGATCGGACTATACTTTTTTCATTAAAAATACCACGATCTGTAGATATCATTATCGCAATATATTTCGAATAATCCTTATATTGTGTTTGATATTTATTTTTTATTTCGTTCAT
>ERZ1292623.1622-Hain-H51-01um-R1-1622-length-21279-cov-8_pt2 | contig 15055 bp, 21 predicted proteins | sample MGYA00564398_ERZ1292623 | MGnify/ENA primary metagenome ERZ1292623 (study PRJEB36523, sample SAMEA6512633) | groundwater metagenome | collected 2019-01-07 | study: AquaDiva: Metagenomics assemblies of 32 groundwater samples
TGGTAACATTCGATAATGACTCAACCCTGGAATAAATCGTGGAGAATTGCATTAACGCCTTTCTTGCATTTTCTTAATGTATTCTTTTCCCAACTCGCCAGCCCTTTTATCATATTCATTTTTTGTAACATTGGCTTCTTCAATCTTCACTTCCAACTCTTTTTTCAATTTTTCTATTCTATTTTCAGTATTTTTACGATAAGCCTCAAATTCAGCTTTTGCTTTTTCCAGTTCTTCAACACCCTTGTCAACATCAGAAAAAATCATCTCTTTGCGCCTTATTTCATTTTCTTTTAAGGTAATTTCTCGCAAGCTATTTTCTTTTGATTCCTCAAATTCGGCAAAAGACTTCTTGAATTGTTCTTGTTTGATTGATAAATCACCGACTTCATTAGCAAGACGAGATTTCTGGTTTTTAATACTTTCAAATCCTATCTCAACTTCTTTTTTTCCAGCGTCGATTATGCAACGCTCGACTTCCAGAGATAAAAATTCCTTCTCTCTGGCGGCTGTATTTTTCTCTCTTCCTATCAATGCCTCTTCACGTTGTAACAACAGAGCATTTTGATGCTCACTTTCTGTCCTTATTTTGGATAACTCCTGTTCTACCTTCCTGGCTGTTTCCTGTTCCTGTTTAATACATTCTTGATTAATGTGCTCACTATCTTTTTGGATTGCTTCCCGTTTCTTTTCAAGAGCAGTTATCTCTTGCTCCAAATTAGAAAGTTTTTGAATGTCTGAAAAAGTGATATTATCCGACATATTGTATCTCCTTTTTTAGCCCTTCCAAATGTTCAATTTGCGTCCTTATCATTTTTTCCCATTCCGTTAAACGACCGATTTCATCCTGGATGAAAAACTCTTTCTTAGCCAGAGCCTTTTCTCTCCCGCGAATACCATCTTCTCTGCCAATTAAATCCGCTTCTTTAGAAGAGAAAATAGCGGTCTCTTCTTTAAGCTTATCTAAATCGGACTGCTGCTGCCGTTTCATGGCTTCGTAATCTTTGCGTTCTTTGTTGAGCTGTTCAAACTTCTTCTCAAGATAGACATGTTGTTGTTCGCGTTTCTCAACCATAATAATTCTGTCTTTCAATGCCGCTTCGGAAAAAGCAATAACCTTTTCTCTCTGGTTGATCTTCGCTTCCATAGAATCAAGTCTAGCCTTTCCAGAATTTTCTTTTCCAACTAGCTCCACCTCATTAAGTTTCTTTTGAGCCTCGATCCTCATAGATTCAGAATGGATAGAAGATTTCAAATTAGATTCTTCTATCTGGAGCTTCTTTATTTTCTTTTCCAAATCATTAACAATGATTTCTAAATCTGTAATTTTCTTAGACATCGTTCCCTCCTATTAATGCTTCAAGATTAGCTATATATAAAATCCCTAACGTTGCCAAAGGAGCAAATCGAAAAGGAAACGAACCGTTTGAAATAACAAAAAACCCCAAGAATCCACAGAAGAAACATATTGTCATAATGAACCTTTTATCAAGAATAGAAAATATCGCTCTCCTGAACAATGTCACCAAATACCCGCCAATAATAATGATAAATAAAAATCCACCCTCTGATAAACTCTGCACAAATTCGTTATGGGCAGACAAGGCCAGCTGATTCCCTAATTTATGTTTTCTTGGATAGCTTCCAATACCAAAACCAGTATACGGGTTTTCTTTTAAAACCAAATTTATACTATCTTTCCAAAGAGCTGTCCTTCCATTAAATGAAAAATAGTTTTTATGTTTTACATTCATAAAAATAGAAAGGGTCAATATTAATATCCCCGCGAAAATCAAGGCTTTCCATTTTGAACAAAAAGCCAAATATGCTAATACTGCCAATGCTAAGGCAGCATAAGAAGTAAGGCTGTCGGCCATACACGCCGATACCGCCATAACAACAAAGAATATCTTATACCTCAGCTCTTTAAACATAAGACACAACGGCGCGACCAAAGCGATATAATTTGAGCTTAAGATATGGTTCGTTAAAAATGTCATCATAAAATCTTTTCTTACTGCTAAACCGTTCGAATGGCTTAATTTGTAATGCTTAAGAAATATTTGATCTACTCCAAACCATTGAAAGATAGAATATATCGAAAGAATAAAGCCAACCCAACATAAGAATTTAGAAACCTTAACCCATTCACCGACGGAAAAATTTTCAACAAGAGTCTTGATAAGCAAAACCCCGAGAAGAATATTTAAGAAAGGGCGCATGGCCCAAAATTTTACAACATACCCCCCAGTGACATCCATGGAAATAATAGGAATATAAAATTTCCATATAAACTGTAGAACAACATAAACAAATAATGCCGCTATCCATTTGTTGTTAAACGTATTGACATTTTGTTTACCTTTAAATATCGACATAGCTAAAACCAGAGAAGCTCCAGCAAAAAATCCAACTTCTTTCGGAACCCACTGCGATAATGTCTGCACAAGATTATCGCTGGACAAAGATATGGTAAAAGGGATGATTGTTGCTAATATTAGAAAATAAACAGCGTAAACCATAATAGGTGGGGCTGTTAGGCACAGCCCCTAAAGCCTTATTCTTTAGTCGGCACCAGTCGGAGCAACCCAGATAATAATTTGGTCGCCATCACTACCACTTCCAGCTTCCAAAGAAATACCCAAGTTAGTCCCACCGCCAGCGTTGTCAGAAGTAGCAAGCCCAGAAACCCCAACTGCAGTTCTAATAGTGACAGCATCGGAAGAATCATCAACTAATGTGTCAACTGGCCCTTTAGTAACAACAACAACTGGTCGTTGGTCTGAAGCCGTTGATTTAACAACGCCAACCGCAAGAACTGTATCAGTTTTAGTGACCCACTGGTTAACAGACGATGGGGTCTTAACATACGCCCCTAACGTCGTCCCTGTGGCAACACCAGTACCTCCGGTGTCCAAAACCGCTACTGTTCCCGCTGTCATTGTTTCATCGGAATTGTTAAAAAATACAGCAGTTTCTTGAAGTGCCTGATAGTTCCCGCCATCGGAACCAGTAGCACCCCAAGCCCAGACTTTCCCTGTTAAGGATAAACTCAAAAGAGTTACCAATAACAGGGAATAAATAAAATTACGATTTTTCATCTATCCATCCTCCGTTATTAGTAAGTATCCGCGTTTTGCAGAATACCGTTATACCTTAACCCTTTGCAGATTTGGTTGCCAGCCCAAAAGACATACGCAACTAAATCGTCACGGTTATTCGACTTCACAAAATCACCAAGCTCAGCGTTCCGTCCTTCGCGAACAATGATGTTGATGTATTTTGAATTGAGAAAGTAACCAGCGTTAGCTGGAACACCATCATCAACAAACGCCGTAGCTCCAAACCATCGCACGTTAGGAACAATTAATCTGAAATTTCTTTCAGTATTGGACTATTTCTTCTCTTTCGAGTCGGACGCTATTCTGGTTATTAAGAGTATCGCTACTCTCCAGTAGTCTCTGCACCTTCTCGCTCTGCGAGCTTGGCTCAAGATTGCCTACGTCTTTACGTTTAGGTTTCCTTGAATTCATCCGATTTGCTATAGCACTATGTTTAAATTTATGACAAGATAAACAAAGAATCTGACCATTAGAGATATCATTTGAACCGCCATCTTTAATTGGTAGAATATGGTCAATATTAGCCTTAAATGGATGTTCATTTAAGACATCCCTTAAACAAAAAACATTGCAAATTCGACAGATTCCCTTATCTCGGATATAAATATCTTTTTTCTGTCTTTTAGTAAAATCAACTTTGCATCGTTTTCTGCCTCGAATGTCATTTCTGTCTTTTTTCCATCTTGGGCTTAATTCACCAATCCTTTGTTTATTTCTCTTTATAGTCTTTATTATCATTTCTGGAGTTCTGATATAATGGCCGTGAATATATTTAGGAATTCCTCTTCCTGAATAAAAATGATGTGTGGCAACTTTAATAAAATTCCCACAACCACATCCACAAAGATGTTTTCCTTGATTAATCGTAACTAATTGAGCAATTCCTTTAGAGACATGATTATTGCCTCTATTCTGATGACCAGCAATATATCTATAATGTTGGCCTTTTTTAGCTCTGCCTTGACGTTTGGCAATATTAGTTATTTGACTACATCCACAAAGACAATACATCTAAACTCCTAATTTAAACACATTGCTAAAGGGGCTTCCTTTAAAAACCCTGCTTCCACCATCATCTGGTCAGGATCGCCAACACCAGGCATGTTCGTCTGGAAAGTACGAGTGGTCTCCCGAAGATAGTTGTCCCATGTTTCACCATTCAAAACAACTAAATCAGGAGATTCATCGGCCCGTGTGCATTGACGGAACAGCGTAGTCATACGGTTTAAACCGTTCGTATCGAACGCGCTGGACACGTTAGCCAATTGATGACGCCAAACCGATAAGGTGGCGCGGCTTAACTGACCAACTGTGCCGGTAGTGGTGCTTGTCGTCAATATGTTCTGCAAACCAGTGATCTCGCCGAGCGTTGTTTCATCTCCATCAGAAAACACCCCGACCGAAGACCCGCCGATTGCGTCACGCATTGATATTTCAGCCGCTTCAATAAACGCTTGAAGCAAATCAGGCTCAGCTCCCTCGCCCGTAAGGATCATGTCACGTCCCGTTACTTGAACAGGACAAGCTAACTGTTTCCCAAGTAGTTCTGATTATTTCTAATCAGCTTAGACTATTTCTTGCCTTCTACGGCGAGGACGCTCTTGCCTGTTATTAAGGATGGTGTACCATCCTCAGGTAGTCGTTGCACCTTCCGAGTCTCTACTCGGCTTGGCTCAAGATTGCCATATTCCGCCAAGATTTTTAATGTTTTCCATCTTGGGTGAACGTAGGTTTCCCTTGAATTCATCCTCTTTTCATATTCGCCAACACGCAAGCCTAAACGATGTGTTCTATGATGACATTTAGAACAAAGCGTAATAACATTAGTATCAACAAAAATAAGTTCTTTAGCTTTGTCCCAATGTATAAGATGATGGATATGCCATTTTTCTTTAAACATTTTACAGATGGAACATATTCCTTTATCTCTATCATAAATACGTTTTCTTAAAGCACGCCAAGCAGAACTTCCTTTTAATCTATAATATTCAGGAGAAATTCCGCCTTTCCAATTTGAGTTATTAGAACCTAATTGTCCCTCTCTCAATTTTTTCCTATGCTTTTCATCGTATCTGGCCATTGTTACCCTCGAATATGGAGCAGTGTCAATTAAAACAATACTCATAAACAGCCCTCGTATAAGGGTCTGCTCTGACTGGAGTTAGCACTTCGTCATCAGAATACCCGACAGTAGTCGGAAGCTCTTTTAGAATCTTGAAACTCAAGAGTTCCCGTCCACCGACCTCTTTAATCGCGCCTTTAGATTTCATTGCGTAGAGGTAAGGCGTTCTGGCGGACACGTTATCCCACAGGTAAGGTTCTAAGGCCTCGTCACGCATTATGGTAAAAATGCGATTGTAGGTTCTTGTTAAACTTAGATTCCCTGCCATTTATGACCTCCTTAAAAAAGACACTGAGGTCAGAGCTTGAACCTTCCCGAATCTTTTAATTTCTGAGTCAAGGCTGTCCAATCTACTCTCCCCCGCTTGTCTTTCGGTGGTTCTATTTTTGTATGTACGGTATCAACCGTCGTCATAGAACCATTAGTTTTTAATTTAACTTCCTCGTCCTTTTCTTGTCTTACTTCGTTTAAAAGAGCAGCTTTCGCGTCGTCGTCGGAAGCGTAATAAAGAAACAACTTTCTGACAGATTGGTTCGGATATTTCGCTGCCGCCTGACGAACCTCTGATTCATACTTAGCAACAACGTCTTTTCCAAACTTCTGTGAAACTTCAGACAACTGTTTCTCTATCCTATCGGACATGCTGACCATCGCATTACTACGAACGGAAGCGATAGCTTCTTCCAGCTCGGCGATCTTGGCTTTTAATTCTTCGACAGGCACTTCTTCGGAAATCGCCTGACGAAACTCTCTTAAACTTTCTTTTACTTCTGAATCTGTAGCTTCCGCCATCTTCCTATCAAGAATTTTTAAATCTCTGTCTTTTACGGAATCAGACTTGGAGATTTTCCCGGATTCATAATCGGAAATAACTTTTGAAAGCGTGTCTCGAAGTTTTGAATCGACGTCAACCTTGTCAATAATAGGTTTCCACCGCTCAATCCTTTTGAGTTCATCTTCAACCTTTTTCCGTTCTTCGGCGAGCCTTGTTGTCTTGATCTGGTAATCATCGCCTTTCTGGGCCAATTCTCTCAATTCATCAAGAGAAAGCTGCTTTTCTACTCCCCCGACCTTAATCGTATACTTCTGGTCGGTATTATTAGACTGTGTTTGCGTTGGGTCTGTCATCTTTCCTCCGTTAACTCCCTTTCGGGTTGGTTACTGAGCGGACAAACTATACCCGACACTTGGTCTGATAAAGTTTCCACTAAAATTATTATTTCTTATTGCTTCGATTATACGGGGTCAAATTACTGGTCGTTTGCGTCGGGCCTTCGATAATGCCGGACTTGACCTGTTTCTCCCCGACCGGAGCTTTGCGGCTCTGGTTTTTAGGATGCAAAACTTTGTCCATTTTTTACCTCTCTTTCTTTTTTATACTCATCATAAGTTTTAGCTTTTTTATTGATATTACATTTAAAACAAGCAATTGCTAAGTTTTCATAGGTATTAGTTCCTCCTCTTGAAATTGGATTTTTATGTTCTAATGTATCCTTCCCAAAAGCTATTGGATTTAAACAATAAATACAAGTCAATGTTCCATATTCTTTGATATTATCTTCATAAATAGATTGAATAATTTTAATGCTTATATAACCTACAGCCCTTCTTTTATGTTTATCTAATTTTGAATAATATTTTGCTTTTTCAGGATTTCTCAATCTCCAGATCTTATTTCTTTCTCTTTTCCATTCCTTTGTTTTACTAATTCCACCTTTCCAATTAGGATGTTTAGAGCCAGCAATATCTGTTCTCTTTATTCCTTTATTCCAAGGAATATGTCCTTTAGATCCATCAGTCCTCCACCAATGTTTTTTTAATCTGCCTTTACTTATACCTTCTACCTTCTTTCTTCCAGTTAGAATACCAAGATGAGAACCAGCCTCTTTATTGTTTTGACCCCAAATTCTTCCATCTTTACATATTTTTTTAACTTTAATTTCCACTCTTACAGACCTTTAACTTTTAATCCATGTTTTAAAAATCCCGGAACTTCTTTTACCAGTCCTTCTTTATGAAGTTTATTCATTGTGCTGTTAACACACTTCTCAAGTTTCCTTTTTGAATCAGGCCCCCAATTCTTCCTCTTAAAAGCAGCTTCTTGCCCTACTTCTTTATAAAAACTCTTAACGTAAGAACCTTGTTTCTTCGGCGAGAAATCTTTTATTCTGTCACGATTTATACGTCCTTCACTCATCCTGTCCGCCTCCAAGCCCACTGCGCCCCTGTCTTATGAAAAAGCACACCTTCAGTTTTCAATTCCTGAAGAACTTCACGAAACGTCCTCTTTTCTTCTGGCTTAAAATCAGATAAGGCGTCGCGCAATAAACCTCGTGTCCCTGGAAGATCGACGACTTTCTGCATATCAAAACATCTCTCCTCTTCAAAGACACCGCCTTTATAAAGCTTTTTGTCTTTCATAACTTTTAAAAGGACTTCGCGAATAATTGATTTCCGATCCTTTACTTCTTCTTTGACTTCTTCTTTGACTTCTTCTTTGACTTCTTCTTTGATCTCTTTATCATCAGTTTTTTTAAACTTTGCCATTATTTATCCTCCTGTGTTTTGAGCATACTTTCTAGGTTTTGCGGCCCCCTGAATATCCGCAAACTCCGTATTCCCTCCACGCTGCATATCCGGCCTCGTAGACTGCGGACTTATCTTCGTATCGCCTTTTTGCGGGTTGACTTTAGGGCTATTCATTTCCATAAACTTAGCATGGGCGTCAATATGCTCATCCATTTCCGGCGTTATATTAAGCCCTGGAGTCTGATAAACCGTAGAGTGGACCTGTAAATGTAGCATGTGATTTTCATTCGGAGACACTATTTGACGAGCACCAGATAGAAGCAGTTTATTTTCCTCCTGCGCCGCCGCTATCTCCGGTTCATCGTTTGATATAACAATATTTTCAATATCATGGGCGTCATACTTCTTAAGCCATTGTTTAAGAAATTCGTCATCTTTGATACGGTTCGGGAAACTCGCTTTGATAACACCAGCCAACCGTTCCCATTGGTTCCTCTCAAGAGTCTCATCTTTCGGAGGCTTAGTTGAGCCCGCGTCAATCCTAAAGTTTAATTGTTTCTGTAAAACCCGACGAGCTTCAACTTTGTTGGAAGGTAACGACGGCCACATCTCTTCAGAAACAGGTTCTCCGATAATTTCTTCAATCTGCTTCTTTGTCTTAAACTGCCAGAGTAACCCTGCCAAATAAACAGCCATATCTTTAGCGTGCTCTTCAACAATATCGACACGTCTCGACTGGCGAAGGACGGCCCCCATACGGACGTTCTCACTTTCCGTCGCTGTCTCAACGCTGGACTGTTGAGAATGGAGGAGCTGTTGGAATCCGGAAATACGCAGCAAATCTTCAAGGATCATATTACGCAAAGCATAAAAATCATTAGGTAACGCCGCGGGGTTAAACACCCTTAAAGCAGACTCACTGATATTGGGCAGAGAAATAATATCCATATCGGCACTGCTTTGAATTTTACTTATCTCTGATTCAGAAATAACCCCGTTTTGAGAAAGTATAACCGTCCCCGACCGCTTCCTATGCCGCATCATCGCACTATTGATAAGAGAAAGCTCTTTCAACTGTGGAAACATCGGGACAACATCGGAAAGCGGATAAGCATTGCATTTCTCGTCGGTAGCCGGGACTTCGTTAAAAATCAACGGGAACAGCGGGAACCCCTCGGAAAGGTATTCCCAGACACGTTCAAACAAGCTGTCTTCCGTAAAGTTCCTGGCAACAGTAAACCTCTTCATGCCCCTTCTGTCCCAAATATGCGCTAAATGGACAGGGATCAGCTCTTTGTCCATCTCATCGCCAATACCAGTTATGGGGACATCGGCTTTCATATCCATTTTTCTCGGCGACTGTTGACGGACGGTAGAATGGTTATTTTGTATGCGATATTTAGAATCTTTATATATCGGATTACTATGCAAATCTTCTAAAGTTGTCTTCTGTAAGACAATCAAATACGGACATTCGCGGATGTTGTGATAACCTTCAGGGAACAACACGTTCCAGCTGGAGATATGCTCTGTAAACACATCGTCCATCTTGACAGTTTCATCGAAGATTCCCTGCTGCGATTCAGTCTTCTCTTTTCCTCCGTTTAAATCTTTAAGTTCAGGAAACTCTTCTTCAATTTCTTTCTTCATCCTGGACTTTTCATTGATATACAGATACCCTAACCCCATCCATCCCGGCGGCTGTAAAATAGCGTCGAGAAGACAGCTCTGCATCTTCTTTTTCCAATTCAGTTCGTTGACATAATAATTAATAGCCTTCTCCATCGTTTCAGAGAAAACGACCCTTGAAGCGCATGTGGCTCGGACAAAGATATGTGGGTTACGGGCATAAATAGCGGAAAGTAAAACGTCGCAGAACTCATAAACAAAATTTACTTCAGAAATATCATCCGTCCTATCCAAAGCCGCACCAAAGAATGTCCCTGTGTATAAACGGATAGCCTGTAACCGTTCTTGTCGGCGTTCGTTCATATACGCTTCTGCCCTGGTAATGCGGGCCTGCCACATTTTTATTTCAGATGATTTCATAATTCTTTCCCCAAAGAAAAAGCTCTGTACCGCTGTCGACAGTACAGAGCTTCTAATTTTCTTTGGTTATCTCAACCCTGGCCGGGGGAGAGTTTAATTTTCAGATACAACTACATCGTCGGGAAACCAGATAAATTCTCCTTGTTCATTTAAGGTCCATACCGATAAAGCCGGATAAACCATAACTGGCGGGTGCATACCACGTTCATAAGCCCAATACTCCCATCCATTAATAGGGGCTCCGTCAATAGGACATAAAGTTTTATTGGACGGTTCTCCCTTCAATATATTATCAGCATGAAAATCATCCAACGTCAAAGGTTTTTCGTACTTTAATTGCCACAAGAATTTATAACATTTTGGGCAATAAATGTCGACGGTGTCGGCAAAAGCCGGTGTTGCGAAAAATAAAAATAAAATAATAAATATTTTTTTCATACCCTCTCCATCAACTGAAACTGTCTCCAGGGGTTCCGTCTTGTCTCAGCGATACGGTCTTCTCGTCCACGGATATACTCACCCATCGTCAACCCTCGATATTCTTTCTTTTCATAAACTTCAGGAGCGATAATCGTCAACTGACTCAAAAATGTCCCGCAATCCAATAAATCGTCGTGCGCGCCCAACGGGAAATGGTTAAACTCTTCCTCTAAAACCTCAGTCAAATCAAAATTACATCCGTGAAACGTCGAATATTTCACCATCTTCCCCTTCGCCGGCCAAAACCACTGGTGTTTTGCGTATTCCGGCATTAAAATATTACGGATACGGTCTTCTTTCGCGATCTTCGCTGTTTTAATTGGGGTAATTATAACTGATAGCTGCTGTTCTCTCCGTCGCTCTTCAAGATAAAACGTATCGTCCGCCAAACCGACCTCTTCCCACCCAACTTCTTTAACTTTCCATTTTTTAATAAGCTCAACGCCCATATCAATACGATGTTTTGGGTCAATCTTATCCCTAAACATATCAGCAATAAACCGCGCTCTTACCGGGACGCCGTCACGGACAACCGTAGTTACCCCAATAACCATCATCGACGTATAATCAGACTTTTTCTTCCTCTGCCCCGCTGGGTCAACGACTAAATAAAAGTTACACTCCGACGGTAAAAAGTCATAATACTGAATCATCTCCTTTTTAAAACTCATCCGGGAAGGGTCTTCCGGCTCTAGAAGATGCTGGCAGTTGAAAACCCACGGCGTAACCCCATTCTTAATAAAAGCTATGTCTTCCGTCGTGAACCTTGTAGGATGAGTCGGGTTCCCTTGTCCATCTTCAAGAGTTATCTTTATATACTTAATCTCTTTATCATTCTTCTTCTTGGAATACAAATCGGCGTGGTGGTAACGCGTCCCCGAATAATCCTGGATCCTAAACTTTGAATTAGTAAAGTGTCCGGCGTTAAACCTGTCGTCGTAATCTTCCGTCTTCTTGACCTGTTCTTCCGTCGTGACGCTGTCTTCCGTAACCAAGTCGTCCTTCTTTGCCACGTCCCAATGCCGTCCGGTGATCTCCGTCCCGACGCCGATAGCCTCAATCGTATCTTCCGACCTGGCGATATCCGTCTTACACGCTACCGAAAATCCGCTTAAGTTACCCCAGTCTTTCCCCGACGGCAAATATTCCGGGAACAACCTGCCGACCTCAGTACTTAAAAAATATTCTTTGATTGTCCTTAAGTTATCCGACGAGTTATCTTGCTTGTTGTGGACTAAGACCATCCTGATATTTGGAAAGTTTAACAACAGCTGCAAACTATGGACTTTTGTAACGATGGTCGTCTTGAAGAATCCGCGGTAACAGATATACAACCGCTGCATATTGTAATCTCTGTAATCATCAACTTCGTCCTGACTTAACATCCCTTCCGACGGAGGCTGGACGCCAAGCTTGGTTATCTTCCAGTTCATCAAAGAAACCTCGTCGCAGAAAGGTTCAAAAACGTCCCGAAGTTTCTTTATCTCATGGTTCCCCGTCAAGCAGCACAAATAAAAAAGGTCGTTGCGGCAAAACCATCGTTTCTTGTCGCGCAGGATTTCCAAAGCAATCTTATCCGACGATGACGCTTTTATGGCCTGGTCGAACTTACGGACTTTAGCTTCGATTGATTGACGTATCTTGCTCATAGTCTAAAAGACTTAACTTCCTCTGGCAATTTTATCAACCTGTCCCCCACAAAACACGGCAAAAAATGGGATCACCCAAACAAACTGCCGGGGATGAAACCAATAGTGCGTCTTCCAGTCAACCAAGAATATCAACAAAATAGGCAAGACTACCATCACACCGAAAAACGTCCAGTCCGCGCGTGTCCACCCTTTAACCAGCGTATACGCTAAAAGCGGGACAAGGGCGTAAAATATCAACGACCCACCGCTTAAGTTAACCATCAACTTTTCAAAAAACTTCTGTTTCGGAAAATACTGGAACAAACCCACGACGGACTGGACGCCGTTAGGTGTCATCCCAAAAGTGCTATAAGAAGCATAATAAGCCCATAAACCTAATGCTACAGGAACAGTAAATAATATCCGCTTATCAGCAGCAAACAAACACGGCAAGAAAGCTATCATCGGGCCGTAAGCGTGGTAAATACAAGTGAAAAAAATTGTAATGACGTGTAAAACCGCGCCAAAAGTTTTATACTTCCTCAACGACAACCACAAATTTAACACCGCAAGGACGGGGAGGACGGAATATGGCCGGGCCTCAAAGGCATGGTAGACCATCTGGAAGTTGAACCCGTAAATGGCCATAGCTAAGACCGTCCCCCAAGCAGACATCCTAGAAACGCATACGCTATACAAAAGCCAAAAGCTAATAACCCACAACACTATTTTGATAACTGCCAGTTTTAAGAAATCGCGGCTTTCCATCCCAGTAACTTCCATCCGACCAACATCTATCCGCGGAGTCTTGCCAAGCCAATGAATGGACAGCGCATAAATCAAATACTCACCAGGAAACGACGTGTGGTCACCATAAAAAGCCTTATTGTCAAAGACCGTCTTTGATCCCTTACCTAAAATCGACGACAACTCAAAAAGCTCGTCTTGGTCGGGATGTTTTGTCTGGTAACAGTCAAACCGTAACCAGGAACCAATAAAGAATATGATTAGCGCGACCCAGAACCGGCCTTTCATCGTTTCCTCGAAAAATTCATTATTCCACCCGGCTTCACAATCTTTGCCTTCGCCTCTTCCTTCGCCTTCGCCTCTATCGCCGCTAAAACCCTATGCGCCTCATACTGCACCCTTGTCGCGCTTACCTCCAGCAACATCTGATTAGCCACACCCACGACACACTGTAAATGTCCCGACGATAACAACCGCGTCCCTATAACCAGCTCCGACATGTGTATAAAACTCTCCGGGTCCTTATCCCACAACTCCTGCCTCTTGGCCTTCCTCTGCCCTACAGCGTCGTCAACCTCATTATTCTCACGGTTATCCTCTCCCATATATCTCCCCCCGCAACCTCGCTAACTCTTCTCTCTCCTCAACAGAAACATTGACGTTCTCCGTCGATAAATCACTCAACAACCGGAAAACTTTTACCAACTCAGAAAGAGAATCCTTATGCGACTTGTGCAGTGCCAAAGCCTGGTCAGCGACGACATTTTCCCCTTTATCATTGACATAAATAAGACACTCGTCGATAAGATTTAATATTCTTACCTCATTCTTAATACGTAAATCTAAAACATGCTCAATGCGCTCCTGCAACGGCTTGCCATCAAGCTTATCTTTCTTCTTCGCTTCAGTTAATATTTCTTTAAGTAACGTCTCTTCCGCAACGGGAAGATTTTCGTGGGAATTGGAAGGATGATTTGGATTGGATTTACTCATTAGCTGCATTGTTTCACAGATTTAGAAAAAAGTCAAGTTTTTTTGAAAATTTTTTGGTGCGAGTGGGAGGGGAAGATATAGATATATTCATGGATGGGGCCGGCCTCTTTACCCCTAAAATACCATACATTCGTGCTCCACCACACAAATAAGCGGTTATATAAACTTATATACGGTTATAGCCTCATAACTTCCTATAATAACAGTTATGGTAAACTCCAGTCACAATATATAGACATGTATGCCCTATGTACCTCAATGGGTAGTGGCGTACAGATGAGTGGTATGTATAGTGCTAGTTATCCACAGGTTATCAACAGGTTATCCACATGTACACGGATGTACGCGCTCTGCCAACTTTTTACTTATATATATAAGCCGTCGTGGCGTGACTACGTGTACATTGTAAATATATGATATATCTATACTTATGTAATTTATGTACGTCACTTTATATATTTCTTTAAAAGTTTTATAAAAAAAGAGAGAGAGAGAGAGAAAACAGAGAGAACAATATGCGACCAACTCTCAAGTGACGTACATAAATCTCACAACCCTTACAATAAATAGACTTATGATGTACACGGTGTCTTTTTCTCGACGACAAACAAGATAAAATTAATATAAACAATTGAATTAAGGCAACTTACAGATTACGCATTTAAATAAATTGGCGTCCAAGTGGCGTCCAAGTTGGTCATTTTTAGTCATTTTTCGATGATTTTCGTTGATTTTTGAAATATATATGTCATACTAATTACTAATTTCAACTAAATAGTACTAAATAACAAAGGGGGGCACAAAATGGATAAAAATAAACACAAAATGGTTAGTTTTAGGCTTGATATTGATGATTATGAGATGTTAACGAAATGGTGTAAATCGGATGGTTACGAGAATAACATATCATTATACGTCCGGCAGATGATACAGGCCGGGCATGATAGCAGGCAAAAATCTAAAACCAACAATAATAAGGCCGACTACAAATCCAAATTTGAGAACCCGGCCACGCTGACTCTTGACGATATCTACACTATTACATATGAGGACTGGGAGAGTATGGATAAAGACGACCAGGATGCGGTTAAATCCCGGCGGGCACAACTTTTTACTGAACGTGAGAAAGAAAAGCAAATCCTCGACGACAAAAATAAATAAAATAAATACTTGACAATCACTTGCCATGTATTATACTATTGTTATGGCCAGGATAAGCCTGGCCGATAACGTGAGTATATAAGGAGGATTAAAAAATGAAAACTTACAACGAATTGAAAACTCAGCACCAAAAAGAAATGAACGAATTTACCGGAATCTTTTTTGCCTTTAACAACGCCCAATTTGACGAATTCTTCAAATTCCATTATTGGCTTCATAGT
>ERZ1292623.2881-Hain-H51-01um-R1-2881-length-15042-cov-7_pt1 | contig 15042 bp, 17 predicted proteins | sample MGYA00564398_ERZ1292623 | MGnify/ENA primary metagenome ERZ1292623 (study PRJEB36523, sample SAMEA6512633) | groundwater metagenome | collected 2019-01-07 | study: AquaDiva: Metagenomics assemblies of 32 groundwater samples
GCCGATTCCGCAATTTTCCGAGGCGTCAATTTCCGCGATTAATTTTTCCTACAATCCCGATGCCCAGGCCTGGGATTACATTATGGCCAATTCTTTCGGCAACAGCGCTGTTAGAGTGAGGTGATAAGAAATAGAATGAAAAAATATCTCTTCATTTTTTCTTTATCGGTTTTTTTAATCGTTTTTATATTGGCGATAAAAGTTTTTGCCGTCGACCAGACCAAGACCGCGGAATTTTTCGTTATCTCTTCGGATTCTCAGATTTCATCCGCCACCAGTTCTCAATTTACGGTTTATATCGGCGATAACTTATCCGGCGTTGCCAATCCGGTTAAGTCGGTCTATTTTACGGCTTCCGGAGTTTACACCGGCAACGGCACAATTAAATTTGAAATTGACAGTGATGCCGCCACGGCCAAAACTTTCACCCTGCCGAATGTCGGAACCGCGCCCACGCCCTTTGAAATCATTTACAAAGACGACACCAACAAAATCAATCCAATCTCCGCCGGTTCTTATTCTTACGCGTTTAACATCACGCCTTCGGGAGTGACGATTTCCGGCTTGGCGGCAAAAGCAAACATCACTCACCGTTTCGCGCCGCCCTCTTGCCCGGACGGCCAGTCGTCCAACGAAAAAATTAAAACCACCGAGCATTTCGTTATCTCTTCGGATTCTCAGATTTCATCCGCCACCAGTTCTCAATTTACGGTTTATATCGGCGATAACTTATCCGGCGTTGCCAATCCGGTTAAGTCGGTCTATTTTACGGCTTCCGGAGTTTACACCGGCAACGGCACAATTAAATTTGAAATTGACAGTGATGCCGCCACGGCCAAAACTTTCACCCTGCCGAATGTCGGAACCGCGCCCACGCCCTTTGAAATCATTTACAAAGACGACACCAACAAAATCAATCCAATCTCCGCCGGTTCTTATTCTTACGCGTTTAACATCACGCCTTCGGGAGTGACGATTTCCGGCTTGGCGGCAAAAGCAACTATTTCCCATCGTTATAAACCGCCTACCTGTGGCGGCGGTTATCCGGCCACCGGCGATTTGACTTCCGCTGTTTTTGACACCGGCGCCGAAGGCGCGGCTTACAATTCCGTTATGTGGAAGGGAAGCCTGGGAACGGGAAACACCGGGAAAGTAAGATTTCAACTTGCCGTTTCGGATATACCCGATCCCGGTACCTGGACCTACGTCGGTTCGGATGGAACAAGCTGCGGGATCAGTTTCTGGTATGACCTTCCCAGCCCCGATACGCCGAAAGAGCTGAAATGTTTTTCCGATTTCAACAACAAGCGGTATTTCCGCTACAAGGTTCAAATTTGCTCAACTGATTGTTCAGTCGGCGGCAGTTACACGCCGCAGGTGGATGACGTGGTGGTGAGTTGGAGCCCGTGAATAACATCTGACGAATGACATCTGACAATTATGACAAATTTTAATAAAACATTTAGATTTAGAGAGTTTCAAGTATATAAAGATGTTAGAAAATTCAGCAATGAATTAAAAGGGCTTTCAAAGAAAAGATTCCCAAGAGAAGAGCAATTCGGTCTTTTATCACAATTATGGAGAGCGCTCGACTCCATTGTTCTCAATATTGCCGAAGGAACTGATAGAGGAACAGACAAAGATTTCGCACATTTCTTAAACAATGCACATACCTCCCTAAATGAAGTTGTTGCGTGCTTAGATGTGGCGTTAGATAATGGATACATCACAAACGAAGAACACAAGTGCAGTTTGGAAAAAGCGGAATTATTAGCTCGCCAACTAACAGCATTTAGAAAAAAACTACTAAATGAGCCAAGTAAATAAACGTCAGCCATCAAATGTCAGTTGTCAAAGGTCGGGTGTCAGATGTCGAAGCGGCTTCAGCCTTTTGGAATTGTTGATTTACATCGCCATTTTGGCGGTGATGATGACGGTAGTTGTCGGGATTTTCATTTCCTTGAATAAGGGAAGGGGGGCGTCGGAAGCGCGCGGTGAAGTCAATTCCAACATCCGGTTCGCCGTTGAAAAAATTTCCCAGGACTTGAGAAGCGCGACTTCTTCAGCCGCGATTACCAGTCCCAATTCCACCAGCACGCCGACCGGCATTTTAACAATAATCATCGGCTCGGACACGATTTCCTACGCCACCACCACGGACAATAAGCTTCAGCGTTCAAAAAATGGAGTTCCCGAAACCGTCACCTCCGACGCCGTTAAGATTAACTCTTTGAGCTTCAAGCGCCTGGAGAACATCAATCCGATTTTCGGCACGAGCACCGCTTTTGTGAGCGTTGAAGTCAACGTTTCCGCCGGTTACCGAAGCGAAAGTCCGGACTGGCAGTATGAGGAAAGCAAAAAGGCGACGGTGGGGATTAGAAATTAGAATTTAGCGAGTGGAAAATAATAATGAAAACAACATCTTATAGAGATTTGATTGTTTGGCAAAAATCCAAAAGATTAGTAGAAAATCTTTATTCTACTCGCTACTCGCCGAATTCTAACAACAGTGGCGTGGCTAGTTTGCCGACCGTTATTGTTTTAATGATCCTCATACTTGCCATCGGCGTCGGGATTGCGGCAATGAGTTTTTCTGAAAATATTATTTCCATGGGTCAGAAGCAGTCGTCCGCGGCCCTGCTCTATGCCGAAGCTGGCGCGAGAGACGCGCTTATAAGAATCGCCAGAAACAAAAATTACAGCACCTCCGCTTATCAGCTCGTTTTTGTGACCGACGGCTGCTTAGCCGACGAAGGTTGTGCTACAATAACAGTAAGCACGGGCGTCGGCTCATCCTCGGACCCGAAAATCATCAATTCTGAAGGCAGGGTGAGGAGCAACTTCCGAAAAATCAAAGTTGAGGTGGTTCTGGATTCGTTTTCAAACGGAGAGATCGTCAGCGCCAAATGGCAGGAAATCGTTGATTAGCTTATTAGCAATAGAGCTAACAATTTAATGAAGCTAAATCTACTTAAACTTTTTACTCGCGACGAACCCATTGCCGGTTTGGAAATAAGCGATTCTTGTTTGCGTTTAGCCCTTTTATTAAAAGAGGAAAAAGGGGAGCTCCGCGCCAAGTCAAGCGAAGAAGAAGCGCTGGAGATTAAGGCGCTCGGCGAGAAACCTTTAAAGGGAGGGATTATCGGCGGCGGCGAGATTAAAAAGAAAGAAGATTTTATCGCGGCGCTGAACGAACTGTTGAAAGACATCAAACCGCGGATAAGATACGCGGTGGTTTCCATTCCGGCGGACAATGTTTACGCTCGGCTTTATTCTTTTCCGAAGACCGTCAGCGGCGAGAAATTAGAAGAGACAATGAAACTCACCGTCGGTTTTCAGTTGCCCGTAAAAGTTGAAGACACTTATCTTGATTGGGAGAAAACAAGCGCGGAAACACGCCGGAACGAGGTGTTTTTGGCGACTATCCGAAAACCGATTATTGATAATTACCTTGAAGCTTTAGCCGCTGTCGGTTTGCGGACAGTGGCGATCGAATTTCATCCGATGAGCGTCGCGCGAGCGGCCGACATTTCGCCCGGGAAAACGGTACTCGCGTTAATTTCGGGGAAAGAAAACATTACCGTGTCGGTTATTGAAAACAAAACCGTAAGATTCAACCGTACCATTCCGGCTAATCGGACAAACGCCGCCTCCTTCGCGGAAGAAATCAGGAAGGTGGTCGATTTTTACGAGTCGGAAAACAAAACATCCATTTCCGAAATCGTTTCCATCGGCGAGACATCGGCATCGGACGATCGTATATTACCCGCCAAGATAATGAAACTTTTTTCCGGTCATCCGAAAATTTCCAAAGACAGCGGCAAATGGTTAATCGCGGTCGGCGCGGCCTGGCGCGGACTTTTACCGAGGGCCGAAGACGCCTTGGTAAGCTTGATGCCGATTGGCACCGAGGAGGCCTATGAAAATCAGAAAGCCCTTGCTTTTGCGGAATTCTTGTCCGCCATTGTCATCGGGCTTTCCGCATTTTTCGCAGTCGTTTTTGTCGGCGTTTGGATTTTGATGACCTCGGTTCAGCAAAGCTTCAACGGCCGGCTTCAGTCGTTGATTTCTTTGCCTTTGCCGACCGACGCGCCGGAAATAGAAAGCCGGGCGAGAAATCTTAACGAAACCGTCGGAAAGGCAAGCAATATTCTGGGAACTATTTTCACCTGGAGCGGGCTTCTGGAAGAACTGAAATCAAGGACGATTCCGGGGATAGCGATCAACAGCGTGTCGTTGCCTGCGCCGGACGCCACAATGAATCTTACCGGTATCGCCCAAAACCGGCCCCAACTGAATTCATTCAAAAAATCGCTTGAAGAATCGTCATTGCTGACAGAGGTGGCCCTTCCCTTGGCTAATTTGGAGATGAAGGAAAGCATTCCGTTTTTAATATCATTTAGATTGCGGTAGAATGTGCTTACGTAGGGCAACGACAATGAGTTTAACTTGATTTATCGGAGTTATTCATTGATCAACTTCAACCGTTGATAAGTTAAAAAACATAAATTAAGCAATCGCGGTTGTTATCGGGGCATGTTTTCCAAAAAGCAACTTATTTTAAAAATTCTGAAGATAGCGGCGAGGGCGGTTATTGCCGCGGTCGTCGCCGTGATTGTCGTCATTTTTTTCAGTCAGCGGATTTCCAAAATCAGCTTCTCTCTGGCGGAACAGCGGACCACGGCTTTTATCTTGGGAAAAAGAAGCGAAACGACCGCTCAATTAGGGGAGGATTTCAAAATCGTGGGAGAAGCGGATAAAAAAATGAACGACGCCTTTCCGCCAACCGACAACATTTTGGGATTCGTGGGCGCCTTGGAAACATTGGCGCTTCGGAATTCGCTTCAGCAGTCCTTCAGTTTCGGCACGCCGGCTGATTCGGGCATCGATTACAATATAATCTTGAACGGCAACATTTTTATTTTCATAAATTATCTGAAGGACTTTGAAAGACTTCCTTTTTTCACCGCGATTTCAAGCGTAAGCTTAAGCGCTCCTGGCGGCTGGGAGGGGAATTCAACGATTTCAATGAGAGCGAAAGTATGGACGAAATAAGAATTTAGAATATGGAATTTGGAATGATGCCTGTTATAAAAAAGCTAAAACTTAAAAAAATCATTTATCCAGTTATTTTTGGCGCTTTTGCCGCGAGCGTCATTATTATTTTTGTTTCAGCGGCGGAGTTTTTATCCGAAGCGGTCAACAAAGCGTTCGTCTTGGATGCCCAATCGGCAGAATCGCATCTGGTTAAATTAGACCTACCCAACTTTTATTTAGCGGCGCAGAAGTTGGGGATTGAAGTAAACTTAGAATCTGGAATTCAGAATCTGGAATCTGGAACCGCGTCGGTCACGATTGCTGTTACCGAAGAGACAAACGCCGCCGCGACCACGACGACCACTACGCCGGCGCTGGATAAAACCGCGGTCAGGATAGAAGTTTTAAACGGCACCAAAACAAGGGGCTTAGCCGCTGACTTAAAAACGATCTTGGAAGCCGACGGTTTCATGGTTGAAAAAATCGGCAATATCCCGGAATTGTACGCCACAACTACTATAAGGATCAAAGAAAGCAAAAAGGATTATAGCCTGCTGATTAAGGAATCGGTTTCTAAAAAATATCAATTAGGGGACGACCTGATATTGGAGGAAAGCGAGATTTATGATATTATTATAATAGTGGGGAACAAATAACGGCATGGTGTTTATACGGCCATTGTGGTATATATGTCATTATAACGAGCAGGCGTGGCAAAAAGATTTTGATTGCAGATGGAGCAGCGTTTCCACTAAACCAGAAAGTTCTGATTATCTCATAAGGTCGAAAATTTAAAAATAAAATATTTATGGAAAACATTAATTTATTACTCGATATCGTTCTTGTTTTCGTGGGTATTGGGGGGGTGATCATGTTTAGGCGTTTGGGGCTGGGAGGAATCATAGGGAGCGCGGCGGCTCTGTTTAGCTTCAGCGCTTTGGTCTTGGGGTTCGCGCATTTAGTAGAAACCATTACCTTTCGAGTGGTGCATCTTGACGCAAATACCGTGGAATTCATTCACCGACTTATTGTGCTCGTCGGTTTCACTGTTTTGATCGTCGGATTTCGCAAGCTTAGGAGTATTGTTTCGCCGCAATAAAAAGCAAGGTGGATATTTTTTTAGGCGATGCTCAAGGTCGAAGAAATTATATGGTATAATAACCGTGCATCTGTCGGTGCATTAAACTAAATAACTATTATGGTGGACATTGAGCAATACAGGGCCTTAATGACCGAGGTCGTCCAGAAGCAGATTGTCATTTTAGGCCCCAACATTTCCGTATTGAAAGCGCGGAACGTTAAGGAATTAAAGGTACAAGACGATGGCGTGGTCACGGAAGTGAGCGGAGATCCGCAGGTAGCTTTCCAGAAACTCATGGATGAGTATGTGGCGCTTTCCGGACTCATCGTGAGAAACATTCTCGGCTCGATTATGAGCAAATACCCCGAGATTAAAATTAACCAGTAAAAGGCCGGTCCCCTTTTATTACCCGGGCGCATTATAAAATTAACTTTGATAGATCATGTCTAAAAAATATTTTGTTCTTTCTGCTCTTGCAGTCACTATAGTTCCTGCTCTCGCATTCGCGCAAGGGGCGGGCGCATCATCAGACCCGTCATGGTTTCCTCTGATGGAGGTTGCGGGCGTTATTATTGCGATATATACCGTGATAAGCATGTCGCAAGCTACGGGAGCGTCAACTGGCGGCGGGTTGCACAAAGTGTTTATGCTTTTTGTATGGGGAAGCATAGCCTTCGCTGCGGCGCTACTCTGGCGCGCCTATGGGGAAGTAACCGGTCAGGAAGCGGCATTTGTTCTAAGTTTTGTTTTCGAGGCGCTGCTGTATGTAGGGTTGATTTGTCTGGCTGTCGGAGGCCAGAAGGCAAAGAAGGTGCTTACTGTTGGTAAATAGTACAAAAGTCCTCGTACGAATGCTGGTAGTGCTGAATTATTGTCCCAGATGGACATCTTTATAGCAGTGTTTTTTCTCGTTTTGTTTGCCGCCGCGGCGGTCTTGTTCGTGTTTTGGAAGGACCGCCGGCTCGCGGCGGCTCTTGCAGTGCGGGAGACAGAAATCAAGAATCAAGCCGATAAGAAAATTGAAGAATACAAGTTGAGCATTGAACATGGCGGGGAAGAAACGAGTCGGCGAATGTACGAGCTCGCCATTCTCAAGGAACTTGGAGAGCGGATCGGCTACTCGCTTGATATCCAGAACATCGTGGATATCATCACCGGCTCGCTCCATCAGTTCATCAAATATTCCGCCGTATCCTACATTCTGCTCGGCGGCGAGAAACTCATCTTCAAAGTCCATCTGGAAAAGTCGGTTTCGCGCCCTTTCGTGGACGAGGTGCGGGACCGGATGCTGAAATCTCTTTCCGCGCTTCTTGACCGGGAATTCAAAAAGAACCAAGTGGAGGAATTGCTTTCGGGCGCAATCATTTTGGAGGATATGGAGGTGCCGGTCAATTCATTTTTCAACATCCCGCTCATTATCGGCGAGAAAGTGGTGGGCGTGCTCACCGTGGCTGACAGCGAAACGGGTCTCTATAAAGAAGAGGAGATGACGATTCTTTATAAAATCACCGCTCAAGCGTCGCAAGCGGTCACGCGCCTGCAAGAAGTGGTGGAAAGAGAACAGCGCAAAGTGAATTCCATGGTGGAGAGTATGACCGAGGGGGTCATCATGACCGATCAGGATTACCGAATTCTGGTGGTGAACCCGGCAGCCAAACGAACTCTCGGCCTTGTAGAGAAAAATGAAATTACCGTTTTTGACATTATTGACGCGCTCGACGGCAAGTTTGATATCCGAGGCAAGCTGGAAGAGAGCGTAAAATTGGGGAAGACTCTGACTGCGGAAGATATTGTTATTTTAGACCGATTCTATCAGATTTTCGTGGCCCCGGTGCGGAGCAATACCGGAATTGGGGGGGAGGAGGTTTTAGGAGGCGTGGTGATTTTCCACGACGTTACTCATGAAAAAGAACTCCAACGCCTCCGCGAGGACTTCATCTCCATGATGGTGCACGAACTCCGTTCCCCGTTAAGCAACGTGATGAAAGTCCTCGAGCTTTTGGGAGAGGGGACTCTGAAGCCGGGAGACAAGGACTACGGAGAAATGACCCAAATGGTTTCGGCAAACACCCGCGGAATGCTGGAATTAGTGAACGATCTTCTCGACGCGGCCAAGCTGGAAGCCGGAAAGTTTGAGATCCACCGACAACCTGCCAATATCAAAGAAATTATTCAGGATAAAATACGTTTTTATGAACTTGCCGCCAAGGAGGCCAAGCTTACTCTCCGGTCCGTCTTGGCAGACAACCTTCCGGGGGGCGTTTCTCTCGACCCGATCCGCATCGAGCAAGTTCTCAATAACTTCCTTTCCAACTCCCTAAAGTTCACCAAACCGGGCGGGACGATCACGGTACAAGCCTTCCCACATACCAGGGGCCAGAACCTGGACCAAGAGGCGGGGCAGGCCCACGTTGAATGGTTATTGCACGGCGACGACAAGAGCATCCAAAACCTTCCGAACTCCCTGATTATCGCCGTCACCGATACCGGAGTGGGTATTACCGAAGAAAGCCTGCCCCAGCTTTTCAACAAATTCAAACAATTCCAGTCCCGGACCATGAGAGCCGAACAAAAAGGGACCGGACTCGGCCTGGCTATTGCCAAGGGTATCGTCGAAGCCCATGGCGGAGTCGTCGGAGTGGCCTCGGAGGAGGGAGCGGGGAGTACCTTCTACTTTACCTTACCCCTCCAGTGATTAATTCTTTAATTTTATGGAAAGCATAATAAAAATATTAATTGTTGACAACGACGAGACTTTTCTGAAAATAACCAATGATTGGTTCCGCGAACAAGGGTTTGCGGTTATGACGGCTAGGAGCGGCGAAGAAGCCCTGACTATTCTGGACCACCATTTGGCAGACGTTGTCCTTATGGATGTGGCCATGTCTCCCATGAGCGGGATTGAGGTCTTTGAAAAAATAAAGGCCAACCCCAAAACTAGCGCCATTCCGGTTTTCATGATTTCCAACGTCGGCGAAGCCGAGTATATTTCACGGGCCCGCGATCTTGGCGCGGCTGGCTACTTTGTAAAATCCAATTTCAGCCTTAAAGACCTGTCTGAAAAAATAGACAGAATATTGCATATGGGCCAATAGATACATGACCGCGCAACCCCCCGACACATCAACTCTCTGCTCGTCGGGCGGGAACTCCGGATGCTGGAGTTAAAAAGAGAAATAAAAAATTAAAAGAAGCGCATGGTAACAAAAGACACCAACACGAGCAAGGCCAAACTTCCGGTTTGGTTGTCTCTGTCCCTGCTCATTTGTTCCATCGTAGGGGCAAATGCGTATGCGGTTCTGGCCGTCCGCGGTTTCTTGCCCATGAGTTGGACGATCTTCTTTTTGTTGCTGTCTTTGCTGATTTCGGCGCAGTTTATCACCCTCGCGATTTTTTGGTACCGACGCGCCGTTTTTGGTTTTCGGGCCCAGGTTGCTATGCATATTTGGACCGGGATAAGTGTCTGGTTCTGGTTGTTCGCGCCCCTCCTCTACTTATTCACGGTAAACATAGATTCACTTCAATTACGTTTTGTTGCCCTCGCGTTTTTCTGGGAAGTTCCGATTTTAGGCGGCTTGGTTGTTCTTTTTTCTATGGCAAAATTTCGATCGCTTGAGTCATTTGTTTTAAAGAATGGCACCAAGGGAGAATTGTCTGATAACGGAAATGATTTATACCGGAGGGCGCTTAACTACCCGCTATCGGTAGGCACTACCACCTTCTTAATCACTTTTCTGGGATATGCCGTTGGAGCCTGGTCGGTCTGGTTCCTCGCCGATTTACCCACCATTGAAGCCGTGAAAAATGTTTTTAATGGCACCATCCCGGCTCTTTTTTTGGGAATTTATTTTTATTTGGCGCTTGATAGAGCGACCATACCCATACGCGTAAGCATTGAACAAATAATTGGACGCGATAATGTTCCCAGGCGCAAAATACACCACCGAGTGCTGATCGTGACCATCGCCACGCTGCTGGCAAGCGTCATTTTAATCAATTTCTTGACACTGCAATCTCTCCAGGAATCAATACGGTTTGATGTTATATCGAGGCTGGAGAGCGGCATAGAGCACATTGGGGTCAAAATTGAAAATAATGGCCTGTTGTTGCCGGGAGATCTAGACATATTTAAAATCGGAGACAGGGGTCGGGTAGACACGGTTGGTATTGGAGAGGAATTTTCATCGGGATATCTTTCCTCCGCCACCAATGATTATATCAATAACCGCGACTCCGGTTTTATTGACGACTTCAAGAACGACTTGAAGGTGGTGGCTTTTTTAAAAGGGCCAACTCTTGCTGATAAAAAAATAGTAGCCACTGTCTATTTAGCGGATTTTTATTCTCTCATATATAGAGTCGCGCCGTCTTTCATATTGGTCGAGTTTTTTATTATGATTTTGTCCGGCGGATTTATCGTTTATTTGACAAGGAATTTAGCCGGCTCAATATCCGCGCTTTCGGATGCCGTTCGGCGAGCGAAACACGGCGACGGGACTTTTGAACCTCACCCTGACAGCGCCGACGAGATTGAAGAACTTTCCCATTCTTTCGCTCATTTTATCAATGAAGCGACTTCGCTTCGTAGCAGTCTGGAGAAGAGCGTCCAGATACGAACCAAGGAGTTGGAACTAGTAAAAGAGGATTTGGAAAAACAAAACAAGAAGCTTTCTGACAGTAAAAAGGCCATGTTGGGCGTATTGGAAGACGAGAGAAAATTGGAAGAAGAATTGCGTAACGGAAAAAATCGCTTGTCGGCCATCATTTCCTCTATCAGCGAGGGCGTCATTGTGGTGGATATGGATTCGCGCGTTCTCTTGGTTAATCCCGCGACGCAGCGTCTTTTAAGCATGTTCCCATCGGATATTATCGGTAGGGATTACAGGGAGTTAATCGGCTTGTATAAAAATGGCAAGGAAATAAGTCAATCCGAGCATCCCGTAAACAAATCCCTTGCCACGGGTCAGACCACAACGATTCACTCGGGTGACGGCATTGAACTCCGAGCGTTGTCAAAAAGACGATACCCGGTCGCTATGTCGGCGGCTCCGTTCGGGGGTATTGATATTATCGGCTTGGTCATAATTTTCCGGGACGTAAGTGAAGAGCAAAAACTGGAAGAGACGAAGAATTCTTTCATCTCTGTGATTTCCCATCAGTTGCGCACTCCCCTCACCTCGGTGCGCTGGTTTATAGAGATGCTCCTAGGGGGTGATGCCGGGCCCCTGACTCCGGAACAGCGTGATTTTGCCGGAGAGGCCTATGCCGGCGCCGGGCGGATGGTTTCTCTGATAGATCTACTTTTGCAAATAACCCGAGTGGAGGCGGGTCGCCTAAAAATGGAACCGGTGCCGTTGAATATCGACGTCGTTACCCGGGAGATTATCACGGGTTTGGCATCCCAACTTGCGGCTAAACATCAGCGAGTGGAAGTTCACGCCGCGCCTTCCTTGCCAACGCTTAATTTAAACAAAGATGCTTTATGGCAGGTTATTCTCAATCTTCTTGCTAACGCCTCACGGTATTCGCCGGCAGGCGGCAGTATTGTTATTTCAATTGTTTCAAAAAATAAATTAGTTGAATATGCGGTTAAAGACAACGGCATTGGTATTCCCGAAAATCAAAAGAACAGGATTTTTGAAAAATTCTTCCGGGCAAGCAACGCGGTCAAAACCGTATCAGAGGGTTCCGGCCTCGGATTATTTTTGGTTAAATCATTGGTTGAAAGCTGGAATGGCAGAATCCGGTTTGAATCCGAAGAAGGAAAGGGCACAACGTTCTATTTTACCATTCCGCTTGCCGAAGAAAGGCCGAAAAAGAAGGTGCGATAGGCTCTTGCGTAGAGTCAGAAACCCGGAGTATTATGTTTAGGTGAGCCGGATCATATACTAACGAGCCGGGAAACGAATAAATTAATGAATAAAACCATTTTGGTAATTGAAGACGACGACTTTGCGGTCAAAGCTTATAAGCTTAAATTTGAGAAGGAAGGATTTAGTGTTCGGGTCGCTCTTGACGGGAATGAGGCGATAGCTTTTTTTGAGAAAGATCCGGTAGATCTGGTGATCCTCGATTTGATGTTGCCCGGGATTAACGGGTTCGACGTCCTGGCAGCCATGAGAAAGAACAAAAGGTGGGGCAAAACTCCGGTCATTGTGATGAGTAATTTAGGCCAGGAGCAGGACATTAAGAAGTGTCAGGACCTGGGGATCAGCGATTATTTCATTAAAAGTGATATTAAAATTAGCGAAGTAGTTCTGAAGGCAAAAAGCCTATTAACCAATTAGCTCTTATCAGCGAAAACACGACTCCACCCGGGGATGATTGAGGGAGTCGGGGTTATCCACACCCCCCCTTGCCATACAAGAGTATAAAATATAGAATTCAGGGTAACGTAGGGTTGATTTTTATAAATTTATTCACAATTTATGACTCATAATTCCAAGAAAAAGGGCTTTACTTTATTAGAGCTTTTGATTGTTATCGCGATTATCGCTATTTTATCGGTTATCATTATTTTCGTTTTGAATCCGGCGGAAACTTTGAGAAAAGCGCGCGACACCCAGAGAATGTCGGACCTGAATACTTTGAAAACGGCTCTAGGGCTTTATCTCACTTCTACCACCACCATTGACCTTGACGGCGGCGTGGGAGCTAATTTTACCTGCTTGAACGGTAGCGCTGCCGACGCTGAAATCGCTTATAGCGTTGATTTGGCCAACCAGGCTTGTTCCGGCAATCCGGTTGAAGGGGGCGATACCGGCGCTACTTTCATATCCGATTACTGTTATTCGCTTACCGCGGCTTCGGGAAGCGGTAACGTTGATGGGACCGGTTGGGTGCCGGTTAATATGGCTGGATTAATTGGCGGTTCGCCGATTTCCAATTTGCCGCTTGACCCGACTAACAGCCTTGCCTCGTCAACGCAGCCGACTTCGATAGATTATGTTTATCGGTATGCTTGTCAAAGCACCGGCGCTGCCGGAAAACCGTCCAGAGTTTTTGAATTAGGCGCGGTTTTGGAAAGCGAGGCCTTCACCCTTGAAGATAATAGGATGGCGAAAGACGGCGGTGACAGCACGTCTTATTATGAAGTAGGAACGAGTTTAAAGCTTATGACAAGCGGTTATTGAGATTGTCCAAGACAAAATAAAGCGGCTTCTCTTTAAAGAGAAGCCGTTTTATGTTAGTATAAAATCGCGGTTATGAGTTATGAGCTGTTAGTTATAAGCTTGAAATGGTTGCCGCCGGTTTTTTTCGGCATCGTTTTCGCCACGGCGGTTTTTTTGTATCTTTCCCGTCACCGGTTGAATGTCATAGGTTATCCAGCCCGAGACCGGTCCGTCTCCGGCGGGAAGTCATTGATTGTCGGTTCCATTATGTTCCGTTTTTTCTACGCATTTCTGCTGACGGTCAGTCAGTATTACGTTTGGTCGCAGGATAAATTCACCCAGATATTGCTCAATTCGTCGCTCGTCCAGACAATTCCAATTTCGGGGATTTTTAATAAAATCTGCCAATTGCCGCTTGTCAATTGTCAAAAGTTTGGTTATTTTCTGTTCTATTCTTACGGTCGTTTTTGGCTGAACGCCTTGATTTCCGTGGCCGTTGCCTTCGTTTTTTATCTTTTTTTGAAATCCCTACAAAAACATCAAGCGAGGTTTTTTGAAGAAGGCGAGGCGGAACTGGGCTTTTTGTCCGCCCTAATCGTCGGCTGGCCTAATTTCGTCGTTTTTCTGTCCCTGGTCTTTATCCTCGTAATTTTAATCTCCATCTTCCGGCGCGTTTTTCTCAAACAATTTTACACCACTCTCGGCTGGCCCTTTATCCTGGCCGCTTTTGCCTCTTTGGTTTTAGGAAGCAATCTAATTGCTATCTTGGGGCTTGGGGTTCTTTATATTTGAGTTTTTGATATGATTATATAAAAAGATGTCCCACATCACCGAGATTAAACTCAAGGATTTGTTAAAAAAATCGGGCTTGATTAGTAATGAAGTTTTTCAGTCGGTGAAAGACGAATCCTTAAGGTCCGGTCAGGATTTGACGGATGTTTTAATAGGGCGCGGAGACATCACCGAGGAATATCTTTCCGAATTGCTCCAGCCGTATTTCGGCGCGAAAATCGTTGACTTGAAAAAAGTTACCATTTCGCCGGAAACTTTGGGACTGATTCCCGAAGCGTACGCCAAATTAAAGAACATTATCCTTTTTGAATTTGATCCCGAAATCAAAACGGCCAAAGCGGCGATGCTTGATCCCCTGGACTATGATACGATCGAATTTTTGCGGGCGAAGCTCGGCGTCTGGATAGAGCCGCACCTTACCACTTTAAGCGGTTTAAGATACGGATTAAAACAATATAAAAAAGAAATCGGAAAAGAATTCAACAAAATTATCGCCGAAAATATTGAAAAATCAATGACGGTGGTCGAAGACCCCGACTTGGTTAAGATGGCGGAAGCGGTGCCGATTGTCGCCATTTTGGACAGCGTCATTGAACACGCGGTGGCTTTGGGCTCTTCGGACATTCACTTTGAACCGCTCACCAAAGAGGTTTTGGTGCGGTTTCGCATAGACGGAATTATGCATGAAATCTTGAGTTTGCCGAAAATAATCGCGCCGATTTTAGTCGCCAGGGTGAAAGTTTTGGCAAATCTTCTGATTGACGAACATAAGGTTCCTCAAGACGGCCGTTTCAAATTTGAGCTGGAAGAATTCGGCATTGACGTTCGCGTGAACGTGATGCCGGTTTTCCACGGCGAAAAAGTGGAGATGCGTTTGCTTAAAAGTTCGGCGCGGCCCCTAACCCTTGAAGACCTCGGTCTTTCGGCGAATTCCGTTAAAATCGTTTACGACGAAATAAGGAAAACGCACGGAATGATTTTGGTTACCGGGCCGACCGGCCACGGCAAAACTACTACGCT
>ERZ1292623.2882-Hain-H51-01um-R1-2882-length-15040-cov-4_pt1 | contig 15040 bp, 24 predicted proteins | sample MGYA00564398_ERZ1292623 | MGnify/ENA primary metagenome ERZ1292623 (study PRJEB36523, sample SAMEA6512633) | groundwater metagenome | collected 2019-01-07 | study: AquaDiva: Metagenomics assemblies of 32 groundwater samples
GCATCCTGGTCAAAAGCCGGGAGATTGTTATACTCCCAGTCGATCACCAGCTCACGGATGATGCTGTCCTCCATGTGCTTCGCAACGGCGCTATCCTGCGCCATAGTACGATTGCCATAATGAATCTTCAAACCATCAATAGTAGTTTCGTAGCTCATTAGACACCACCCTTGGTAAGAATAGTAACCAAGTTTTCAGGACGATAGAGCTTGACGCCGTATCGGCAGGTAGTGACATACTCCTCACGCTGGAGGTCCTTGTTAAACTCGGAATCAACCGTGGGCATCTGTCTCCAGGCTCCAATGAACGGGAGAACATTGCCCGCAGCAGAGAAGAAGAGATTGGCCACGCCATCCGTAGTGACAGACACCGAGTTAACAGTTTCGGTGAGGCCAGACGGAAGGTAATTAGAAGTGTACACATCGAACCCATACACGTTTTTCACAAAACGCATACCAGTCGCAATCCCCGTAGAGATGAGACCTTCCCACATGGGGTTGTTGCTCACGTTAACGAGATTGGACAGGGTGTTGAGAGTGTATTCAACCGACGGATCAACAATAGCCATCAAATTCGTCTGGGGAACATTGGCTTTCTTCAAACTGTACAAAGCCTTGGCAAAATCAGCCAAAGCAATAACAGAAGAAGTGCCGCTTCCAACGAAACGATGCGGAGCTCCGTTAATGTTATTAAGAGCAGAGGCAGTCTGCTGACTCTGAAGAGCAAGAACGTCAGTTTCAACCTTCTCCTCAATAGCCCGACGCTGCCCAGGAACGAACGCAGCGATAAGCTGACCAGAGTAGAAGCTGTCCTGCATCGCCTTGCGGGTGATGTAGGTAGCACTGCCAATGTAGTCAGTGATAGAGAACTGGAACTCGCCACTATCAATGGCGTCATACTTGACCGGGCTATCTTCAACGATATTCTGAATCGTAGCCGTGCCAATACTCGGAATAGTGAAGGTGTTTCCATCCGGGAACTGGTCAAGCCACTTAACGTACTTAGTGGCCATCAGATCGTCCCGAAGAATTTCCTTCAGTTCGTTAGACCACAATTCAGCTCGAATCAGGTGGTCCATGGTATTAGTAGTGTTGGACATAATTTATCCTAGTTATCCGTAAAACCTAGAACCTTGTTCCTTAGCTTTGCGGTGCATTTCTTGCTGTGTAGCAGGGCTGTAGTATAGGGTCGGGTTCTCTTTCCGCAACTTCTGGAAATGAGCGAAGTTCTTTTCTCCCGACACCGGAGCAACACCCTCGGTATTTAATGAACTGGTCCTGTCAGTACTAGTTGTAGTAGAAGCAGTCCTAAACATTGCTAAGAAAGCCTGCGGACTTTTGGCAGCGAGTGCTTCCATCTCTTTAACAGACAGGGAAAGCTCTCTAGCCTTAGCTACAAGAGTTTCCGTAGCTTTTTCTCCGTAAACCTTCTTCATTTCAGTGTCAACGAGAGAGATGTTGTCTTCTCGTCTCTTAGCACTTACTTTACTATCTAATACTTTGGTAACAAGACCTTCTAAGTCTTGTGTAGAAAGGGCTGGAGTCTCTTGTGAAGCATTCTCAGATGCTTTCTTTTCGAGCCTGGTAAGCAGCTCTTCGGTGGTTTCTCTCTTCGCAAGGTCCTCACGAAGTTCCTTCAAAGAACTTTCCAAACTCTTGATGTGCTCCTGAGCTGGCGATATACTCGACAGGGCTGCAGGAATGTCCTTGTATTTCTTCCCTTCTCCAACCAAGGAGGCCAGTTCGGCAGGAATAGATACAAGAGGTGTTTCTACAGGGGTTTCTGTAGCAGGTGCGCCAAAAATACTAGCTGGGACAGCGGTTGCTGCCTGTTCTATAGTGGTGTTGACTTGGTTAGTCATTTGTGTTATGCTTTCTCAATCCTAATTAGACTCATTAAAGATGTTAAAGTTCGCTGTTCTGCCAGCTTATCCGCTTGAAATAGCGCCCAAGACGGTAATTTATAGGCTTCCTCTGCCTGAGCCTTCTTTAGAGAAGCCTCGTAGTCCTCCTTCAAGAGAGTGGCTAGTACATCCAGCACTGCCTTGGACCCCGACAGTTGACTAAGAAATACAGCCTTCTGCTTGGGGTCTTTTATATGCTTTGTCCAGCGAACTGAGGCTGTCATAGGTCCGTACTCGTTGCTCCGCTAGCAAGCACATCTTCCTGCACCACGTTAGCAAGCTTGGCTGTCTTTGCCTGCTCGAACAACTGAGCATTGTCTTGGAACAGGCTGTATCTATCCCAATCAAAAGCGTCTTCAAGCATGCGGGAAATGTTTTTCCCCTGGATATGCGGAAGAACAATCTCTCCCAGACGGCTGTTAAATACGCCGTTAAGATTCTGGACAAGTTCTGCTCTAGCAGAGAAATGGCGAGCTCCCACCGGACGAATCTTCCCTCTGGCGGACAGGTCTTCCTTTGTAATAGATAGAAAGGCCACAGCTCCAAGATCATCATCCATAGTGCGCACAACATCCACCGCATTGATATTACGGCGGGCAGTCTCAAGCATCCTGTTCAATGCAGGTTCTATGAAATTCACTTCAAAGTTCACCGTCTTGTCTTGGAAGATGCGGCCTGCGGCATTTTCTAGAGCCCCTACCTCAAAAGCAGTTTTTTCTCCTGGGGTACGTATACCCATCGCTTGTCTAGGAGCTCCTGCCATCTCTTCCATAGATTGTTCAAGAGCGGCGATCTCGTTGTTAGCTATTAACACACTGCTGTCTACAGGAATAATAGAAACGTCTCCGTCCTCTCTGCAAAAAGCCTTGGCTCCTGGCACCCAGTCGAAATCCTCAACATCTCCTCTAATCTTCAGAAGAGGCCACGAAATGAAATCCAAAATATCGGCTTTTAAATTTTCTATATGGTCAATTCGGTACTGCATTCCCACTAGATTATCCAGCGGACCCATGCCGTACAGATTGTCTGGGCGCAGTCTCCACCCTACGTGGATTATCTGGGATTTTCCCAACCAGCTAGGATTGGGTTTCTTGTAGACTACCCATTTTCTATCAACTACAGCTATCTCGTAGTTGGGATATGTCTTGTTGTCCGTAGGGTCGTAGACATCCCCGAGTAGGTATAACACCTCAGCGTATCCAGAATTTAAATATTCTGTGTAGCTTCCAAAACCATCAATGCTATACGCAGAAGCCTTATCTACATCCTCGGGTCTAAATTCACTAAGCTTGGCTCTATAGTCTAGAACCTTTTTATACACCCCAGAATTTCCCAAGCCTTTTATTTCTTCCAGTGTCTTGATAGAACGCATAATCTTTGGAGTGTTGTCGAAGTGCACGGCAGTAGGGTCGAACACAATATCCATTGGACTGACGCGCACCAATTTTGGTCCTACGTATCTAGTAATCTCCTCCCCGTCTTCATCCTTGTACACACTGTTTTCGTAAACAACCTCTCCAAAAGCATTTCCATAGTCTATGTAGTCATACACAAGCCTGGAGAGAGTCTCTCTGAAGCTGGATTCCTTCACCTTGGAAGACATATACGCTTTTACAGCTTTTACCTTATTGTACTCCTCGTCTTCTAGGGCAAATCCTTCCCATCTGAGCCACTGGTCCCCAGGATAAAGGGCTGCCATGTAATTGGCATGGAGATTGTCACGTATCTGGCAAAGTTTCGGTCTAGTGGTTTTATTACTATGCGGATTCTTGGAATTAGTGGTGTGTGTGGTGTCTCTTGCGAACACATAGTTTCTGATTTCCAGCTTCTCGTCCAGCCACACACGTCTCGCAGAGTTCCATCTCATCCACATCTCTGCTACTTTAGCAGCAAGGGTTTCGGACTCCATCATACTTTGAATTTCTAAAATTTTATTCTTCACATTACACCGCCGAATCTAGGATGATAAGAAACTGTAGGCAATCTCTGTTGCATCCTGTCTCTCTTTGGAGGATAGATAATCTCAACTGCAGACGCCAAACAATCTTTTACGTCATCGTGAGGAGGACGGCGCATGACAAGTTCTTCTTCAAGAATCTGGCAATTGCCCCCTTTGTAGTGATATACAGCACTGTTCTGGTACTTAGGTTCAAGAATAGTGGCAACACGTTCTTCCTTGCTGCCTTGTCCTCTGGGATTAAAATCCTCGATAACAAAATAACTTCCGTTGGCTTGAACACTTTCTTTCAAGTTCTTCACAATAGCCATCTGTGCAGCAGTTACTTCAGCTCGTATTTTCCTAAATCCCCATTTAATGTGCGCTTCAAGAATCTTACTGTAATATTCCTGAATACGATCTGTCTTAAACCTGTATATATCTAAAATATAAATACATCCTTGGTGATCCATACCTATCACTACGATTACAGTGAAATCCGCTTGTTTATTCAGGCTGTATGCAAAATCAATAGCAGCAATAACATTGAGGCGTTTATCTCTGAAATACCAAACTCCTGCTGTTTGAGAAAGAAAGCCCTTATCGTAATACTGAAAAGATTCTCTAGGTATTGGAGCAGTGTCGTCACTATTAGGATCATTGTAATACTGCGCTCTAAATTGGCTCTTGTCCAAATACTGTGCTTTCTTTTTAGAAAGAACTTCCATACTGAATCCAAACCATTTCCCGTCCACCCTACGTTGGCGGGGCCACAAAAACTCTCCCGTACCATCCCCTCTATTCTCTACCTGACGTTCAAACACCTCAAATACAGAGCGGGTATCGAACAATTCTCCCTCCTCAGTAAAGAGGTCTTCTGCCATATCAACCAAGTCTTGGTACAAATCTTTGGGATGGTAGCGCGTCCCTACCACCCACTCAACAGCATCCGTATTTTCAATAGAAGAGAGCAGAGAATACGCTTCTAGCACCTTGGCTCTTCCTTCTTCCGTATACGCATTCTCGTACACAACCACATCGTCCATAATAGACACAGAACAGTGCATGCCAGTGATGGTGGAAGTGAGCCCTGCTGTGAACACCGTAGGGTCTCTAATTCCCTCTTTCTTTCTAATAGGGTGGTCTACAGATATTTCACTGCTAGTCCAGCGTTCTCTTTTCCCCTCATCAGTATTTACCATTTCAGGCCAATAGCGCCTATAAATATCACAAGTAAGAATATCCTTTATAGCTTTAAGCTGCTTTTCTGCCAAATTGGCGGTAGAAGAAATATAAAGGATAGTCGTCTCAGGTTTTCTAGTAATTTCCCAAGCTGCTCGATAGGCTACAAGGGCAGACTTCTGGTGTCCTCGCGGAAGTAGTACAAGCTGATGGCTCTTCGCATCCTCTCTGTTCCACCATGAAATGAGTGAGCCATGTACCCCTCCTAACAATCTGTGAGGAGCTACAAGACGAATAAAAAATTCCAAGTCCTGTTCTGCTCTAGCACGAACAGCCTCAACCTTGTCCTTGCTCAATGAACAAGTCCTAAACGTCGCATATCAGCGTCAACATCCTCTGTCTCTGCGAGAAGACGAGCTTCTCTCTTCTTTCTAGTAGCAGGCTTCTTTTCCCATTTCCCCTCGGCAAGCCACCTGGCAGCATTAGCACCCTTGCCTCCCTCTTCTCTAGAGGTAGCTCTAAGGTTCTCTATAGCCTCAGACTTAATCTTAAGTTCTAGTTCATCTCTCCAGGAAGAGATATAGGGCTGAAACCAAGAAGTTTCCGTTAGTCTCACCCAATGATCCCAACTACCAAGCAGAGCCCTAGCTACTTTATATTCTGTAATATCTGCGATATCTAAGTATATTTTCTTAGCCGACAGTGTAGTAGTATCAAAATCCGTTAAATTGAAAACAGGGACAATATCCCTGCCATTGGTAAACTCTTCAAATAAACTCTGCGTTCGATAACGGCCCATAATATCTTTCAGGGGCCAGCTTTTCTGAATATCCGCGAGAGAGATCATTTCTTCAGGAGCTCTTCTCGTTTTCTACGTAACTGTTCCAATTTTGCTTTGTCCAGCAAAGACGCTTGCCCGAGTTTTACTCGGAGTTCAAGCTCATCCATTTGATCTGATATTTGATGGAGCCTCTGTTTTTCAAATTCTAAAGCGAGTGCGCTTTGCTGAACATATCTTTGGTCTGCTGCCCACACAGAAACCTCCACTGTTCCAGCAATAAGCACTAAAGAAACACTTATTGTTCCTAAGAAAATATTAAAATTCTTAAATTTAGATACAGGTTTCAAAGAAGTTTACTCCCTACAATAGTAAGAAGAGAGGCAACCAGGGCTCCCACAACAGACATTCCAAACCAAAACCATCTTTCATGTATACCAACTATCACAGTACTCTTCAAATTTCCCACTACCAGGGCAGAGATTTTTTTTTCGTGCTCTCCTACTACTTTATCAAGCCTGATAGTAGTTTCTGCCAGTCTCTTTATATCTCCATCCAATCGTATCAACTCACGAAGAGCTTGGGTAAGTTCTTTAATATCTGTACGTACTTCTCCGAAGCGGGCATTCACCTCTTCCCTGAGCATCTCTAATTTATACTCTACCACCATACCCACTTCTCCGACTTCATCACGAATATCCATTAAATAGCACTGTATGCTAATATTTTCATTCTGACCCACCAGCAAACGTCATTACAATCTCCATCAGGATAAGCACAATCCCCCAGAGAAGGACAAACCGTAGAACTTTGGCGTCCTTCTTTGTCATCGGATACCTCCAGTGTGATCCAGCCACCACAGCCACCCGCCGACGCCGACCAGCGCGGGGATGACGATCAGCGCGAGGATGATGACAGCGTAGAGATAGGTTTTCATCGGATACCTCCAGCGATCAACAGCGTGAACAGCCCGATCAGGAACCCTCGAACGATCTCCTGCGCGGCCCACATCCGGCTAGAGCGTTTGCTTTCCGCCACCCATTCCTCGCCTGCGGTGGAATCAATCCGCCTGACTGGCGGCGTGAACCAGAGCACCATCCAGATGGCGAGCGGCATGGCGATGGCAGCGGCAATCGGTAGGGCGGCGACCTTGTGCCACCAGGGATAGAGCGCGAGACATGGAGCGCCCCACAGGAATCCCCGCACAGCGAGCGAGAGCCAAGCAGAGCGTGCGACGAGACCAACTTGATACCAGTGCAGCTTGTGCTTGTTGGGGCGCTCTCCGTGCAATGCCGGCCCTATGGCGTTCCCCCACCCAACTAGATGCTCCCCAACCGCCCACAAGCCAGCCAGAGCGGCGATCTGCCACCCATCCATCCCCAACCCAAGGTAGTATCCCAAAGTCAGCCCGTAGGCCAACAGAGCGGCTCCACGAACGATTGGGGACACTGCTCCCATGCCTCTTAGTCTGTCAAGTCCCGCACAGACAGGAAGGAGAGCAATGTGGAGAAGACTCATTTTAGCTCGCTTTCATCAATCCGTGCTCTTCCAAAATATCCAGAACAGCAATAAGTTTGGTTCTAAGTGCAGCGACATCCACTAGAAGGGCTTCATAGTCTAAATCTAGTTCTGTAGTGTGTGTAACTAGCAAATTGATAGCTGTAGCCACAGCATCTCCCTGAGCAGCTCCTACATACCCAAATGGGGAGGTTTGTGTAACCGCCGTGGTAACCACAGCAGTGGTAGCCGGCGCGGCTATGGATGTAGCTGTTAAAGCTGCTGGATCAGCAACAAAAGCTTGAGCATCTCCAATCAGAGGAAAATCAAAAGAATCTACGAGTTTACTTTTACTATCTTTAAGAGCAGCCATATTATTTCCTGTTAAATGTCATGTAAAACTTTTTTAATAATCGTAATACTTTCTACACCAACTTCGTCCGCAACGCCGCAACGTCGTTGTTCAAGGCGGTCAGGCGGTCGGCCGCACCCGGCAGCCCGAGCGTCGCCTCGCGCATCGCCCTACCCTGGCCGCGCTCCAGCTCGGCTATCTGCGCCTTGATCTGAGCGTTGAGCTGTGCCGTCGTCTTCGGCTCTAGCACCTCCGTCTCGATCACCTCGGCTGCCGTGATCTGCACCGTCGCGGTTTTATTGTGCAGCGCCGGATTGTAAACGACAGCCGGCACGGTGCGCACCGGGCGACAGGCCGGGAGCCCGTCGACCAGCTTCGACACCGGCGGTTCCGAATACTCACGGTATTCGACCACTTTGTTACCGTTGATAATGGCAAATCGCATCGTCTGTCACGCTCCTAGAATGAATAAGTCATCGTGGTCCTGTCTGGCTGTGTCACTTCATTGGTTTTGGTGAATAGAGTGGTTTGTTCACCAGTGAATGCTCCGGTGTTGGAGCCCTGAATCGTAAAGTCTTTTGGTGTTAAGTCGTCCCCTGCATCGTTTGATGTCACGAATCTAACCCGATTCGGGGTGATCCCGTTCCCTGCGCCAAGATCAATAGTTATCCAATGCGGGTGGGCGTCGCCAGATAGTGTTTTCCACGGTGCTCCGGTTGTTGAAGCGTTATCAAAAGCTCTGTACGGTTCGTACCCAACCGCATTCAAATCCGAGGAAGCCACCAAAGGGCTGGGGGCGGTATTTGAAGTCATGGTGGCGGTCGGTACGTAAGTCGTGCCGCCATCGGCGGAATAGTCGAGCTCCCACAGGGAGGCAGGATTCAGCGCCCCAACATTCGCGGTTTGGTGGAAACGTAGATAGCGATAAGTCAGCGCTCCCCCGGACCCGGACCCAAACCCAACCAGATTATTGACGGTGAGCATCTTAGTTATCGTTTGAAGCATTAACGGTGTAATGCAATAGGACGCCAATCAAATGGCCGTCTCCGGTAGCCGTGTCATTGGTGTCGGAAGGCTTTCTGAAAACTTCAAGGAACAGCCCCAGACGGCCTATCAAAGTTCCAGCAGGCGTAAAGGACGCTCCATAGCCGGTAGAATAATATTTATCTGTTGTGCTGGGAACGGCTGAGGTGGCAGTACCAGCAGTCCCAAAGCCTACCGCCAGGGTTGTTCCGATATTGGGGTTTACTCCTCGCACCCCCCACACCATGTTTCCGGTTGTGGCGGTGGCGGCTTTAAATAGCACTTCAAACTCAATGGCCCCACCATTCCATGCCTTCGGCATCGTAGCCGTGAATCTGGCGTATTCGTCTACAGTGTCATCGAACGGGAGGTAGGGAACATCCGGTTGATTGGTGGCGCCATTGGTGACAACAAGAGCGCCACAGCCTGCTTGTCCTGCTCCGGTTCTGGGAGACATGCCGGAGGCAGCAACGAAAACAGTGTGCTTGCCGTAAGCATACAAACTTGTTCCATCATACGGAGCGACGCCACCACGCTGGTAGAAAACACAATTCCAAACATTGGCATCTAAGTTGTATGCAAACATTCCAATGTCACCTGCCGTGGTGACGATGTTGGCACCGCCGGGGAGCACAATAACTGAATTGTGCGTGATGGTGGTGTTGGCATCATAAAATCTGACAATTCGTATCCCTTGGGCAACACTGGCCCCGAAGCTGGTGATCGTCACTCCACTACCTGTTACCAGATTGCAGTAGTTACCAAGAATTGCCCCAATGTCAGTTGTGGCAGCAACAGTAACGTTATTTGCGCGCGCCCAATTGACTGCGCCGCCCAAGGTTAATGGGTTTGATCCCGGCCTTTTTAGTAGCTTTCCAGTGGCACCGGAAAACAGGGCCAATTCGTTGTTAGCACTGTCCACTGGCCCGACGACATCACCTGTCCCAGTTCCATCTGCTCCTTTATCTCCCGTGCGGTCGAATAGAACGGTGACGGGGTCCAGAGGACTAAAACCGACATTGTGTGTCAGGTAGGAAACGGGGATGGTGCGGTAGGTGCCCGCATCGGTGGGAGCTGCTGTTATTTTGTATTCAATAAAATTGAGGTGGTTGGCAGTAAGGACAACTCGTAAAATCCCTTTATCGCCAGAAGTGCTGCTTTCCCCCCAACGGGCAAGAACACTTGCTAGGCCAGCACCATTAGCGTCTGTTTCAGAAATATTGATCTGGGTGAAAAGAGCAACGTTAGCATTATTGCCTGCAATCTTGCCACTACCTGGATCACCAGAAGTGGAGGTGGAGAATAAGTAGCTTTCTCCAGAAGAAACACCATCTGTGCCTGCCTCGGCCAGTAGCTCCCACCACGTTGTCTCAGTGGCAGGATTGAAATTCAGGTTGGAGGCTTGAAGAGATATGTAAGAAGAGCCTAGATAGCTTACAATTTCATAAGCAGCATATGTAGTTGCTCCACTCCATGCCCCTTTCCAGGCAGCTACCACCTTTACTCCGGTGCCTGCAATATCGCTTAGACGAACTAGATGGGTGGGGGCCCACGGAACAGGGGAGTTGAGAATCCTAAAGCTGTTCATGTCCAGGTCAGCCTCCATTTGATTGGGGGCTGTTCCATCCCTAGAGAGGGTTTTCTCTATAGCAACTTCAACTAGATCGAAGTTGTCATTCAGGGCTGGAACTGAAGCAGAGCCTGAAGAAATGGGGGTAGTTGTTAGTTTTGCCACTGAATAGCTTTTTCCTATGGTTGGGAACGGTGGCAGGGCTGCGAGGCCTGCGTCTTCTCAGAGAGCCGTGGCTCTCAGCTATGTTTCTTGCAAGTACACCACACCGTCTAGTCCATTAGACTAGACGTGTTCCTACTTAGTTCCCTTAGCACTGCTAAGGGAGAGCTAGGTAGATAAAAGAACATGGATGTTCTTTGTATTTACATTAGTAAATACATTATACAGGGATGTATATAACGTATTTTATTTCTTTAAGAGAAATAAAATACATATTAATATATATATATATATATATATATGAAATACCTACCCTGTGGGTAGGAGTACTAAAAATTGCCGAGATAATTTTAAGGGGTTATTCCCCCCGGCTCCAAGACCCCCCAACCCCCCTCCCCCCTTAGAATGAGTCTAATTCTCAAATGGGAAGGCATGGCGTTGGTAATCGCTAATTAGAATCATTCTAGAACGACGCTTCGCCTTTGGCGCATAGCTCGCTCACGCTCGCCGGTCAGCAGGAGAATAGTTGACTAAGTTAGTGGGTCTTTACATATACTTGACTAGATTAGCAGGGTATATCTAATAATAGTTGACTAAATTAGTAGGACATTATGTTAGTGGTTACTAACTATCCTCATCCTCCCCGACTATTAGAATATTAGAATATTCTAATATATTCATATATGAATTCCAGTATGCGGGCATAAAATAATTTCATCAACATTCTTATTGACAACGGATTGATAATAGGCCATTATCCAAGTGTCATTTAATAACTGTTACTAAACCAGAGGTGCACTAGCAATATCCGATAACGCTTGACTTGTATAGTCGAGCGTTATCTGGTAAAGTTAGTTGTTCTTTTAAAACTTGGAGGAACTCCTGCATGCGACCGGGCGGTCGCATGGGACCCTCCTATTGTGCAATGAGGGGAAGAAAATGGATTTACAAACAGTGCAGTCGGTTATTGGCAAGCCTGTTGTTCTTGGCAAGTCGGTCCACCCCAAAGCCAAGGATGCGACGGTGGAGGCGGGTAAAAAACTACTTGCAATCTACCGCGCCGAGAGGCGCGAGCTTGGGAAGTTCAGTGCTTTCGTCGAGGGTTTGGACGAGCGGGAAGTGGTCGGACTTGCTAATTACTATCTTGACACACTCGAAGCGGACGAAAGCAAAGGGATTATTGCTGTGCTTCGTACTACGCTTGAGCGCATCAACAAGGAAAAAGGCGCAGACTGGACAATCACGAAACCCAAAGGGAGTGGTGAGTATGTTAAAGGCGCCCGCCGAGTGCGGGCTCCACGACAGGCAACAGCGCCAAGTGAAACAGTAGAAAAGGCTAAGGCCGGTGTCGCTATCACCAAGGCGGAAGTGATTGCTCTCGTGGTACAGTTTGCCACCGGGCTTGTGCCGGACGGACGAGATGCGCTCATGGAAGATTTAATGGAAGCTGTTGAGAACATCAAATAGGGATTGAAGGGCCGGGCAACCGGCCCTTTTTTCTTGTCTATTTCCTAGTCATTTAATTGACACAGTGTGCCACTAGGGTATAATGGGTATCGTGAATAGGGGAAATCCTTAATCACCGCACCTTGTCAGATGTAGGCGCAACAATGAATCTGACACGCGGCGCAAGCCGCAAGCTATTTAATAACAGTTAGTAAATGCACAAGAGGAAATGGGTTGTTGCCTCCCTTAGTGGCAACGGGTGATCTGGAATTGGATGTAAGGTGGACTGAACAATCCACCGGAGGTGCGGGGACAGTCCCCGTTAGACGGCCACCCGAATACACAAGAGCCGACCTGCTGCCCGTGGATGCTAAACGGGAAGGCACCTTAGCCTAACAAGTATTACCTAGGAAAAAGGGAATACACCTTTACCCCGCGCTGTACGTTCTGGTCTAAAGCTGGAACGGTGGGGGTTTAACTTAGGGGACATACTTAGGGGAACGGGGTAAAACCCAAGGTGCTACAGCGGGTACGGGGCCGCAACATCTGGCGTGCAAGCTACAACGTAGCCCATAGAAAGCAAAACGCCGGGGCGCAAGCTAGTCTCGAATAGCTAGTGCTATTCCTTTCCATCTTGTACTAGCAGGGTGGAAGGGAAGAAGCATTACAACAGAGAGGATTAAGCAATGTTATATTAATGTGTTCGTAGCAATCGAGCTACGACAACAGGAGATAAAAATGGAAACGAGCAGAATGCTTGTGCTTGCTGGGCTGTGGGATATTGAAGAGCAGTATCAAGATATAGTCTGCGAGCATTCATACTGCACAACAGAAACAGAAAAATTTGAGAGAGCACTTGCTCGGCTAATAAGAGCCGTTGAGCAGGACGATGATTAGGGGGATTAAGTAATGTTATATTGCGGAGAGTGCGGCTATCTCGGTGCTGCCAATAGATTCTATGAACGTGGTTATTGGTGGTGTTATTGTGATCAATGCGGGGCGTTTGCCCAACGTGTGAAACAACAGCCCGCTGGAGAAGTAGAAACAGCATTTAATAACGCAGTTATAAAATTGAAGGTGAGCTAATGACCTATCCCTTTTGGAAGCGCGAGGGGTAGGGAATCAATCCAATACCTATACCATTTGTCGAGAAGTTAACGTAGTATAACAGGAGGGTAGTATAATGAATGCACCACAGACGATTAAGATTGACGAAGTGGAATATATCCGGGCCGGTGCTGCATCTTCCCTAGCACCTATGCTGGACGGAATGACATATGTTATTATTCGCAGCAAAAGCGCGGGTTGCTTCGCAGGCTATTTAATAAAACACGAACTCTCGGGACATTGCGTCACCCTGGGGCAAGCACGTCGGCTCTGGTACTGGAGCGGTGCGGCCAGTCTGTCTCAATTAGCGGTTGAGGGTGTCAATAGGCCCGATCTTTGCAAGTTTCCAGTAGCCACAGAGATACAAGAAATATTTGAAGTAGTCGAAATTATTCCTGCCACTAAGAAGGCACTGAAAAGTATTCAGGGAGTTCCAATATGGAAAGTCTAGCAGAGAACGGCGACGACACCGGCTCCGGTGACGGCTCCGGCTCCTGCCACGGCTACGGCGACGGTAACGGCTCCGGCTACGACTCCGGTAACGGCTACGGCTACGGAGAAGGTTAACTAAGACACTTGAACAGGAGAAACAAACTTCTGAATTAACAACACTGTTATAAAATCAAAGGAGAAACAACATGTGTAACAACAAATGTAAATGCTCTGCTCACAAGCAAGGGTATGTTCGACCGAACTATCTTGAATGGGTGGTGCACTATCTTGAAGGGGTGGTGAGGGAACAGATTAAACGAGAACAGAAAGAGGCGTTCCCCTTTTGGAAGGAAGTAAAGGGGCGGATAATGGACATGGACATTTTAATCTTTATCCTGCTTTTCCTAATTGCAGTGTTCACCGTATAGGAGAATAAAATGCCACGCGTAACAGAGAGAATGTGTTTTGATCCTGAGCAAGCAAAGATTGCACTACACGCACTAGACAGGGCGTTCACCTGGGGATTTTCTGCTGAGGGGCGGGAATATTGGTATGGCGTATATGATGCGCTTTCAGGATACGTTCTAGAGGATTCAAAGAAAAAGATAGACTACACACCGAGCAAGCCCCTTCCCCTTCCCTAATTACAGAGGAATAGGCGATGAGACATTGGAACGCCTTTAATACAGTGTACTATTTTGCAACGGGTTGCCTACCGCATAAAGACGTGAGCCTTGCTTTAGCAGGGAGCAAGATTGTAAACTGGTATCTCTACCGAATAACGAGGGGCAATCCAGAGTGCTACACAGGAGACCTATAAACATGCCCATCAAAAACGACCGGCTGCTGCTGGCAATAGTAGGATCAATGAGCTTGTTAGCTTCGGGCTGCCCCCTTGAAAAGTGGGAAGCCACTCCTGAAACGTGGGGAGCAGAAGAAAAGACACAAGCAAGCCTGTTTCTCAAATGTATGGAAGCACTTCCCGCCGGAGTACAGGCCTGGAGGTATAACGAATGGAATGAGGTTGTTTTGTGGTGCGAAAAGCAGGCTAGACATGGTGTGGCGGTGCGTAAAGAAGGGCGCGTGGAAATAGGAGGTAGTTATGAATAAACGTAAGTTTGTATCGGCGCCTTGCTATTGGCGAAGGACTAGATATATTCTTTGGATAATGTTGGGGGGGTCGGTTAGTGGTATTGTTTTTGGAGCATGGATAGAAGAACCTTTCCTGTTTCTACTATCTATTGTAACCGGAATTACTGCGGCGGTGGCTATTGAATCTTTTGCTGATGACAGGAGCACAACATGTTAACCGAAGAGCAAAGAGAGAATTGTTATGACGCAGCTATGCGGATAACGAGCATGTGTAGCTGGCAAGACACGCCGCAAGGTGATGACTACTGGCAAAACATGTACGAAGCGCTTATGGAGCTCTCAAGAGGCGAGGAGAGGATGCTTTTTACAGGCCCGATTCTGATTCCATTTCCTGATAGAGCCAGACAAGAACATGAATAATAATTATCTTGCCATAGCTGCGGTGTTACGCAACTACACTATGTATAATGCCGGCCTTGACATAGCTGTTGAACTTGCCCATCTCTTCCATAAACAGGATGTTTCTTTTGATGAGAGATAGTGGCTCAAGCTGTGCGATG
>ERZ1292623.2884-Hain-H51-01um-R1-2884-length-15038-cov-5_pt1 | contig 15038 bp, 16 predicted proteins | sample MGYA00564398_ERZ1292623 | MGnify/ENA primary metagenome ERZ1292623 (study PRJEB36523, sample SAMEA6512633) | groundwater metagenome | collected 2019-01-07 | study: AquaDiva: Metagenomics assemblies of 32 groundwater samples
TGGGGGATGCCTGCGTTCCCGGTGCGGAGGCTGGCGGGTGCGCGTCGGTTGTGCCCACGTATCTGAACGCTGGGTTCAAGTTCATCATCTCGTCGGGCAGCCCGAATACCGCATCGCTGGCTAAGGCCTCCAACTACATGGGGGGTATTATCCGCTGCTTCTAACAATGGAGAAGACGTATTTCTGCATTGTTTGTCAGAAGCCGTCCACGATGGCCACCATTCGGATGGGTGGCCATCGTGGGCACTTCTTGACCGAATTCGAGACGACGCAGCACGAGAGTCCAAGCGATAACTCGCTCATGCGGATGTTCCGTGAAACGTGCGAGGCCGCCAAGAGGTACAAGGAAAGATGGGTAAAAGGAATAAGAAGGTAGCGCCAGGAATGCTCTGGTCTGGGATAATTGGAATCCAGGCGGATAGCTACGAAGGATTGAAGCGCTGCGCGGAGCCGGTATTCTGCGGATTCAAAGTGGAGGATATGTCTGCCTGAAAAAATAAAAGTCTGCGTGGGTTTACCAACCGCTGGGTTCACTCAGCCGGAGGCGCTAAATAGCCTCTGGCTTCAGGCATTCCACCTTGGAGTTTATCAGCAGCAGAATCCTGAATTCCAGTTTTTGTTCTGCCCGCGCGGTCGCATGTTTACGCCCATGAATCGCGAGGTGATCTTATGCAACGCCATGGACGCCGGGGCGAATTATCTATTCATGGTCGATGACGACATGGTATTCCGTCAGGATCTGTTCGAGCAGCTCTATCGACACAATGTGGATATCGTCGCTCCGCTTGCGTTCACTCGCAACCCTCCTTATTTACCAGTCTTATATCAGGGTGACACGATCTGGGATCCAATAGAGAAAAAAGAAGCGTTTAGATTTGAGTGCATCAGAAATTACCCGCGGAATAAACTCGTCGAGGTGGACGCTGTTGGGTTTGGCGCTGTCCTTATAAATCTGGACATAGTAAAGAGGATGAATCCACCTTATTTCATGACATCAAGCGGGACCGGAGAGGATATCCAATTTTGCTTGGCCGCCAAGAAGGCAGGAGCTCGGGTATTCTCGGATACCTCAACGATCCTCGGGCATATGGGCAGTCCATTAATTATTGATGAAAAAACGTCCGAATCCTATAACGATCCAGAAATGACTGAGAAAATTTACGGGCCGTATAAAAAGTATCGGTCCCTGGAGATTTGTCACCAGACGATTGTGCCGAATACGGATGCCAAGGAGATACTGCTAGCGAAATGAAACCTACGCTCGACATAATTATTCCAACGTACGACAATCCCCAACTCCTTGCGTCATGCCTTAATTCATTCAAGATGACGCTGGTTTATCCGATTTTTTACATGGTCAGGATCATCGTCGTAAACAATGGGCACCCGGGACTTAAAGAAAGAATTTCAGAGAGCCCCAATGTATTGATCTTGGAAGCGGGAAAAAACTTAGGCTGGGAGGGCGGCCTTAAGTTTGGCCTAGAGCATTCGACAGCCACTTTCGTCGCGTTCTGCAATGACGACATTCGAGTGATGACTGGAAGCCAGGATTGGTTCTGGAAGCTCATGTCCGTATTTAATGACCCCAAGGTTGGTGGCGTTGGTCCATCCTCGAATTTTGTGATGGGTCCTCAAAATATGTTTCTGGACATCCGTGAGACTCTTTTAAACACCATGTATCTAATCGGATTTTTCTTTATAGTCCGGCGCAAGGCATTAGACCGAGCTGGCGGGATCGACGATACGCTTCCCGGAGGAGACGACATCGACCTATCCATACGTTTAAGAGATGCCGGATACTCCTTGGTGTGCTGCCGCGATGTTTTCGTATTCCACCACGGACAGGCCACTGGTCAACGGGTCCATGCCGGCTATTGGAATTCTCCATTGATGCAGGAAAAAACAAACATCGCCATCATTAAGAAACATGGGATGCTCAAATATTATCAGACGATGGTATTGGGTTATTACAAGGTCAATGCGTACTCTGCATTTTGGGAACCGGAGAAGGATTCGGAAGGGACTATTTGCAAGAAATATATTAAAGGCGAGAATATCCTTGAGGTCGGATGCGGGGGCAGGAAGACTCACGAGAAATCAGTCGGAGTCGATATGTACCCGCATGGAACAATAATCCCTCTTGTCACGGATGACGCCAGTTCCTGCCTATCCGATTTGGTCGCAGATGTTTCCATAGAGATCCCCACTCCCGCCGAGAGTCAGGACACGATAATTGCGCGACACATTTTAGAGCACTGCCAGGACACGCTTGGAACGCTCTCCGTTTGGAATAAGGCTTTGAAAATGGGCGGTCGCCTTATTATCGCCGTTCCCAATCAGGCCCTAGGCAATACCGTGGTAATGAATCCGGAACATGTCGTTTCTTTCACGCCGAACAGTCTGAAGACCACCGCTTCTGTCTGTGGGTTTAAACTCGTCGAAATGTGCGAGAACGTGAACGGGATATCGATGGTGATGATCTTCGATAAAGACAATGTTCCAGTTCCACAAATTTCCACACCAGAACCGACGCGGCATGCCCTTGCGGCAAGACAGATTTCAGAGGCGGCATGCGTCTAAAGATTTTTCTTTGGACTGTTGGCGAAAGAATAACGCTGGAGTCTCTCGATCTTCTAGTTCGCCATACGCCGAAGCCATATGAGCTTGTAGTCTGGTACGACGCATGCGGGCGCGGAGTTGATCTTGAATTCTTGCGAGCTGTAAATAAATATACGGACGATACCATAGTTGTTTCTAAAGATAAGAACAGCCGGGCGGCATGGAGTTTCGCGTCTTTGAATCTTGAATTTGACAGGCTCATAATTTGCGCTGCCGATCTTCTTGTTCTTCCAGGATATTATGAACGGCTAATAGAGCCTTTTCATACCCTAGACAAAGTTGCCTGCGTCGGAGAAGCCTGGCGCCCGAGTCTCGGAAAAGAGTGGGCGATCAGTGACGATGCCCGCGGCATTGACGGTATAGTCTGCGTTTCTTCTGAAGCGATCAATGACGTTGGCTCTGTTTCGCCGGCCTTTAACGGTAGAGGCCCATATCATCAAGAGTGGTTTCGACGATTCTCCAAGAATGGTTGGAAATCTGTCGCCATGGACGGACTTTGCGTTCATGGCGGCCTCCAGCATGAAGGACGAGATATGGATCCCGATTGGCAGAAGGACTTGCACAAGGACAATCTTGCGTGGCTGGAGTCGGAAAGGCTTGGCCACACCGGATTTAAATGGTGGGAAAGGAATATAAATAAATGGCGACCAGTTACCGCATAGCGTCTTACTATGGGGATATCGCAACCTGCGGGAGGAACGATGGCGGCCCCCTTTACCATGCCGAATGCTTGAGGAAGCTATTCGGCAAGGATAATATGACGCATATTTTCCCGGCCGGGGATCTTGACCGGCTTGGAAAATTCGATCTTCACTGGATGACGGATTGGGGTGAGGATGCCCTAGGGTATGAGAAATTTGAGCTCCCGCACCCATTCGTTTACATAACCTCGGACACTCACCTAGGCTACGATTATCGCCTTTCCAGAGCCAAGCGCGCGGATTGGATATTCTGCAACCAACTGCGCGCGGTCGATGAGTTTGTTCGAGATGGGATACCTTCCGACCGGTGCTTCTGGCTTCCGCATGCCTTCGATCCACTGGCCTACAGCCCAGGTATTTTCAATTTAAAGAAAAACGATTGGGACACGGAAGCTGTCCCAATGAAGAAATACGACGTTTGCTTTATTGGGAATCTAAACGACGAGAACCGTGTTCTCCATCTTGATCGATTGTTCAAAGAGTTTCCTAGCTTCCATTGGGGGAATCAAAGATTCCATGAGGCGGCAGAGAGGTTCAACCAGTCTAAAATCGTCTTCAACGTAGCGGCCAGGGATGACGCCAATATGCGTCTCTGGGAAGCCCTGGGAAGCCGCAGCTTCCTGCTGACAAACCGGATACCGACGCTTGATGAGCTCTTCACCGATGGCGTCCATCTCGTTACCTATCGCAACCACGACGAGATGATCGACAAAGCCCGCTATTACCTGGCCCATGACGAGGAACGCGATAAGATCGCCCAGGCGGGCTACGAATGGGTTACGCAAACGGGGACGTACATGCACCGAGTCCTTGAAGTTCTAAAGAGAATCGGGATTAGCGATGAATTGGTCACTGGCCTGAGTGGCTTTCCGTTGGACGCTTGGAGGATAGGCGCGCATGAAGAGAAAAATGGACTTCCGCAAATGCCCAGTGTGCCGATCCTCGCAAGCGGTGGAGTTTAAAGGCGGATGGAGGCTGCTTAGGTGCAGCCGCGGGCATTTTATCCAGCCTAAAGACATTCGTTATTTCGAGGAGAATAAAAATGCAGACGCTTGAGCAGCCGAAGACCGAGTACAAGACATGCCTCATAACCTTAGTTACTCCATCACAGTCGGATAGAGTCATCAAGGTCTATCCGGCCGAGCACGAGTCAGAGAAAATCTGGCTCACGAACACGCAGGACATCGAGCGCTGGGAGGCTGTCGAGCGTTTGATGAACAACTACGCCGAGCGCGGGACGCGGGTTCCTAAGCCAGCACCTTATCACTCGACCAACAAGGACCTGCGAACCGTGGATCTCAAGCCTGAGGACATCCCCCTAGTGCGTCTGGACGGAGCGGTCCTAAACAAGCCCAAGCCCAAGGATGAGTTCCTGCCACCCCAGCCGCAAGCGCCAACGACGCAGGAGCTTACGGAGAAGATCACCAAGCTGGAGTCGCTTGTCGCGCAGACGGCGCTGGCGGTTAATGCTCTACTTCAGACTCAACAGAAGCCGGTTCCGGTAGTAGAAAAGACTGCCACTGAGGGCGTAACCTGCGATGTTTGCAATAAACCCTTTATCAATGAAAGGGCTATGAAGATGCACCGCGGCCGGTTCCACAAGGAGGCCTAAGCCATGAGAGGAGGTTATCAGAGGCGTACGACTGATGGAGTTATCGGAATCAGCGGCCAGCCCGTCCGGGTCTATGGTGTCCAGGTGCAAAGCACGGCGATAGCCGGCAGAGCCATCTTCTACAACGGCACCGATGCTACAGGTGATCGCCTGTTCGACGCAGACGGCGAACCTAATGCGACTAAGAACGCGACCGATGTGTCTCCTGAGGGAGCGTATTTCCCCGGTGGCTGCTTCGTGGACATTGACGCCAACACGACGGCCGTTATCGTTCGGTACGAGCAGGTGATCTCTCGCTGATGAGGTGGCCGCGTGAACTATCTTACGCAGCAGCAGGAGGTGCGTTCCCGCCTTCGTCTTGACCTTGCTGACGGGGATCAGGCCACCCTGATTAAACGGTGGCTGAACCAGTCCCAGCAGGAAATCTGGAACGCTTACGAATGGCCCTGGTCGCTGGATCGGGAGATCGTCCAGACTGTCGCTGACAAGACGGCTGGGACGGTCTCCATCGATTCCGGAGCGACGACCGTTACGGGAGTATCTACTGCTTTTGCCAGTGGAGATGTTGGGAAGTACATCCAGTTTTCCAGCTCCAACGACTGGTACAAGATAACCGCCTCCGCTTCGGCCACCTCTCTGACCATTGAGGCTGCCTATACGGCCACCTCAAATCTTTCCGCCGGCACCTACACCATCCGCAAGTTCTTCTATTCGACCAGCTCCAGCGTGGACAAAGTGCTAACCATGCGCCAGGCCATAGGCCCGGACATACTGGAGATGATTCATTACCGGGATTTCGATATTTTCCGTCCCAATCCGACATCTACTGGCAACCCGAATACAGCCATCGTATTTGGCTATGAAAGCAGCGGGAATCTTCAATTCACGCCTTACCCATGGCCAAGCGTGGTCATGAATTTGGAGGTGCGCTTCAAGAAGCGAGTGACCGAGCTTTCCGGGGATACGGATACTTCTACCATCCCCATCAAATGGCACTCCACGACCATGATCGACGGAGCGCTTTACCGCGGATACCAATACACCAGCATCGGCCAGAACGTCCAGGACAACCGTGCCGAGCTTCAACGCCGCGTGTTTCAGGGGAGCATCAAGGATATGATCGCCGAGTGCGAACCGGATGTCAGCTACCATCCAGTTCTCCAGACGCGCGAGGTCTACAATGCCCCGGTTGGGCCCAGGTTGCCCAATAAGTTCGGATTTGAATGAAGGGGCTGATTCTCGCTGCGCTTCTTCCGCTGGTTTCCTGGTCGCAGGAAACTAAGCCTTTCGTCCAGACCGATTTTTCAGGCGGGCTCAACACCTATCGGTCGCCGCTCCTGCTCCAGGATAACGAGAGTTCGAGCCTTCAGAACGTCATCCTGGACGAAAACGGCTCAATTTCTCGTCGAGAAGGCTACCAGAAGCGCAACAACATCGCCATCGGTGACAACGATGACGACGTAAACGCCGTCTACCAATTAGAGCAGTCGGACGGAGACAAGTACTGCATCGCTTTCAGTTCCATAACGGGCTATTACTCGACCGATGCCTGCCAGACATTCACGGCGTTCGTCTCCACGCTTACACGAAATAACGACGTAAACTGTGACTCCCATCGAGACAGGGAATATTGCGTCAACGATCAGTACAATTTCTATTTCGACGGGACAAACGATATCCAATTTACTTCGGACCCGGCCGACTTGGATTATCTTCGGGTCCACCGCAACCGCTGCTTCGTCGCAGGCAACGATGCCAACCCATCGCGTCTCTATTGGTCCAATCTTAACGACTGCAACACTTGGACCACATCCACTGATTTTATTGATCTCGACTCCAACGACGGCGACATTATTACCGGAATTGGCGAACCGCTTTTTGGAATGCTGCCAGTGTACAAGAAGTTCTCCTCCTGGCTGCTCAAGGGTGACGCCCCCAGCAATTGGTTCGTCGTCAACGTTTCTAAGAGCATCGGGGCCAGATATCATCGAAGCATAAGGAATTTCGGCAACGCTCAGCTTTTCGATTCCGTGGGTCCCAATGGCGGCCAGCCGGGGATTTACTCCAATAACGGGCTCCTGATACAGGAGGTCTCCCGCAATCTACGCGGCGAGATCGACCAGCTCTCCAACTTCAAGGCTGACACCGGGCGCAAGATCATCGACGCCAAGGCGGATTGGGATACGGGAACGTTTGATTCCAGAGCGATGAGCTCCAGTCGTGATCCGGGGACGATGCAGTCTTCCTATACTTCGAGAACGGACACCGTTGGTACGGATTGGGCCGGAGGGACACTTACTGATTTAAGCACTGCCGTTGTCACTGGCTCCCTGGTTCTTGTCCAAAATTCTTCTGGAACGTTTATAAACGCCGGGGCTGAATCGAATTCCGATAGCTTGAATTGGAATTTAGGGGATTGGACCCCGACAGCAGGAACCGATTTTTACGGCTCTTATTACTGGGGTGATATGGGCCCGAACACCTGTGGTGGAATATTCCAAATGCGGGTTTTGAATGAGAGCAATGGGGTAATAATCAACAGCGACATCAACATGCTCGATGGCCTGGGTGTGACGGAATACATCATCAACACATCGACTCTTCAATACAACAGAGTAAAAGTTTATTTTAAATGGTCATCACAGGGTTTCCCTGGATCGGTTTTGAACGAACGCCGATCCATTTCTTTTATTCGTCCTTCCAGCATAAAGGTCAAGGTAAAAGATGGGTGCGGCACGGATTGTTGTCCGTATTTCGACATAGATGAGTCAAGCCAAACTTTAATTGGCACCTATGTTTCGCCAATTTTTGAGACGGGAATAAGCACTCCGATTTGGGGCCCGTTTGATGTCTCGGTTACATCTGGGGCCACCCTGTCGGCGGCTACAGGAACCCTGACAATCCAAGTGCGCGTTTCGACAGCAGGTGACGGTGGCGGATTTGATTCCTATACCACTATTACTAACGGGGCTGAGCTTACCAATGCTCAGAAGCGCTTTTTGCAATATCAAATCCGTTATGAAGTTGACACTGCCACCAAGGCCCCTCCAAGCACTCAAAGTGCGGCATGGTCCGCCGCCTCCACCGGCACCTGGCAATCCGCAGAGACGTTTCTTTCCAACACGATCAGCGCTGGAGGCTGGGGCCTCTTCCAGGCCGAAGACACGACATCCGGCTCAGAGGCATCAATCACTTATTCTATCAGGACGGCTACCTACTCTGGAGGAACGACTTATTCACCTTTGGTCGCGCTTACCGATGGGAGCGCGATCACCGCTTCCACTGGGGCCTATATCGTTTTGCGTGCCACATTCACTATTGGAGTAGCCACCGAAACATCCAAAACGGACTCCCTAGTCATCAACTGGACGGAAGGAACATCGGCGCGTTCCGCAACTGCCGCGGTTTTCAAGAATCGTTATCACTACGGCGCGCAATCAAACGCAGGCACGGTCAACGATAGAATTTATGTTTTGGACCATAACGGGGCCTGGGTGAAATGGACAGGAGTTAACCCGCGACATTTAAACGCTGTAAGCCAAAAATTGATGATGGCCAGCTCTACAACGACCAGCGCTGGGTTTGTCTTTCAGCTTTATCAAACCGATTCCGACAACAATGAAGCAATCAGTGCGTTCTGGGAATCGAAAGACTACGCCATGGGCAACATCTTCAACATCAAAGCTATAGATCGCTTGATGCTGGCGCACTCCAACGACGCGACCACTTTGACGGCAACATTAAAAGCCGACACAGGGAATAGCTCCAAGGAGTTTAGCATCGACCTGAGCACCGGGGCCGCTTTTGGGTTGACCCTCAAGCCGCTAGCGCCGGGGATTACCGCCACACCGTTTCGCGTCCGAGTCGAGAGCAATGCCGCTTCCAAGCCCTGGGATGTTCTGGGGTGGGGCTGGATGTACCGAGACCTGGGCCTTATGAGGCCCTAGGGGGGATTATGCCAGAGGAAGCATTTTCGCTGCCGGGGCAGACCAGCAAGTTTCTGCCGCCAGAGTTGGATGAGGCTCTTTTTTCCAACCTGGATCAACTAATGGCTCGCCAAGAGCGCCAGCAGCTCGACAGGACTTTAGAGGAATTCAACCGCCGCGGCATCCTGGAGTCAGGCCAAACCCTGCGGGGCGTGGTGGATGAGGTGCTAGGCCCTAGCATCGAGCGCAGAACCGGCGTCCTGCTTCCACTGGCGCGAGAGGGCGCTTATGCTGGGCGCGAGGAGCGCTTGGGCGAGGTGGGCTTTGAGCGTCAGCGGCAGTTTGCGGGTGAACAATTTGACCGTCAACGCCAGTTCGCCCAAGAGGAACATCTGAGGACCCTGGAACGGATGTCGAGACAGGCGGATGTTCAACGTCAATTGCTGGAGCTCCAAGACGAACTGGAGGGCGGCTTTGGCTTCGGCGACTTCCTGGGGCAGAGCGCTGGATTATTTGGGGGCGCCCTCTTCGGAGGACTTGGCGGATCCCTGGGGAAGAGTCTTGGGGGTGCTGCTGCCGGCGGGATCTCCAGCTACTTTTCCAAGGGGAAATAGGAGAAAGCCATGGGCCACAAAAAGAGTTTTGGCCAGCGATTCGGTAGAGGAGTCGGGCAGACGTTCGCGCCTACGGCCATGGATGTTCAGAGGACACTCCTGCGGGAGCTTTTGTCAGCCCCCAGCCCCGAAGATACGGATCTCCGGCGCGAACAGACCAAAGAGCAGATCGAATCTACCAAGGCCCTTACCTCCCAACGGCAAGCTCAAGCCAAGAGGCTTGCTCAAAGCCCTTCCATCCTATCGAAGGAGGACCCTGACGTTTTCAAGCTGGCAGTTCAGGGGGTGATGGCCGACCCTCGGGCCAAGCTGGGTCTTATCAATGATGAGGAACTAAATGGCCGTATTGCCGACCGTTTCGCCGTGCTTAAGGCGGCCAGAGGCGGCGGGATACTCCCGCAGGAAAAGCTTCCTTCTCAGAAGCCGAAGGCCGCTGGAGGTAAGGCCGCTCCCGCCGGGGCGCAATCCGAGAAAATCCGGGTTCGCTTGAAGTCCACCGGACAGACAGGGACTATTGAGGGAAAAGACTTCGATCCGGAAAAGTTTGAACGGATTGAGTAATGGCTGATAAAGAAGTTCCCGATTCTTTCGTCCCGGATGAACTGCCCGGCTCCTTCATCCCGGATGATGTTCCGGCGTCGTTCGTCCCGGACGATGTTCCTACTTCATTCGTGCCTGATGCTGTGAATATTGGCATCGGGCAACGTTTTAAGCAGGTCGCACTCAAAGCCATTACTCCAATCCCCGCCATCCAGCGGATCAAAGATACTGCTGGGGAAACAGCAGCGGGTCTCCTGGAGGCAGCTAGACCAGAAATCCTGAAAGCCCCGGACTCGATTTCTCCCCTGGTCCAGGCTCTTGCCGCCGCCAGGTCCTCCATCATTCCTCTACCATCCCCGGAAATGGGCCGGGCTGTAGTTGAATTTGGAGCGCCGGCAGCCCCCCTGGACATTGCGGGCACTCTACTTTCGACCGCCCTCAGCCCCTTGATGCGTATGCTCGGGCCAGCTAAGACGGCCGAGAAAGTGGCCGAGGCTGCGGCCAAGATGACGCCAGAGCAGACCGTAGGGCACTTGGCAGAGCTCGCGCGAGCCTCCAAAGGACCTGAACCACTAATCAAGGTCGTGAAAGCTTCCACACCCAAAGAGACCATCACCAACCTCCTGGAGCGGGAGGCTCGCCCGCGGTTATCTTCCGAGCAGGCATTGATAGGGCTGGAACAGACCACTTCAGCCACGCAGGCACTGGCAGACGATGCCATAAAAAACATTCGGGCTGGTAAGCCAATCGTCCCCAAGCAAGGGCAACAGATTTCGGAGGCGGTCGCCGTAGCGGTTCAAAATGGCGAACTGACCCCCATGGACGCAGCCAAATTGCTCGGGATGGAAGTTTCCCGCGGATTGGACCCGGCTGAGATTGCTCGGAATATCTTGACCATCAAGACCGGACTTGGCCGAGGCTTGGCCCAGTTCTCAAGAATTGCCAGGGAGTATAAGCACCTCTTTGACAAAAATCCCGAAGTACAGAAATTGCTCAAGGACGTGCCAGAACCAGACGCCTGGACCCGCGTGACCGATGCCTACCGCTACGTGGACAACCTGCGACGGGCCCTCATGGTCAGTCAAATTTCCACCTCAGCCAGGAACTTAATCACGCAGACGGGGCGTTACTCGCTCCAGATGCTAGAGGAAGCCGCCTCGGGCTTGATGGGTGCCGCTACGGGAAAAGTCCCCGGACGCACGGCCTTCGACGATGCGGCAACAAGCCTCGTTTCCGCTATCCGGGTTCTTGGGCGCGGTGGCCGGGAGCAATTGGACAATTTGCTTCAGAAATTTCCCGTAGAGCAAGCCAAATTGATGCGGACGCCCATAGGCGATATTAGTATTGACCAAAAGGTGGCCGGATTTCTGAACACCTTCAACACTATGCAGGAGACTTTTTTCCGCAGGGCCGCCTTTGATGCGAGACTCAGGCAGAATCTTACGCGCCGGGGAGTCGGCATTACCGAGATAGACAAGATTGCAGGCACCGACGTTGCCGATGCCGTTGACCATGCCCTGGAGCTTACTTTTTCCAAAGCTCCCACGTCCGGACCCGGGAAGGCAGTTTTGCAGCTCTACCGCGATATCCCATTTCTGACAGCCCTAGGGAATCCGTTCCCCCGCTTTTGGCTCAATGCCATGCGGTTTATTTATGAGTTTTCGCCTGTCCCGCTTCTCAGTCCCTCTACCTATGCCGCCATGGCGAGCAAGGACCCGCGTATCGCCTTCAAGGCGTTGAACAGGTCCGCTCTGGGGACGACCATGGTCGGCGCTGGCTTCGCCCTGGACCAGGCAGGGCACACCGGGGAAAAATGGTTTGAGGTGAAGATCGGCGACAAGCAATACGATACCCGACCTTTTGGACCCTACACCGGGCCCCTGTTCGCTGGCAGGATGCTGAGCAGAGTTCTAAGAGAGGGCGAGGGCGCCTTGCTCAAACTCTCCACTAACGACTGGTCCCAGGCGTTCCTGTCCATGCGCCGGACGGACTTAACCGGCATCCCCGTCTTGGATGCCATCGACCGCGGGAACATCGACGGATTCAAGGATGGGATGCTGCGATTCTTCGGTGAGTACCTTGGTTCCTTCACCGTCCCAGGGCGAACCGCCATGGATATTGTCGGTCAGTTCTCGCGTGAGGAGCGCCTTCCCAGGAACGTTCGAGAGCGTCCATTCCTCGGGCCGACGCTTAACAATATCCCATTTTTGCAGCGCCAGCTTCCCATTAGGCCATCACCATTCCGCGCTGAACCGGAAGAAAGGTCTCAACCTTTATTGCGCCAGGTGTCGGGATTGGCCTTCAAGCAAAAGACACCCGCCGAAATCGAAGCCGACCGCCTGGCCTTGAAGCCGGGCGATATCTACCCAAGGACCGGAAGCAAGGAATTCGACCGCCTCATCATCGGCAGGATGGGTCCATTGCTTGAGGATGCCCTGGCCAAGATGATGAACAGCAAAGGCTACTTGCAATCTAACGACAAGTTTAAGAAGCAGTATTTCAGGACCATCGTTGGAGAATTCCGCCGAGCTTCCAAGGATATCGTTCGCGGTGAACGCCCCGACTTGGCCATGCAAGAGGTAGTAAAGCAATCGGATGAGTATATCCGCGAAGAGATAGAAAAGGCACTCAAGCAATGAAATGGCTCATCCTTTGCCTCCTGCCATCTTCTGCCCTGGCCACGATAAACCCTATCCCGTCGGATAGCCAGCCAGCCACGGATGCCAATTTTAGAGAGATAGACACACGGGTCAGTAAAATCGACCTGACGGATGGTGGGACCATTTCAACGGGGACATTCACCGTTCAGTACTCCACGTTCAGCCTCACAAATACAACCATCACCATAACCGATGGCGGGTTGCGTTTGTCCACAACAACTGGAAATCAAGGAATTACGTTTCAAGACAACACCATGCAGACGACGGCTGGCGGCGGTCTCACTTCTACTCAAACGTGGACTGGCGCGAATACTTTTAGGTCAAGCGTTACGACTCATACTGGAGGCCGGGACATTATCTTCTCTACAGGCACAGCCGCGGGCTCTGTTTCGCTGTCCATCCAGGGGACCACAGGCAATGTAGGAATCCTTACTTCTAGCCCCGGATACGGGTTGCATGTCGCTTCAAATGCGATAGTGACTTCAACTCTGCATGTCGGACGCGAAACCGTATCCAACTCTTGCAGTTCTGCAAGTTCTTGTTCCGCATCTTGCAGTGCCGGAAAACTTGTGACTGGTGGCGGATGCGCCGTCACGTCGGGCTCCAGTACCCTCCTTGCGACCTATCCCTCATCAACGACAGTCTGGCAATGCAATACAGCGGCGTCAGTAACCACGCTTGTAGCTTATGCTGTTTGCGCGCGAGTGGGAGCAGAATGAAAGTGTCAGCTAGGAGGCCGCCATGGACAAAACTCTCGTCATGCCCATCATCGGTGCTCTTGCGGGAGGGCTGACCACTTGGTTCATGGTCTGGGCGAAAAAGCGCACCGCGCAGGTCGAGGTTGAGAAGCGCCAGGAGGAGGCCCCCCTGGTGGCGCTTGAGCGTGTCTTGGGGCAGCAGCAGGCTTTCATGGGCGAGCATCTTAAAAACGACCGCGAGGACCGGGCCCAGGTCGTGAAGGCACTCACCCAGATCACGGAGTCTCTGCGGGCTCTCAACGATGACATGGTTGAGCACCGGCAGGAGGAGCGGGAACGGACGGCATCTCTGCATGAGCGCTTCAACGGCATGAACGAGAAGATGGGCCACATGGACAGCAAACTCTCCGAGGTTCGGGGCATCATTGGAAGGCCAAAGAATGGCGCTGAGTAAGCCCTGGTGGAAAATTGTGTTGGACTTGCTGGCGGGCCTGCTCTCCAAGCAAGACCTGCGCCGCGCGGGCGCCACGTCGGCGCAGATGGATGGCGTGGTTACGGTCTCCGTACCGCTGGGCTCGGGCTACGACGTGGAGGAGGACCGGCGCATGAAGGCACGGCAGCTCGAAGAGCTTTGCGGCACTATCATCAGTGTCGCTCACTATCAGCCCGATAGCGGCGTGACTTACTGCAACCAAGCCGTTCGTGAAGTTGCCGAGGCTCTCGGATGTCGCGACTTTCCGCAGAACATTTTGGCCAACGCCATGGTGGACTTGATGAGCAGCGCCTACGGCTGGCGTACCGATACGGCCGAGCGCGCTTCAGAGCATGCCATACGCGGTGGGCTCGCCATCGCCGGTAAGAAGTACGCCGTCCATGGGCATGTTGCCGTGATAGCACCGCAGCCCTGCTCCTATAGCGGCTCCTGGGCCGCGCCCGTGCCGATCCTGGCCAACGTAGGCACGCGCAACGGCTTCATGAAGGCATCCGAGGCCTTCCCCGTCGCCGGGGGCGAGCCGGCCTATTATCTTTGGGGTGAGGTCGCATGAGACCGCCCGCCAGCGAAGTGATCTTCGTGCTCTTGGTCATTCTGCTCTTAGGGGTCCTATCCTGGCAAGCCTACTACGAGCCGGTCCTCTCGGATCAAGACGACTGCCGGGCCCGAGGCCAGTCCGAGGACTGTTGGCGAATCTATGACCGCCCGCAGCGCCCCACGGCCCTCAAGCCCTGCTGGCCGGAGTGCCCGTAATGCTCGGCTTCCTTAAAAGGTATCGTGACTGGTTCTTCCTGGTGGCCTGCCTCTGCGTCTACGCCCTATTGGTCGCTCTGGAGCCGGTACTGACCGGCGCGGAGGACTGCTGGCACCTCCCATCCACGGACGCCTCGGCGGGCACGCTACCCTGGGCACTGGGGCCAGGACGGGCCCCATGAGCTACTGGCTCGTCCTTTACCTCACCTGGGCCTGCCCGGGCGGCTGGCTGGGCCAAAAGGCCATTGCGGAGCCCTTACGGCCCTTCGTGTGCGCGCCTGCGCCCTCCTTCGCCCTCCTGGACCGCCGGGACGCAGCCGAGGCCATGGTAAGGCGCCTAGGGCCCATTGCTGCCCCGCAACTCCATGCCTGCCGGGGCTTCCGGTGCAAGCAGGTGTCGGTGGAGTGGCGGACAACGCTGG
>ERZ1292623.2885-Hain-H51-01um-R1-2885-length-15038-cov-4_pt1 | contig 15038 bp, 17 predicted proteins | sample MGYA00564398_ERZ1292623 | MGnify/ENA primary metagenome ERZ1292623 (study PRJEB36523, sample SAMEA6512633) | groundwater metagenome | collected 2019-01-07 | study: AquaDiva: Metagenomics assemblies of 32 groundwater samples
GAATTTCTGGTCGAACACCGACAAACAAACCCGCCATATGTGTGTGCCTAAAACATTATTTATCTTGAACAAGACAAAGCCCGCGACCAAATGGCGATCGCGGGCTTGTAATGAGCTCTGGTTGGATCTTGAGATTACTTTAATACTCCCCCTTCGGACCAGAAAAGAAGGCGGGCTTTTGGTGGTTTCATGATCCTACGTCTTGTACAAAATACCCAAGGCCCTGGGCTTTCAATTTTGTTCATGTACTCAAGTAGGATCCACATGCCTGCCCACTGAATCTCCTCTTCGGCCGTTAGGTTTTGCATGTTAGAAACTACACAACACATAGAAGATAGATCATCAGTGTTCACGCACAAGACGTTGGATCTTCCAGTTGAGCCTGGTAGGATGTAGTTTGAAACATCGATTGGCACTTCTGGAGGTTTTGGTCGTAGTTCGCCAACAAGATGACGTTCAGCTGTAAACAAAAACCATCCAATCGAGTGAATTTCAGATTGAATCTTTGCTCGATTTTGTTCACTATCAACGGCCTCAAGGATGATTCTGCACTTTGGTTCAATAATCGCCCCACTACTTACTTCTCTTACGTCTGCCACGACTCACCTCCGGCTTTAGGTTTCAAATCACTGCTACCTTCTTAATAATTCAACTTTACCTTAAAGTCAATAAATTCTTCGAGCGGAGTTTTCTGTGGTAGGAAACCGCAAATCGGTGAGCTTCGTCGCGAACTTGGATTAGAGTTTTTTTGTTCACGCCTTTTGGCAGGATGCCGATGATGTCGTTGCGTTTACGCTCCGGACCTTTGGCGATACCGAAAACCGGAATTTTGATTTTGTACTCTGCTAAAACGAATTTAGCGGCGTTGACTTGGCCGGCTCCCCCGTCGATCAAAATCAGATTCGGGAATGGCCACTCTTTATGTTCAAAGCGGCGAGACAAAACTTCTCTGAGCATACCTGTATCGTCTGGGCCTTTGACAGTTTTGATTTTGAATTTGCGGTATTCATTTTTATCAGGTTTCCTATTTACGAATACCACCATCGAACCAACGGCGGAGGTGCCGGAAATGTTGGAGATGTCGTAGCCTTCAATACGAAAGGTAGGGTTTAGGGTCTGGCCACTAGCCAATAGTGAATAAGAAGAGTCGGAGATGAAGGCGGTGTCTTCGATGTGTTTTAAGGCAAAAATTTGGCGGCGGACTTTTTCGGCTTTTTCAAATTCAAGCTCCTTACTCGCCTGCTTCATTTCTTTTTCGAGTGATTTGAGGATTTGGTGCTTTTTTCCAGAGAAAAATAGCTTAATATTGCGAATGGTTTTGGCGTAGTCTTTTTGACTGATGGCGCCAATACATGTACCGGGACAGAGACCGATTGAAAAATCAAAACAGGGTCTCGAACTAGGGTTTAGGGTATAGCCACTAGCCAATAAGGTTTTAGAATCATGAGTGGAGTACGGAAAGATGCGACGAATGATTTTCAGGGCTTTGCGAAGTGAAGAACTTGATGTAAAAGGACCGTATCTTTTGGAATTATGAATTAGGAATTTTGAATTATGGGAAGATGGGGACTTTTCGTGGAGATCTTTACCGCGGATCAGAAGAACCCGGGGAAATTTTTCTTTAGTGATTTCGACGTATAAAAAACTTTTGTCGTCTTTTTCTAAAACGTTGTAAGGAGGTTGGTGTTTTTTAATCAGTTCAGATTCAAGAATTAAAGCTTCAAGGCCAGTGTCGGTTTTCTGGTGATCAATTTTTTTTATTAAGCTGACCAACTTTTCCAGGCGATAATCATGAGAACGTAAAAAATAGCTCGAAACTCGACGTCTCAAGTTGACGGCTTTGCCGACGTAGAGAATCTCCCCTTTCGCGCCTTTCATTATGTAGACACCAGGGGTTTGGGGTAGGTTTTTGTAAACCTCCACACCAAAAGAAGAACTGCCTGCTGGCGTCCTTTTTTCTTTCTTCTTTATGGTGTGGGGGTAAAGATTAGTCATAATTAGTTGGTATGACGCGTCATACCACCACAAACTTGGAATGGTTTAGTTTTTTAGGGGTTGCAAATATTGGTTTGGAAATAGGTTGCTAGATTTGGTTAATTGTGGTAGTATTGTGGCAGAAATCAACGCGACAAACAAGGAGAGTTTATATGGGATACACGGTTTTCTGCAATGGTGAATTGAGGGACTTTTTTTCTGGCCGACCCGTTCCGCCTCCATGGGTTGCGGGTGGTTTGTATGACCGAACAGCTCGGATCGTGACTTCTTCGACAGAGCCAGAAGAAGTTGGGGGAGAAGAGCAGAAGGAACCTCTAAGATTTTCTGGCCCGGCGACTCCAGAACAACTGGATCGCATGTTAAGAGGGATGAGGTAAGATTTCCTCTAAAATGCAAAAGCCCGGGCTGAAACATCAGTACCGGGCTTTGTCATTTTTTATTTGTTAAATTATTCATTCGCATTATATTCGATTAATCTGGTATAATGCGAATTTTAACCTAGAAACAATGACGAAGGGGGTAAATTTAAGTCGCCGCTTGATGAGTTTCCGGGTTTTGCATGCAGCAATCTTTGAGCATCTTACCTGAACCGCAGATACAGGGTTCGTTTTCGATTTCTTTGGTTTCGTTCGCTTTGTGACAGAAACCTGCCATTTTGCCGGAACCGCAATCGCAAGGTTGCATCAAGATACTGACTTTTTGCTTTAGAACTTCGGGATCCATATTTTAGAAATTTTAGATTTTTTTCGATCGACCGGGTTTATTATATCAAGAGTTTGCTTTAAAAAGAAAACCCCATGACCGATGAAATGGCTTGGGGTTTTATGAAGCCTTTAATGCATTACTTTATTATGCCAAGCGCTTTTTTGGCAAACCTTACAGCACCTTTACCAAGAGAGCCGACATCGTCGCTTGCTCGAGGTTCATCATCTTCTACTCTTTTTTTCTCCTCCTGGATTTTTTTGTAAACTTCTTCGCGGTGAACCGATGTTTTGATCGGCGCATCGACTCCAAGACGGACAGTCCGGCCGGCCACACCGAGAACGGTGACTTTGATGTCATCGCCGATTGTAATACTCTCTCCTTCTTTCCTTGTTAGAATGAGCACTTTGCCTCCCTGGCGAGTGCGTGATGAGGGTTTAAGAAGAACCAAATCAATAAAAGCTATTGGCAATTAAAACATAGGAATTCAGTTTTGAAAAGAAAACACCAGGTCCTTTCGGTTCCTGGTGTGTTAACGCATTTCTGCGTGCAAATGGCTTGGAGAGATTAGATTGAGGCGATGACTTCGAGCGGTTCACGCATTTCCGCGTGACCAGAAGGCTGACCCTTCTCTTTGTCTACAATAGTGACAATCAACTTGTACCGCCCTATTCGCAACTTCTGAAGCGAGATGGGGAAAACAACAACAGAATTTGGTCCAACCGCTTGATAAGTCCCTTCATAGGCGATCGAGATATCATTCCTCGGTGTCGGCTTATCCCGCTCCGTCAGAATCGAGTCCGGAATCATTGCACTGAGCAACTTGCCGGTCAGAACTTCACCATCGGCTGGACCTTCGTTGTACTGAGGGCCAACTTTGATTCTTGGATTTTCCTTGTCTGCGTGGACAGGGAGTGGAAACAGAATCACCCGCAGAATGTAGAATCCGGGTGCAAGATCAACTGTCTGGCAAACCTGAAGCTCGGTGCTCTTCAGAAATTGAGTGAAGGGGCTTGAATAAACAAGATCGCCTTCCTCAGATTTTCCGAGAAGATCGCCTCTGGGTGGATTGGTATAGAGGATGGTTGGCTCGCCAAGGTTTGCAGAACTTTTTGGCGAAGGCACGACCATTGCAAGTGTCTGGAAATCCGAGTTTTTCTTGCTACCTCTGACTTCTAAAACAACGTGGTAACTATCCGCCGGCAGGCCGATGAAATTCACATAACCCCGGACGAAGTGATCCTCTGGATTAGTAGCTACTTCGGCCATCATGCGATAAAGGACCAAGGGTACCGATCTAGTATGGGTAATGACTTTCCCTTTGGTGTCGGTCAGGGTAATAATGTAGTCCAGAAAACCGCGGTTGAAGGTCGCCAGGTTGAGCTGGTTAAGAGGTGCCCAAACACTGAAAGTGACATCGCAACTATCACTCCCTCTTTTGGAGTAGGTGTAGTTCACTACCGACTTGATAGCCATTTCAGCGATTGGAATCTCTTGATCTGGGACACTTTCTCTGACAGGACGGCCGGCGCGGTAATCCGATTCTAGAATAACCGCCTCGATACCGTACCAACTCAGACAATAGAAGGTGACTCCCTTGATGCGTCCGTCTTTTTTGACTTCACCAGGGATTGTCCAGTCTCCAGTTGGAATTCCGCGACGAATGATTTCATCGAAGCGACGATCGCGTTCGCCCTCGGGTAATGTGATTGAAGAACCACAGATGCTTAGGGCGTAGTAGTAGCGCTCCATCACTACGTCCCAAGCCAGACCCTGACGAAATAGATCAGCCTGAAACTTTTCAAGGTGTTCGTGGAAGGCACTTGTGTCCTTTTCTTTCAGATTCAAAAAAGCCCAGTTGTAGTATCCGGAATCAAGAATCTGAACGATGGCCGAGATGGTATCGCGGTAGTCGCCATACACCGGACGTTGATCTTTGATCGGTGCAGGGTTAGAGGGTTGGTGAATTTTTTCATTTGAAACCGTAGTCGCGCAAGCTGAAACAAGCAGCGCGAACCACGCGATTGCAAAGGTGCGGAGTTTCATCTTATCTCTCCTTTGAAGCGCTGCTGGCGCTTTTTTGTTGGACGGCTTGAACTACCGGTTAACTACTTTGACCATACCCCTTTCATACAAAAAGTCAATCCCCCGCCGTTATCGGCGGGGGATTGAAAAAGGCTTATCAAACTAAGTAGAGCTAGTTAGTGTTGCCGTAGGCATCACAACCATTGCTCACGCACTGAATGTCCCATCGGGTACCGTTAAAGAAGGTAGTGCAGGTGGTTTCCGGAACACAAACGTTTACTCCTGGTCCTTTGGCGGCTTCTACACTTGAAGTACCAAAAGTAAGAACTGCGCCCGCAACTAAGATCGAAACTGCAAAGATAGAGGCGGCTAAAATTATTTTTTTGGTCATATTTCGATATATCTCTTAATATCGACCTTTATTCCCGTTGACATCAATATAGACCCTTCAATCAGGGTGTCAATAGTTAAACAATACGGCCCCCCTGTGAATAGTAGGGGGGCCGAAAGGCTTCTTGATTTCTGTCTACCGACTTGCCAATTTTCCTTTAGTCATGGCCCGGGGAAGATCAGGTTTGTTCTGAATCTTTCCGACGCCATCTCCGGAACAGTCGGCGTCACCAATTCGTATGAAACTGTACCGGTTAATACTTTCATACGATTGCCCGTCACAATCCTTCGAGGTAAAGATCGCGATGAGCTTGAAACCGCTGGGTCGCGGAGGATTTCCGGTCTTTCGACTCGAAACATTAATCGAAAACGGCACCGTACAGCTGTCGATTACGTCGCAGGTTGTGTCGTTTTCGCAAAAAAGGTCAAACGATAACGACTGTCCGCTTTGAGTAAAGTCAACCACGGAGTCCGATATCTTCCCGCTACTTGTTTCAATCGTAAATCCATAGTCGGGCTGACTTTCACTCACAAGAGGAAATTCGTCTGGACATACATTGAAAGTGTCTACTTCCAATGTATCGGTGAACAAGAAAAGATACCCTGCCCGAACCCCCGCTTCGATGACAACTCTGAAAGATCCTTCGAACTCAGGGATTTCATTCACGATCTCTTTCGGTGGCTCTATCGGGCCGGTTGACTTCTTTTTCCCGCAACCATTTACGGTGAAGGTGGAGATGGCGAGAAGTACTAGAATTACCAGACTTGGGAGTTTTTTCATACTCCCTCCTTTCGGAAAATAGTGACTATAGACTTGCGGTGAATTAACGGGTTAAGGCTTGCTAGCGAAATACTAGTTATTCAGAAGTGATTTGTCAAAGTTTTGATCTGTACTTAAAAATCAAAAGCCCCAGAGTGTCGCAACCCTGGGGCTCGTGGCCGACGCTTGGGAGATTCTAACGGTGATCGTTTGGATGACCGGCCATCTGGACAGTGCCGTTCGGATGCCCTTCACCGTGTGGATGACCATCGCCAACCGGGTGACCAGTGACCGAGTAGCGATCACCGGTGGGATGGCCCTTGAGTCCCTCGTTTGGATGGCCAAACAGCAGGCCGTAACCAAGCGCCAAAAGACCCAACATCACTGATTTCCAATACATCGAATTCATCACCTCCTTTGATGAGGGTTAGGAGCGGATTATATTTTAGCAGAAAAACTAAACTGGAGACAAGGGATTTAATTAAGATAAAACCTTCCTTAAATATTCCCCTGTGAAGCTACCTTTACGCCTGGCTATTTCCTCCGGTGTCTCCCAGTACTAAAACTTCGACGACTTAAATACTCGTCAAAAAGTTAGGGTCGAAGTTTAGTACGGGACTTCGCCTTAGTTTTGTTCCTACAACAACACTTTCCTCAAATACTGGCCGGTGAAACTATTGGCTTTGCGAGCGATAAATTCTGGCTCGCCCTCTGCCACAATTTTGCCGCCTTTGACTCCCCCTTCGGGACCGAGATCGATCACCCAATCAGCGGTTTTGATAACATCTAAATTATGCTCAATCACCACGACGGTATTGCCTTTACTGACTAAACGCTGAAGAACTTCGAGAAGTTTGTGGACATCGGCGAAATGAAGACCGGTGGTGGGTTCGTCTAAGAGGTATAAAGTTTTCATCGTGTCACGTTTGCCGAGTTCGGCCGAAAGTTTAACGCGCTGAGCTTCGCCACCAGAAAGAGTCGTGGCGGACTGGCCCAAAGTTAAATAGCCCAAACCGACTTCATCCAAAATTTTTAAACGATCGTGAAGCCAGGGAATGTCTTCGAAAAAAATATTGGCTTCTTCGATGGTCATCTGTAAAATGTCGTGAATGTTTTTGCCTTTATACTCCACCTCTAAAGTTTCTCGATCAAAACGCTTGCCTTTACAGACGTCACATTTTACATACACGGTTGGCAAGAAGTGCATTTCAATGGCGATCGTGCCGTGGCCTTCGCAGTTTTCACAGCGACCACCAGGGCGATTGAAGCTGAATCGGCCAATTTTATAGCCGCGGACGCGGGCATCTTCGGTGGAGGCAAAAAGATCTCGAACAAAAGTCCAGGCGCCGACGTAGGTGGCGGGATTAGAGCGTGGGGTACGGCCGATGGCGGATTGGTCGATGTTAATCAGCCGAGTGAGATATTCCGAGCCCATCACGGACTTACAACCAAACTCACGATAGTGAGTACCACCAAAGCGACCCGAGAGGGCTTTATAAATTACGTCGTAAACCAGAGAACTTTTACCCGAACCGGAAACGCCAGTAACGCAGACAAAGCGACCAAGTGGAATATCGACGTCAAGGTTTTGTAAATTATTGGCGTAAGCCCCGCGGATTTTGAGATGGGGTTTATCTTTGGAAATTTTCCGCCGTTCATCGGGGACTTCGATGAATTTTTTCCCGCGGAGATACTGGAGGGTGAGCGATTCCGGAAATTTTTCTTTGCCAGAGGATTTACCTTTGGCCGGAAGGAGCTCCGAGATTGGACCCTGGGCAATAATTTCTCCGCCGTGAATGCCAGCACCAGGACCAATGTCAACTAAATAATCTGATTCGCGGATGGTGTCTTCGTCATGTTCGACGACGATAATCGTGTTGCCTAAATCTTTGAGTTCGTGGAGGGTTAGAATCAGTTTGTCGTTGTCGCGCTGGTGTAGGCCGATAGTGGGCTCATCTAAAATGTACAGAGTGCCAACAAGGCGAGATCCAATCTGAGAAGCCAAGCGGATTCTTTGGGCTTCACCGCCGGAGAGAGTACCGGCTTTGCGATCTAAAGTTAAATAATCCAAACCGACGTCAAGCATAAACTTCAAACGATTTTTAATTTCCTTAAGCGGAAGCTCGGCCACTTCCATAAATTTTTTAGTTTCGGTTTTTTGAATCTTGGAAGCGAATTCATGCGCATCGGTAATCGACATCGCCGTCATATTTACAATATTCTTACCTTTGATTAAAACGCTTAGGGCTTCTTCTTTGAGGCGCTTGCCTAAGCACTTGGGACAAGGTTTGTCGGACCAGACGCTTTCCGTGCCGAGGCCGTGGCACTCGTCACAAGCGCCATAGGGACTGTTGAATGAAAACAATCTTGGTTCAATTTCGGGAAAAGAAAAGTTGTCGTCGGGACAGGCAAATTTGGCCGAGAGGGCTAGCTCTTTATCGCCAACTGAGACATCTACAGTTTCGTTGCCGTATTTGAGCGCGTGCTCAATGGCTTCGGCGAGGCGGAGGCGATTGTCTTTATTTTTAAAATCGGTTTCGGCGGGAATTTTATCAACGACGAGTTGGATGGTGTGGGCTTTGTAGCGGCTCAACTCAATGCGATTTTTTAGGGAATAAAATCGGCCATCAACTTTGACTTCGCTAAAACCGGCGTTTAAAAAATCATAAAGGAGTTGATAATATTCACCTTTCCTACCCCGGACAGCGGTGGCTAAAATAACCAATTCATTATTCTTTTTAGTCTTATTTATTTTGTTAAATTCGAGAACGGCATCGACGATTTCTTCTTTCGTCATCTTTTTGATTTCTTTGCCACAGCGAGGACAATGCGGAACGCCAACGCGGGCGTAGAGAACGCGGAGGTAGTCGTAAATTTCCGTAATCGTAGCAACAGTGGAACGCGGATTAGCGGAGTGACTTTTTTGATCGATGGAAATCGCCGGCGAAAGACCTTCGATTTCATCAACATCGGGTTTGTCAAGTTTGCCTAAAAATTGGCGGGCATAGGCAGATAATGATTCAATGTAGCGTCGTTGGCCCTCGGCGAAAATGGTGTCAAAAGCCAAGCTCGATTTACCCGAGCCTGAAAGACCGGTAAAGACGATCATTTTGTCGCGAGGTAATTCTAAAGAAAGATTCTTGAGATTGTGCTCGCGGGCGCCTTTGATAATAATTTTGTTCTGCATGAGTTAATTTACTAATTACTAATTTAATACGAATATACTAATGAAAACTTGGTAATACAGCGATGCTAATATGCGAATGCTTACTAATTATACTAATGAAATACGCGGATCGAATGAAATTAGACTATATTATATAACACTTTACTGACATTGACAAATTGGGTTATTTTGCTATAATGGGGCTAGTCTTTGAATTCTGAATTCACTGTTGTCATTGGGTTTATAAACGCATGAAGAGGGAGGAATATGAACTGGGGTCGCGTTTGGCTAGCAGTGGCAGGAGTCGATTTTCTGATTTGGGCTCTTACGGAGACGACTCCGTGGATCATTTGCTCGATCGGATGCTTTCTCATCACTGCGGCACTAACCTGGAAACCAAAGTAGTTCACAATTGCAACGAAGGAGGGGTGAAATGCAGGGATTGCCAATTGCAGTATTGATGGCGGCATCGCTTCCAGCTGGTGCGGCCTTCCATCTCGAAAACCATGGCGACGATGTAATCCGCATGGTTGGCATCGATGCGTCTGAAACAGAGTCTCGTGGAGAGGACACATTCCTGGTTCGCAACGAGCGGACGGGAAATCCTTTTTTCATCGAAGGAACTCGTCCTGTGTTCCCGACGCAGTAGCGATGAGCAAACAATCACGGGGCCCGATCGGAGAAATCTGGTCGGGCTCTGAAACTCTTTGAGGAGGTCTAATGGACGCCGTGGATAGGGGCTTGATCGCGGCAACTCGTGGACTTATTTTTGCGGGTTTGTTTGCAATTTTGGCTTTGGGAGTAAGGATTGCCATCCGAATCGAGTTAGGCCAAGGCGAAATCCTTGTACTTTTCATCGCCATGATCCCATGTTGGGGTTTCGTCGTACTAGCATCCGAATTAACTCGCACCTACAACCTCTACATCGGACCGGCGGATGAGTTCTATGAGTATGTGCCGTTCTTTGTGAGCGGTACGTTATCTCCGGACAAGAAGGAGTGGGTCCGACGACACCTGGAGCACTGTCCAAGTTGTCGTAAGTTCGCGGACGAATGTCGCGAGCTACAAGGCGACTTGGCTGAACTTGCACGATTAAACCCAGCATTTATGGAGGAGTTATGCTGAAGCGGCGGATGAGATTGATCTCGACGCTCTGCTGGGTGCTTCTGGTAATTTTTGTCTTGGCTGGCGCAGTGCTAACCGGACAAAAACAGCAAGCTATCGGAATGGTTCTAGTGGGGCTCGGCGGACCAGCTTTTGCCACTGGTGCCTGGTTCCATTATAAGGCGAGTGGCCAACCAATCAGACCAAGGAGGAGGTGAAGAGATGAAGCCATTTCTGTATTTTCTTAAGGTTGCGCTTTCTTGGGTTGCCTATATCGGGGTTATCGCTGGGGTCACGTTTTTCTTTGACACCCTACCTACCGTGTGGCAGGAAGGAATTTTCGGCCCAGGGAGCATAGCGTTGTTCATCGTCGTCGCAATCCTCTGCTTGCCGTTCGTTTTCCTTCGAAAAACTTTCATTGAAGACGTTCGGAGGGATTTGGCGAGTAAATATGCGACTGTCTATGTCGTGTCGATTCCAGTCGGTTGGAACTTAGGAGAACTCGTTTTCAAGCTTTTGAGGTAATAGAAAACGAACCTCCCTCACTTACGGGCTCGGCGAAGAAATTCGTCGGGTCCTTTTTATTAAGTAATCGCGAATAATGCTAATTGGGATCAATAATGCGAATAATTTAACAAGAAATTAGGCTGAACAGCGATGCAAATATACAAATGCTTGCTAATTATACTAATGGTCTTTAATTTTGATTTTTTTGGATAACTCTCTGATTTCGTCTCGAAGCAAAGTCGCTAATTCAAACTCAAGATTTTTCGCGGCTTCGCGCATTTTTTCTCCCAGCCCTATGTCCTTTAGGGCTGGATTTCGGCGTCATTTGGAAGAAGGTTTTTTAGCTGATGACGCCTCAACTTTCTTAACTTTCTTTATTAGTTCGCGTATCTCATCTCTAAGTAGGGCGACTAGCTCAAAGTCTAAGTCTTTAGCCGCTGTCCTCATTTCAGATTCTTTGTTTTTTATCAATTTTTCAATTGCGGTTTTCGACCTTTGGATTGGCGTTAGTTCTAGTTTTAACAATTTATCGACATCGGGAAGGATATCTTTAATGGCTTTGATAATGGTCTTGGGTGTGATGCCATGCTTTTTGTTGTATTCAAGTTGGATTTTCCGGCGGCGTTCGGTTTCGCCAACAGCACGTTCAATCGAGCCGGTGATGTTGTCCGCATAAAGCAAAACTTCACCTTCGGAATTTCGGGCGGCGCGGCCGATGGTTTGGATGAGGGAAGTTTCGCTTCGAAGAAATCCTTCTTTGTCAGCGTCTAAAATTGCCACTAAAGAAACTTCGGGTAGGTCCAAGCCTTCCCTTAGAAGGTTTACACCCACTAGGACGTCGTACTCCCCTTTTCTTAAGCTAGTTAAGATCCGAATCCGATCGAGAGTTTTGACGTCGCTGTGGAGGTAGGCAACTTTCAATCTAGGGTTTGGGGTATGGCCACTAGCCAATAGGGTTTTGGAAGGGAGATTTTGAAGATATTCAGATAAATCCTCGGCCATTTTTTTAGTGAGAGTTGTCACTAATACTCTTTCTTTCTTTTTGACTCGATCAATGATTCTCGGGATAAGATCGTCAATTTGGCCAATGACCGGCCTGATAGTGATTTTGGGATCGACTAAGCCAGTTGGGCGAATGATTTGCTCGACGATCGCTTTGGATTTTTTTCGTTCGAAATCGCTCGGGGTAGCAGAAGTGAAGATAACTTCGTTAATTCGTTTTTCAAATTCGAGAAATTGAAGAGGGCGATTGTCGGCGGCGGAGGGTAGGCGAAAGCCATATTCGATCAGAGTTTTTTTTCGCGAAGCATCGCCGGCGTACATGCCATTAAGCTGAGGGACGGTGACGTGAGATTCATCGATAACCGTGAGAAAACCATCTGGAAAATAATCCAGTAAAGTTTCGGGTGGGGCGCCGCGGGCGCGACCACTTAAAGGCTGGGAATAATTTTCGATGCCGTGGCAATAGCCAACCTCTCGGATCATCGCTAAGTCAAACTTAGTCCGTCGTTCAAGACGCTCCGCTTCTAGGAGTTTCCCGTTTTTTTCAAAATATTTGAGGCGGTCCTTTAGTTCTTCTTTGATGAGCTTGATGGCTCTTTCACGAGCAATCGGCGGAGTGATGAAGTGTTTGGCGGGAGCGATGATGACTTCTTCTAAACTTGGGGTGATGCCGGGACGAAAACCTTCAACCGGGTTAACTTCGTGAATAGTTTCAATGGCGCCGTTTTTTATTTGGAGGTTGTAAATTAGTTCGCGATCGGGTGGCATAATTTCCCAGTTATCACCCCGAAGTCGAAAGGTGCCGCGTTTCAAATCGGAGTTGGTGCGATTATATTGGAGTTCGATTAATTTTCTCGAAAACTTGGGACGGTCGATACTGTCTCCTATTTTCAAATGAAAAATATTTTCAGCGTAAGCTTCAGGCGCTCCTAAACCATAAATACAAGAAACTGAGGCGACGACGATAACATCTTTGCGGGTTAGAAGTGCGGTTGTCGCGGCATGGCGGAGTTTATCGATCTCTTCGTTGATCATCGCCTCTTTATCTATATATGTGTCGCTCGTAGGCATATAAGCCTCGGGTTGGTAATAGTCGTAATAAGAAACGAAGTAGTTGACGGAGTTGTGTGGGAAAAGTTCACGAAATTCGTTGCAGAGCTGAGCGGCGAGAGTTTTGTTATGAGCAATAACTAAAGTTGGCCTTTGGACAGCTTCAATTACATTGGCAATCGTAAAAGTTTTGCCGGAGCCGGTGACGCCCAATAAAGTTTGATGAGAATATTTTTTTTCTAAACCTGAAACCAACGCTTTGATAGCCGCTGGCTGATCTCCTGCTGGTTCATGTTGTGATACTATTTTAAACATAATAGCGATTCAAATATATCCCGATTTCATCGAGGATTCTCGGCGAAGCCGGAACGAATGCTTGCTAATAATACTAATGCTGGAAAACACAACAAACGCCCCAAGTCATGAGACTATAGGGGGGTACAAGTAAATTTTAAAGTGAAAAATTAAAAAGTCAAAATTATTGAGGTCAAAATATAGGAAGGCCGCCTTTTGAGGGGCGGCCTTTTTGCTAGAAGATTTGAGCGAGCTACTCGATTTCAGTCGCTTCGGGGACACCCGCGCGACCAAATCGAGAGAATCGAATCGCAGCTCCCATGATCTGAGCCATTTCAGAAATGGACAGATCATCAGATGGCGCGCTCTTGATGAAATTTCCGTTTCTCTTTATTAACCCAAGGGCGGTGGTTGAGCCCTCTCGAGCAATCTCAATCACTTCCTTAAAGTCTGGCTCGGCGCCAGCAATTTCTTTGTAGAAAAGCTTTAGGACATCCATAAGCCGACCCTCCCTGTGATTTAGTGATTACCAAAAAACTCCATGATTTAGCTCAGAAAAAGATAACAAATTTGACGAGAATGGTCAATTTTTCTATTGAGTGCCTTGTAAATTGATCTGCGTTGAACCAACATCTTTTGTGTCTAAGAGTTCAATGGTGAATTTAAGAACGGAGTTGGCTGGAATCGGGCCGTTGGCCTGCGCGCCATAGCCGAGTTCAGCTGGAATCACTAATTCTCTTTTGCCACCAACTTTCATGCCTAAAAGTCCGAGTTCCCAACCGCGAATAACTGCGCCCTTTCCAACCGTAAAAGAAAAGGGAGTGTTGCGATCGTAGGAGCTATCGAACTTGGTGCCGTCTTCTAGGGTACCTAAGTAATTTACCGTGACAGTGTCGCCGACTTTAACTTCGGTGCCGGTTCCAACTGTGACATCTTTTTTAACTAATTTTTCGTCACCTGGCTGAGGAGCAATTTCCATTGGGTTTTGATTTTCTGAATTTTCGACTGGCGGCTCGGTGAGATTTTTGATTATTTCACCGCCCGGTTTATTTACGTTAACTATAGCATAGACAACAATCGCGACTAAAACCACTAAAACTGCCCAAGAAAGATAGTTTTCTTTGTTTGTATTCATGCTGACGATTTTAGCAGATTCTAAATAAGAATCAACCAGGCAATTTAGTCTTCAATTTCCACCTCAACCTCAGAGCTGTCGGCTTTGATAACGAAAGAACCAGAAAAGGATTCACAGTTTTCGTTATATTTTTCGATTATTTCGGGAGTTTTATTGATTAAGTCGGTGACAGCAAAATCTTTTTCCTCAATGATCTCCTTCCAAAACTCACAGGCTCTTTTTTGTCTATCATCGAGATTAGAGGTTTCATCTGATTTTGAGACTTGGGTGTTGGTTTCTTCGGAAATTTTTTCACTTCTCTTGGAGTCCTCGCCTTCTCTTCGGCGACCATCTTCACCTTCTTTTTCTTCATCAAGACTAGAACCTTCAGATGTTATTTGAGTAGCTGACGTCATTGATGGAACTCCGGCGACTGGAGGGACCTTTAGATTTTCACTTACTCCTTCTTTCTTTGATTCCGGATTTATTTTGGCGGAAGGATTTGCCTTTTGCTGATTTTTTGGAAATTCAATCTTGAGGATGGAGTTTTGAATCTCGGTTTCGAGTTCTTTTGAAAGGCTGTTTATTTTGGGATTTTCAGGAGTTTTTTCACGAACGGATTTGATTTCTTCAAGTCGGCGTTCTGCGAGTTCAAGATGAAGTTCTTCTTTAGCTTGGCCACTTGTAAAAACCACCTTTACGGCTTCGCTGGTTTTTTTGAGAGGATAAAGGACGCTAGAGACACCGACATTTTTTTGATCGGCATAAGTAGCGCCAGCAGTTAAAACGACAACCATCGCTGCGCCAAAAACCGCGCCTCGAATGAAGTAACGAAAAGCCGGCGAGACGTTTACAGCACTGGGATATTTAGTTTTATAAGCCGAAAGGAAGACCGCGCGATTGCGTTCTTTAAATTCAGATCTGGATTT
>ERZ1292623.2830-Hain-H51-01um-R1-2830-length-15211-cov-29_pt2 | contig 15029 bp, 10 predicted proteins | sample MGYA00564398_ERZ1292623 | MGnify/ENA primary metagenome ERZ1292623 (study PRJEB36523, sample SAMEA6512633) | groundwater metagenome | collected 2019-01-07 | study: AquaDiva: Metagenomics assemblies of 32 groundwater samples
GTTAGCTCGTTAGCTCGTTAGCTCGTTAGCTCGTTAGCTCGTTAGCTCGTTAGCTCGTTAGCTAAACGGCGAAGCCGCTAATAAGCTAGTCGGCTAATAAGCTATTCCCCGCCTCACTTTTAAAGTGAGTTTTTTTAAAATCAATGAATTTTAAAAAATATGACCACTAAAGTCCAAAACAGAGAAAAGACAATTCTTGATTATAATCAAAATATAAAACAGCTTTTGGGCTGGGAAGATTTGGATATTAAAATTTTGAAAAAAAGTTTTGGGATGTTGAAAGGTTTTCTAAAAAAAACGCCGGTTCAATATCAAAGAGAATTAAGAAAAGAATGGGAAAGGAAGAGCATAAAATAAATTCAAAATGCGCTATCTTTTAGATTCTAATATTTTAATCGGATTTTTAAACGGCGATAAGAAAATTGCTGATTGGATATGGGAGAAGAAAAAAGAGAATAAATTTTCACTCAATGTATCTTTTATCGGCAAAATAGAAATTTTAAGTCATAAGGGTTTAAAAGATAATCAAATAAATGATCTGGAAGCGTTTCTGAATTCTTTTAATATGATTTATTTAAATGATGAAATTATTAATTTATCGGCGGCGTTGCGAAGGAAAGGTATTTTATCGTTAGGCGATGCGGTGATAGCGGCAACCGCTATTTCTAATAAATTAATTTTAGCGACTAATGACAAAATTTTGGTTAAAAAAGTCAAGAATTTTTTAGAAGTTTTATCAATTTGATACCACGGTTATCCTTTTGTTAATCTGCTGTCTTACCTCACAAGGAAAGCAGTAAGGTCGTCTGACGGGGGAATAACTTACCGAAAAATAATAATAATTAAGTCGAAAATAAATACGATTTCTTGATTTTAGCGCCCTCACAGCTTTAAAATTTAGAAATTGAAAAATAATAATTTAAAAATGAGTAATACAATTAAAAAATTTTCAGCGATTGGTCTTTCGTTGGCCACCGCTGTTACAATGTCTGGCGCTGGTTTGGTTTTGCCAGCTTTTGCCGCGACTAATGAAGAGCTTCAAGCGCAAATTACCGCTTTATTGGCTTCAATTCAGTTGTTGCAAGCGCAATTAACCAATCAAGCGCCGGCAACCGTTTCATCGTTCAATTTTACTAAAGACCTCACTCTTGGTTCAAAAGGCGATGATGTTAAGGAATTGCAAAAATTCTTAAATGCCAAGGGTTATGCTGTGGCTCAAACCGGAGCAGGCTCTTTAGGCAATGAAACAACCACTTTTGGTTCATTAACCAAAGCGGCTTTGGCTAAATATCAAGCGGCAGTCGGAATTTCTCCGGCCGTCGGATATTTTGGTCCAAAAAGCAGAGCGTATGTTGCCAGCATAGCAGTTGCGCCAACTACGACAACTACGACAACTACGACAACCGCGCCAAGCACTGGATTGGCTTTAGCTTTAGCTTCTACTAATCCAGCCGGTACAACTGTTCCGAAAGGTGTTTCCGGCATGGAATTAGTGAAATTCACGGTTTCCGGCAAAGGAACAATTACGGGACTTACCTTTAAAAGAAAAGGAATCGGAGCGACAGCTGATTTTGCTTCAACCGGTTTTTATCTTTATGAAGGCAGTACTCGCTTGACCAGCGGACGAAGCATCAATTCAACCACGCACGAAGTTTCATTCCTTAATCTCGCTTTGGCGATTGACGGAACAAAAACTTTAAGCGTGAAAGCTGATATTGCTTCTTCAGCGTCCGTCGGCAACATTCACTATTTTGAATTAGTGTCTGCTACCGGCGATTCAACGCCAATCGGCGCGTTGGTAAGCAATACGATGACTATCGGCGGACAGCAAGTCGGCGGCATTGTCGCCACTTCAACTGGTTCGCTTTCCAACCCGTATATTGGCCAACTCATCGCTCAGGTTTCCGAGCTTAAATTAACCGCTTCTTCAACGGAAGATGTTTTAATTAAACAACTCGCGTTGACCCAGGGCGGTTCAATTTCCAACAGCAATCTTTCAAACTTTATTTTGAAGGATTCTTTGGGAAATGTTTTGGCAAAAGCGGCTTCAGTCGGCGCCAAAGACTTAGTAACTTTTGTTTTTGACACGGCTTATCTCTTGGAAAAAGGACAGGAGAGGACTTTTAGGGTTTATGTTGATGTTGCCGGCGCTGCCAAGTCAAGCGACACTATTAAGCTTTACTTTGACAGCAAAGGAGACATCGTGGCCACGGGCAAAACCTATGGTTATTCAGTTGACCCGGATATTATTGCATTTGACACTGCCACCGAAGCGCATGCGATTACGCTTGCCGGAGGCGATGTGACAATTACCTTTAATGGTCCGATTACCGGAGACGTCGCGATTCGCGGACAGGATGTTGAAGTTTATAACTTCACCATTGCTTCCAAGAACAACATTGAAATCCGGAATTTAAGGTTTAGTACAACTACAACCGGCGCGATAGCGATATACAATGATGCTAAAGTGTGGGATAAAAGTTTAAACGCTGTGATAACGAGCGCGCAAAATCTTACCACAACGAACTTTACCTATACCGATATCATTAATATCAGCGCTGGTACATCTAAGACCTTTAAATTGACGGTTGATGTTGATTCAACTAACACCGCGGATGGTACGATCAAGATTAATCTCTTGGCGTTCACCGAGTCCGATATCAAGAATTTGGACAACAATCAGTTTGTGGCAACTGCCAATATCGTTCCAGCATCAACGATTGTCGGAAACGCTCAAACTGTTAAAGCTCCGACTCTTGATGTTCAGTTAGCTTCAACACCGTCGTCCCAGACTTATGTTCAGGGTGCGACCAGCAAAGACCTTGCCGGTTTCAGCTTTAGAGCAATTTCTTCAGATATTAAGTTGAGCACTGTTAAAGTTACGGCTACTTCTTCAACAGGTACTTTGACCTCGGGAGAAGTTCAGAATCTTGGTCTTTATGACGGCCAAACTTTAATTTCAACTTTAAAATCTTTAGATTCTTCAGCTTTGACCGTTACTTTTGACAATTTAAATCTTACAATTGCCAAAGGCGCGACTAAGGTGTTGACTTTAAGGGGCAGTATTTCGGCGAATGCCACGGATACGGATGTATACTACTTCTCTGTTGCCACGGTAAATTCGTCTAATATCACTGCTAATGACGCGGATGGAAACAGCGCAACCTTAACGGGTACGGCTGCTAACTCTGGCGGTACAGTGAGCCTTACCATTACCACTGCTGGCAATGTTTCGGTTGTCGTTGCTCCTGATGATTCTGATTCAGAAGCAGGCATCGTAATTGCCGGTCAGGAACAGGTTTTGGGTAAATACCGCTTTACCTCAACGAACGAGAATATGACCGTTAACAAGATGCAAATCTTGGTTTCTAATAGCTCTAGCGCGACCGCTACCACAACCGTTACTGCCGATGATGCGCCAACCATCAAACTTTATGATGGCGCGACTCAAATCGGTAGCGCGACTGGTTATACGGTTCAGGCTTCAGGCGATACAGCGGGCATTGCGGTTATTGAAAGTCTTGGGTGGGTGATTCCGAAGGATTCTAATAAAACTTTGACCGTTAAAGGCGTTCTGAATTCAATTTCAGCCGGCGCTGATACCGGTTCATCGCTTTATACCAGCGTCCACGCTACAAATTTTGAAGCTGTCGGCGCGACTGCTAAAGATACTTCAATCACTGCCGCCACAGGCAATCAGAAGGTTGTTTATAAGACAAAACCGACTTTTGCCGCTCCGACTGCTACCACGGAAAAACTTGCTACCGGCCAAAAAGCGGTAATGAGATTTAAGATTAAAGCCGATGGTCCGGAACAGATTGCTTGGAAGCAAATTCAGTTTAAAGTGTCAATGACCGGAGCGACGATGTCAGCGGTTGATGCTGTCCCAAGCACGACCGGCAATGTTGCTCTTAAAGAGGTGACTACTGGTTCTAACCTTAACCTCGCTTCAGCTTTCAGTGGAACTAGCACCACAACTGGCGAGCAGGTTAAACTCACTGGCGGTCAAACTGGTTATGTCTCACTCCTTCTTAATTCCGAGCAGACTATTGCTGCCGGATTGGATAAGGAATACGAGTTGCAATTAACTTTTGCTGATGTTTCCGGCACCGTTGGCGCCGCTTCAGCTCAAATTAACTTGCATCGAACGGAGACGACTGTTACGGCTGCAAGTTCAGTGGCTACTGTTAGAGCAAGCGTTGGCACCGCAACCGATGCGGCTCCGTCATTCGTTTGGTCTGATTACTCAGTTATCGGACACTCTGAAACTTCCGCTGATTGGGCGAACGGCGTGCTCGTAAAGATCTTGCCGTCCAGTTCAATTACTGTCAGCAACTAGTTTATTTCAGAATCAAAGTTTCTCGATAGCTCATAATCGAAAAACCAAAAACCGCCTTCGGGCGGTTTTTGGTTTTTTGTGTCTTGCTTTTAAATCCTTAAACTCTTAAACTTTTAAATATATGTTTTTTCAAAAATTTCTTAAAATATCCGTTAAACTTATTCTTTTTGCCACCGCGTTTACTCCCTTAATTGTTTCCCAAAACATTATTTCACCTTTTATTTTTGGTAAAATAGTGTTTTTTAGGTCATTGATTGAGTTGGCTTTGATTTTGTTTTTAATCTATCTTTTTTTTAATTTAAAAAACTTAAAAACTTACAAGATTATAAACTTAATCAAAAATCCTCTTATTATTTCTCTTTTTTTATTTCTAATCTCTTTTATTTTTAGTGTTATTTTTGCCGAAAATTCTTATCGCGCTTTTTGGGGCGACATTGAAAGAGGCGAGGGATTATTCGGAATGTTCCATTTTTTTGCTTTTTTAATAATAACCGCGGTGATTTTTGAGAAAAAAGATTGGTTGAATTATTTTAAAATATCTTTGGCGGTCGGTTTTATTATAATTTTTTACGCCTTTTTACAGTATTTTGGGATAAAAAATTTCCCATTTTTGCTTGTATCCGAAGAAAGGCCGCTTTCCTTTATCGGTAATCCGGCTTTTCTGGCAACGCACATGTTTTTTTTGATGATATTCGCCGTTATCGTATTTTTTGAAAACTTAAAATCTAAAACATTCAAACTTTTATATTGGAGCTATTTCTCTTTATTAATAATTGTTTTATCGGCAACGACGATTTTTATTACCGCTACCCGCGGCGCGATTTTGGGGTTGGGAACTGGAGTTTTTATTTTGCTTTTGTATTTTTTTTTAAAAAAACCGATGATTAATGCTGATGAAAAACTGATTTATGCTAATGGAGAAAATTCTTATAAATCGGTCAAAATCCGCGCAAATCAGCGCTTCATTTCCGTTATTTTATTAAGTTTAATTGTAATTTTTAGCGCGGCTTTTTGGTCCACCAAAGACGCTGAAATATGGCAAAAAATTCCCGGTTTAAATCGTTTAGCCAAAACTGCGGTTTTTGACATTAATGACCCTTCAACTCAATTTCGTTTAATCACTTGGAAATTAAGCTGGGAAGCTTTTAAAGAAAAACCGTTTTTAGGTTGGGGCCCGGAAAATTATATTGTTGCTTATGAAAAATATTACGATCCGGAATATGCCACTTATGGCGAATCCTGGCTTGACCGGGCGCACAATAAAATTATTGATGTCGCGGTGATGCAGGGAATTTTCGGCTTGGTCGCTTATCTTGGTATTTTTGGGGCGGCTATTTATTTATTGTTTAAAAAACAGGCGGGTTATATGGAACCGATAATCGCGACCTTATTAATCTCTTATTTTGTTCAAAACCTGGTTTTATTTGACACAATTATCTCTTATTTTGTTTTTTTTGCGGTTTTGGGGTATTTAATTTCAAAGCCGCTGATTAATATCGATGAAAAATCGATTTATGCTGATGAAAAATTTGTATCAATCAGTCAAAATCCATATCAATCGGTTTTTATAAAATTTTTGTCATTAATCATTGTCATAGCTATAGTGATCGTCCTCGGTTATAGCTTATATTTTTACAATCTTGTTCCCTATATTCAAGCTCGGCTTTTTAAAGCTTCTTCAAAAATAGCCGATGTTAATACGGCTGTTTATTTTTTGAAAAAATCTATGTATCCGTATAATTTCGCCCAGTACAATATTAGAGGAAACGGCATAGATACTGTTTATATGAATCAGTTTTTCTATCAAACTGGATATATTGGCAACTTGAAATTTAAACCAATAGCTGATTTGCTGATTAAGGGAATAGATGAGATTGTGGAAAAAGAACCTTATGATGTAAGGGTATTGATTAGAGAGGTGGAAATGTTAAATAGTATAGCTAAAATTGTTGATGAAAAAGAAGCCACGCCTTTATTTAAAAAATCTGAAAAATTGATGCGTGAAGCCGCAAAGAGAGCGCCGAATAGGCAGGAAGTTTATTATCATTTGGCTTTTAATTTGGCCGGCCAAAAGCGCTATGAAGAAGCGATTAAAGCGGCAATTTATGCTGTTTCTTTGAATCCCAATGTTCCTAGAGCCCATTTTTATTTGGCTTTAATGTATGCGCTTGTCAATAAGTTTGACGATGCGATAAAAGAAATAGAAATAGCGGAAAAATTGGATTCTGATTTTAAAAATTTAATAATAGGAGATTACAATACGATGCTTTTGATTTATAATTCCGCCGGAAGGCCGGAAAAAATAGCAGAGATTGTAATTAAAGATGTAAATAATATATTAGAAAGCGGAATTGGACGCGTTTTTGAAAGAAAATATTACGAAGAGACTTTGCGTTATTTTGCTGTTAAAAAAGACGCGGAAAATTTTGTTAAAGTGGCGAATTATTTATTACAATTCAATGACTTAAAAGACGATATGGAAGTTTTGATTGATTTGGCGCAAAAAGGGTTATGGGATATTATGTATAGTTTGTAAGCTTATGAGTTATTTTAAAATATCAAAATTTTTTCTTTATTTAGTTCCATTGGCGGTTGTAATTGTCTCGTCTTCCACACTTTTTCCGTTTATTGTCGGCAAGTATGTTTTTTTTAGGGGCGCTGTTAGTTTGGCGACAATATTTTTTCTACTTGGCTTATTATTTCAAGACAAATTGTCTGTTGTCAGCGGTCAGCTGTTAAATGTATTTAAGCGGCCACTAACGATTGTTGTTTTTCTTTTTGTTTTTATTTTCGTTATCGCCGGTTTTCTTGGCGTTGATCCTGCATTTTCTTTTTGGTCAAATTTTGAAAGAGGTGAAGGCGGACTGCAAATACTTTATTTTGGAGCTTTCTTTTTATTGATGGTTATGCTTTTAAAAAACGATAAAGATTGGCGGATAATGTTTTGGATTTCAATCATCGCCGCTAGTTTAATGATTTTTTATGGTATTGGCGCCGGCTTAAAATATTTTGACGCTGAAACAGTTATTCAAAATATTGGTGGTGTTCCTCAAAAAGTTTTAACTGGCGAAGGCGGACTATTATATAGAACTTTTAAATCATTTGTCGGTCCGGATTTTAGAGATAAAGGCTATCGCTTTGCCGGTTCAATAGGCAATTCCGCCTATGTATCGGTTTATCTTATTTTTGCTTTGTTTTATAGTTTTTACCTTGCTCTTAGTCAACAAAAAAAACGAACTGGTTTGATAATTTTAATGGTTATATTTTTAGTATTTTTCTTTTTATCGGCAACTCGAGGAGCTTTTATCGGTTTAATTGTGGCTATTTTAATGGCATTTTTATATCTTGGTTTTTCAATTAAAATTTGGCGAAAATGGCTTTTAAGGAGCGGAGTTATTATGTTATTAATTATTGGATTATTGATTTTTTTTCGAAATACTTCGTTTATAAAATCAATTCCCGGTTCGCGGATTTTTGATATTTCTTTTAAAACTGAAAATTTTCAAAATAGAACGGTTATTTGGAAAATTGCGATTGACGGTTTTAAAGAGCGGCCGTTTTTCGGTTGGGGTCCGGAAAATTTTTCTTATACTTTTGATAAGCATTATAATCCGAAACATTATTCAATAACTGCCGGTTTCGGCGCGTGGTATGATCGGGCGCATAATGTCTTATTAGATTATTTGAATCAGGCGGGGATTTTAGGGTTTTTGAGTTTTTTAAGCATTTTCGCCGCGTTTTATTGGCAATTTTTTTCTAAAACACAAATAAAGGCGGAGCAGAAATTTTTAGAAGCAAATAGACGCGGAAATAAACAACAATCAATAATCAATAATAAACAATTAACAATCCAAAAAGCTTTGCTTTTTGCTCTGCCCATTGCTTATTTCGTTCAAGGTATCGTGCTTTTTGATATTTTACCGACTTATATAAATTTGTTTTTATTTTTGGCGTTTGCGACCCACAAATTAAAGGCGGACAACAAAATATGATTAAAAATATTGTCATTGTTATCGTTATCGTCGTTGTTTTATTCGGGCTATATTTCGGTTCTCTTTTGCCGTTTGCAAAAGCAAAATTATATGTCAGGGCAATGGGAAATCTTCAATCGATTAAATCTCTTGACGGGTTTAAAAAAAATTTTGACGAGTCGCTTGATTTTTATTCGCCGGTCGGACAGGAAGAAACAACATTGTTTTTAGCCACAGAAATTGCCGGAAGAATGATTTATAATGGTCAAGCAGAAGCTGTCTCGCGCGAATTGGTAAATTACATAGAGCCGCGTATTTTTAAAAATAATTCAAGACATTTATTATTGATAGCTTCAATATATGGAAAAATGTTCAATATTTATGGCAGAGAAGATGATTTTAAAAAAACCGAAGAATATCTTCAGAAACTTTTAAAAATAAATCTTAAATCGCCTCAAGCGCTTTATTCCCTTTTTGATATTTATCAGAAAAATAGAGAAGTTGAAAAAGCCAAAGAAATCGGTGAAACTATTTTAAGATATTGGCCGGAAGATGAAAGAATAAAAGAAGCGCTTAAGCTTTAAAACTTTATTATGTGTGGAATTTCCGGAATTTATCAAAATAAAAACGCGAAAAATAAAAAAAAACTGGAAGAAGCGGTTAAAAGAATGAATGAGATCCAGAAACGCCGCGGTCCGGACGATGAGGGAATTTTTATTGACGCGAAAAATAATATTGCCTTGGGTCATCGCCGGCTTTCTATTATTGACCTTTCAAAAGCCGGTCATCAGCCGATGGAATATAAAGATTTATGGATTACTTTTAACGGCGAAATTTATAATTTTTTAGAGCTTAAAAAAGATTTAGAGCAAAAAGGATATAAATTTAAAACCAAAACCGATACTGAAGTGATTTTAGTTTTATTTGCTGAATACGGCGAAAAATCATTCGCGATGTTAAGGGGAATGTTCGCTTTTGGGCTTTGGGACGGCAAAAATCAAAAACTTTTTCTGGTTAAAGACCGCTACGGCATTAAGCCTCTTTATTATTTTTCAGACGAAGAAAAACTGATTTTTGCTTCAACGGTTAAGGCAATTTCGGGAAGCGGTTTAATTCGCGTTGAAAAAAATCCTAAAGCGATGATGGGATTTTTACTTTTCGGTTCCGTTCCCTTGCCGTCTACGACCGTAAAAAATGTACTGGCGGTTCCAGCCGGTCATTATCTTAAAAGAAGCGCTAATGGGGAAGAAAAAATCATAAAATATTACGATTCATTGGATTTTTTTCTCAATAAATCCAGCGATAATTTTGATACGGCAGTTAATAAAACCAAGGAATTACTTGATAGGTCGGTAAATTATCATCTTATAAGCGATGCGCCACTTGGCGTTTTTTTAAGCGGCGGGCTTGATTCATCAGCTTTGGCGGCTTTGGCGGCCGAGCAAAGGAAAAATCCAATAACTACGATATCGGTGGTTTTTGATGAAGAGGAATTTTCCGAGAAAAAATATCAGAAAGCGGTTGCTGACAAAATAAAAAGCGACCATCGCGAAATAAAAATAACCAAAGAGGATTTTTTGGGTTCGTTTGAAGAAATTTTTGAAGCGATGGATCAGCCGACGATTGACGGCGTTAATACATTTTTTGTGGCGAAAGCGGCTAAAGAAGCGGGAGTTAAAACCGTCATTTCCGGTTTGGGCGCTGACGAAATTTTTCTTGGCTATCCGCATTTTCGGCGGGCGGAATTTTTAAGAAAAATTCAGCAATTGCCGAAATTTTTAAAAAGTCCGTTAAATTTATTTTCTTTGCTCGGCGACCGCTACTCTAAATTAAATTATTTTCTGAACGATGATGTTTTAAATTTTTATTTAGGCGTTAGGGGATTATTTAGTCCGCAGGAAACAGCAAAAATTTTAGATGTTGGCTTAAACGAAGTAAATAATTTTATCTACGAATTTAATAATTCAATCCTCAATCCTCAATCCTCAATTCTAAATTCTTTACGTCCGGCTGATTTGCTTTCCTATCTTGAGCTTCAATTTTATCTCCAAAATCAGCTCCTTAAAGACACAGATTTTATGTCAATGTATCATTCCATTGAAGTCCGGGTGCCGTTTTTAGACCATCCTTTAGTGGAATATGTAATCAGTTTGCCGTCGAGAATAAAGCTCGGCAAAGGCGTCAATAAAGCGCTTCTTGTTGAATCAACGCGAGATTTATTGCCGAGAGAAATTTTTAGCCGTCCCAAAATGGGATTTACTTTCCCGTTTCAAAAATGGCTTCAAAATTCCTCAATCCTCAATTCTAAATCCTCAATTCTCAAAATCCACTGGTCCCGCCATTGGGCAAGGGAAGTTTTGAATAAATTTAGCTTATAAAATGAAAATTCTTTATATAGCCGCTGATACTAATAAAATCGGCGGGATTGAAAAATATAACAGGGAATTTATGGACGCGCTTCAAGAAGTTGGAGTAGATGTTTTTTTTGTTCCACTTTATGGCATTAATTGGTTTCAGAAGTTATCTTTTATTTTAAGGGTTTTTTTGGAATCCATCAGAAAGAGACCGAATATTATCTGTTCTTCGCATATTGCGTTTGCTCCTATTTGTTATTTTGTAAAAAAAATATTAGGTATAGAATATACGGTCAATGTTTACGGCATCGAAGTTGTTAATATTAAATCTGCCTTGCATAAACGGGCGCTAAGATCGGCGAAATTTATTATTAAGCTTTTTGACCAAACTGCCCAAAACGTTATTAAACAAATTTCGGAAACGGCTGAAAAAATTATTACCTTGCCTAATTCCGTTGATGGCGAAAAATTTTATATTAAAGAAAAATCTCAAAATTTAATTAAGAGGCATAATTTAAAAGATTCAAAAATAATTTTGACCATTTGCCGTCTTTCCTATTCGGAAGTTAATAATAAGGGTTATGAAAGAGTAATGAGAATAATGCCGGAAGTGATAAAACAAATTCCAAACGCTAAGTATTTGCTTGTCGGAGGCGGCAATGATATTGAAAGGATAAAAAATCTTATTAAAGAATTGAATTTGGAAAATAATGTCATTTTAGCCGGTCCTGCAAAAGATGGAGAAATGGTTGATTATTATAATTTAGCGGATGTTTTTGCTTATCCTTCAAAAAAAGAAGGATTTCCAGCGATTGTTTTGCTTGAAGCCCTTGCCTGCGGCAAACCGATAATCGGCGGCAGCCAAGGAGAAAGTTCGGAAGAAAAAATTTTTAACAATAAATTAGGATATATTATTAATCCCGACAATCAACAAGAATTAAAAAATTCAATAATCAACATTTTAGAAGGTAAAGCGCCAAAAATATTTTTTAACTCTCCTTTAATCAGGAAAGCGATTCTTGATGAATATGGCAAAGATAATTTTAAAAAGCGCGTAAAGGAAATCTTGAATTTATTGGAAATTCCAAAATTAGCGATTATTATGTCGCACGCAATCCAATATCAGGCGCCCTTGCTTCGTAAAATTACCGCTTCCGGTAAAATTGATTTAACGGCATATTTCAATTGGGATTTTGGCGTAAATCAAAAATCAATTGACCCCGAATTTAAAACAAAAGTAAAATGGGACATACCGGTTTTGGAAGGTTATAAATATAAATTTCTTAAAAATTTTTCGTTGCGTCCTTCAAGTAATTTTTGGGGGCAGTTGAATTTTGGCATTGTTAAAGAATTAATTCAAAACCGTTATGACGCCACCTTGATTTACGGATGGAATTTATTTACAAATTGGCTGGCATTTTTTATCGCCTTAATTATCAATACGCCAATTATTTTACAAGGAGAAAGCCCTTTAAATCAGGAATTGTTAAAAAGCGGATGGAAACAAAAAATTAAAATGGTTGTTTTGAAGAGATTTTTTAAACATATCAGCGCTTTTTTGTATATCGGCGAAGAAAACAAAAAATTTTATGAATCATATGGCGTTCCTGAATCAAAATTGTTTTTTTGTCCTTATGCTGTTGATAATGAGCGATTTATAAGCGAAAGCAGATTGTTAATTGCGAAACGCAAGGCATTAAGAAAAGAATTAAAAATTAAAGATAAAGATGTTGTTATTCTTTTTGTCGGAAAGCTGATAGAAAAAAAACGACCAATGGATTTGTTGAAAGCTTATGAATTATTATTTAAAACCAAAAACCTAAAAACTAAAACCTATTTATTGTTTGTTGGTGACGGCGTTTTGCGTCCCGAACTTGAAAAATATATAAAAGAAAATAATCTTAAAAATGTAATTTTCACTGGCTTTAAAAACCAAACTGAATTGCCGAAATATTATACAATGGCGGATATCTTTGTTTTGCCGTCCGGCATTGGCGAAACTTGGGGGTTAGTGGTAAATGAAGCAATGTGTTTTGGTTTGCCCGTGATTGTGTCTGATATGGTGGGTTGCGGAGCGGATTTGGTAAAAAGCGGAGATAATGGTTATATTTTCCCATTCGGTGATGTCGAGAAATTAGTTGAATATTTAGAAGAATTAATCCTAAATAAAGATAAAAGAAAAATATTTGGCAAAAAATCTTTTGAAATTATTCAGAATTATAGTCACGAGAAAGATATTGAAGGAATTTTAGAGGCGTTAAAATATATAAAATAATGAAAATTTTATTTATTGGAGATTTAAATGAATATGGCAGAAGTTTTCAGCGATATCGAACACTCGTTGAGCTAGAAAATAAAGTAGAAGCTTTTTCTATGGTACAGGTTCCTTTTGTGCCTGGCGTGAATAAGGCGGGTTTTTTCGAGCGTTTATTTTGGAAATTAAAATTGCCGCTTGATTTAATTGGTGTGAATAAAAAAATTCGTCAAGCGGTGAAATCGGGAAAATTTGACATTGTGTGGATAGAAAAAGGAAATACTATTTGGCCGAAAACTTTGCGCTTTATTAAAAAAAATCAGCCACAAGCAAAATTAGTTTCTGTTTCAGAAGATGATATGTATGCCAAACATAATCGTTCTTTATATTATAATTTTGGATTGAAATATTATGATGTTATTTTTACAACAAAAGTTTATAATTTAACCGAATTAAAATTATTAGGCGCAAAACGAACTGAATTATTTTTAGATTCGTATGATGAAAATGTCCACCGGCCAATGAATTTAAGCGATGAAGATATAAAAAATTTTGCTTGTGATGTTGGATTTATTGGTTCATTTGAAAATGATAGAGCTGAAAAAATGCTTTATTTGGCCGAGCAAGGAATTAAAATTGTTGTTTGGGGGAATGGATGGAATAATTGGGTTGGTAAAAATCAAAATTTAATAATTAAAAATCAACCGCTTTATAGCGATGATTATGCGAAGGCGATAAGCGCCACAAAAGTAAACCTTTGTTTTTTGAGAAAAATAAACAGGGATGAAGTGACAAGCCGGAGCGTTGAAATACCGGCTTGCGGAGGATTTATGATTGCCGAACGGACAAAGCGCCATAAAGAATTTTTTGAAGAAAACAAAGAGGCTGTGTTTTTTGATTCAAATGAAGAGCTTTATGAAAAAATTAAAAAATATTTAGTAAATGATGAGGCGCGTTGTAAAATCTCGGAAGCCGGCCGCATACGATGTATAAAGAGTGGATATAGCATAAAAAATCAACTTCAAATAATAATTCAAAAATTAATCTTATTTAAGTAAATTATTTTTAATTTTTATAATTTTAGTTTAATATTAAAAATATGATTAATCCAAAATTAAGCATTTGTTTACCAACATATAATCAAGCCGATGAATTAAAAAAATTGCTTGACAGTATTAATTCGCAAATAACTTCAGAAGTTGAAATTGTAATACGAGATGACAGCACAAATAAAGATACTGAACAATTAATTGAATTATTTAATAAAAAAATGCAAATAAGGCATTTTCACGGCATTAAAGAGGGTATAGATAAAGCGATAATTTTTCTTATTGAACAAGCCAAAGGAGATTTTATTTGGTTAATTGGAGATGAAATTATATTACCGGACGGAATTAATAGGGTTCTTAAAGTTATAAAAAATAATTTTGAAGTTGGTTTTATTTGGGCCAATTTTTATATTTCAGGAACAAAAAAATTAACAATTGATTTGCCTCAAAGCGGTTTTTTTACCAGTCGCGATGAGATTCTTGAAAAAGCGCTTGCCGGACTTGGATTTATTTCGGCAACTATTTTGAATCGTAAATTAGCATTAACTGGTTTAGACGGAGCTCGTAAAAATATTGGCACGGAATTTTCAAATTTATATTTCACCTTGCATACCATTTCTCAATCAGAGAAGAATTATTATATTAAAGAGTCGATTATTATTAATTATCCGGCAACTAGTGAAGAAATTAAAAAAATAACGACAAAAAATGGCGATATAAATAACCGCGCCTTAGAAGTTTTTGGTTTTAATTTTGCAAACATACTTAGAAATTTTGAAGGGCCATTTTCTTCTTTCGTTATAAGACAAACGATTAAAAAAGTTTTTGGTCAAACTTGGCGCGGCATGTTGGTTGGTTGGGTCGGCGGCTGGGATACTCCAAAAGGCAAAAGAATTAAAATGTTGAAATTCTTTTGGAATTTTCCGGAAGTTTATATAGCCTTTTTATTATTTTTAATACCGCTTCCAATCATTAAAATTTTATATAAAATATATAAAGTGTTTTTCAGCCATAGGAAATGGATTTTTGGAGAAAATTTAAAGAAATTTTTTAGATAAGCAT
>ERZ1292623.2886-Hain-H51-01um-R1-2886-length-15025-cov-19_pt1 | contig 15025 bp, 14 predicted proteins | sample MGYA00564398_ERZ1292623 | MGnify/ENA primary metagenome ERZ1292623 (study PRJEB36523, sample SAMEA6512633) | groundwater metagenome | collected 2019-01-07 | study: AquaDiva: Metagenomics assemblies of 32 groundwater samples
TTTATTAAAGCACTAGATAAAGCTTCTGGATCTTTTATTGATTTAGCACCAGATGCATCAGCTAAATATTCACGAGATCTTGAAATTGCTAGTTGTATGATTAAAGCTGCAATAGGAGCTACTATTGCTAAAGCAAGTAATTCAAATACGTTTCCAGAATCATTATCTCTTCCAACCCCACCAAAAATTGCTGCCCATCTTGCCATAAATACAACATAAGAAATAACTGCTGCTATTGTTGCTGCAATAGTTGAAACTAACATATCTCTATTTTTAATATGTGCAAGTTCATGAGCTGCTACTCCTTTTAATTCTCTATTGGATAATTTATTTATAATTCCTTGAGTAAAAGCAACAACTGCTTTTTTCTGAGTGGGTCCAGAAGTGAACGCATTTAAATGATCAGTAGGAATTAAGTAAATTTTAGGTTTTGGTAAATTCATATCTTTTGCTATTCCTTCAATCATTTTATGTAATTCTGGCGCTTGAGATCTTTTTATTTCTTTAGCTCTATAGATAGCTAAAACTAATTTATGAGAAAAAAATAAAGAACCAAAGTTCATTAAAATTGCAAATATAAAGGCAAATGTTAGACCCGTTCTCCCAAATAAACTTCCTATTAATAATAAAATACCTGTTAAGGCTCCTAATAATATAACTGTTTTTAATCTATTAAACATTTTATCCCCATATAGGAAAATATATATCGTGATTTAAATACTTTTGTTTACTTAAGAAAATAGGTTAAGTTATTTGAAGGGATAATCATTACATAGACTCTAATCTTTTTATTCTTTCTTCTAATGGTGGATGTGTTGAAAACCAATGTTTTACTTTATCTCCTGCAAACCTCATAGGATCTGCAATAAACAAATGACTTATTGCCCTATTGACTCCGGCTATAGAAGGTTCTTTATCTTTTTTTATCTTTTTTAGAGCATTTGCTAAACCTGGTGGATACCTAGTTAATAATGCTCCTGAAGCATCTGCTAAAAACTCTCTTTTTCTTGAGATTGCAAATTTGATTACCTGAACTATTACTGGAGTTAAAATTGCCAAAATTAAACCAATGATAATTATAAAAGTGTTTGCTCTATTTCCCCTATTTCCTCTAGACCAGAAAAAACTTCTTAATAACATATCACTTATTAGAACAGTAATTCCCACTAAAGTTGCAACTAGTAACATAAAACGAACATCGTAATTTTTGATATGTGAAATTTCATGAGCAATTATTCCTTCAAGTTCTTCTCTATTCATCATCTTTAATAAGCCAGTCGTTACAGTAACAGAAGCATGTTTCTCATTGCGTCCAGTAGCAAACGCATTGGGTGAATCTTCATTTATAACATAGACTTTTGGTGTTGGAATTCCTGCTGCTATAGACAATCCTTCTACAGTATTAATCAAAAAAGTGTGTTCTGGTTTTCTAGCTTCCCTGGCATGAGTCATGGCCAAGATCATTTTATCACCTGAAAAATAACTAATTAATGTAAAAACTAAAGAGATAATTAAAGCAACAACTAGTCCTAGGTATGGATCAAAAAAGATATAACCGAAAATGAATCCTAATAGGATTATTACTACAAAGAATAATGAAATTAAAAAAATTGAATTTCTCTTATTTGCACTAATCTCATCATAAATATTCATTTTATCTCAAATCTAGAATTTTACTTTAACTGGCTTTTTTGCTTCTTCTTCAATTTCAAAGTATTCTTTTTCCTTAAACCCAAATAATGATGCAATTATTTTAGATGGAAATGTTTGGACTTTTTGGTTTAAGGTTAAAACTGAATCGTTGTAAAATTGCCTAGCATAGGCTATCTTACTTTCTGTTCCTGAAAGCTCTTCTTGTAAATGTAAAAAGTTTTTGCTAGCTTTTAATTTTGGATAATTTTCAGCTACTGCAAAAATTGTTTTTAATGCTTCTGTTATCTGATTTGATGCCTGTGCTTTTTTAGCTAAAGATGGATTCATTAATGATGCTCTAGCTTTTGTTAGACTTTCCAAGGTTTGTCTTTCATGCTTCATATAGCCTTTTACAGTTTCTACTAAATTTGGAATTAAGTCATATCTCCTTTTTAATTGAACATCAATTTGGGCCCAAGCATTTTCTATTCTGTTTCTAATCCTAACAAAAGAATTATAAGCTAAAATAACATAGAATATTATAACTATTAAGATTATTATTAAAATCCAGATTAATGGCGACATAGAAAATAAAAAAATTTACATTGGTTTAAATACTTTACGCATGTGGAGTAGATATATTTTAAGAGAATGGCATACAATATAATTATTGGAAGAACAAGAGCTGATAGAGAAATATTTGGTGAAAAAGGAACTATTTTTTTAGGTAAACATTATGTTAAAATGGGAGAAACTGTTTCTTTAAGTAACAAAGTTTTAATGGATGTAGCAAAAACTCATGTAATATTAGTGAGTGGAAAACGCGGCTGTCTGACTGGGGACACTTTGGTTTTTACTAGTAACGGTTATAAAAAGATTGAGGAATTTGATGAAAAAAAAGACAGGATCTATTCTTTTGATAAGAAAAAAGAAAAATTTGAGTTAGAAAAGGCAAAATTATTAAAATATGCTATTGATGAAGAACTGTTCAATATTAAAATGAGTGATGGACAAGAATTGATTGCCACTTCTGAACATCCATTCTTAGTAAAATCAAATAAGAAATATTCCTGGAAAATTGCTTCTGAGCTTACTAAAGAAGATAAGATTGTAAGCATACTTAAATTGCCAAAAACACAAGCTAGAGGAACTATTGGTAGAAAATTAGCAAGATTATTGGGTTTTATACTTGCAGATGGAACTCTTTTTGTTCAAAAAGGCAGATTTAAAGATGGAAGAGGTTATTGGTATAATGGAACTAAAAAAAGATTGAGAATAATCAATGCACAAGAGGAAGTATTAGTTTGTGCCAAGGAAGATCTTGAAAGTTATTTTAAAATAAAAGCAAAGAGATATGAAAGGAAAGACTCTAATTGTGAAGTTATTGAGACCACACAACAAAAAGTAGTTAATAGATTTATTGGTCTTGGTGTTCCTGTTGGAAAAAAATCTGACAAGATTAGAGTGCCAAAAACAATCTTTCTTTCTCCTCCTGTTGTTATGGTTGAATTTTTAAAAGCTCTATTTTCTTGTGATGGGTTTGTTAGCAAGGAAGGGGCTAATCTAGAATATTACTCTAACTCTCTTAATTTTTTAAAGGACCTGCAACTTCTTTTGGGTTATTTTAGTATTCATAGCAAAATAAGAGAGAAGAAAGTTACATGTAATGGGAAAAAGTTTTTGAGCTATGCTCTTTCTATTTGGGATTATCAATCAATAAAAAATTTTGAAGATCATATAGGCTTCTTCTCAAATGAAAAGAGGAATAGGCTTAAAAAAAGGAAATTTTGGAGGATGTCTAGAAGGAAGAAAACTCAATATATTTCAAATGAATTGTTTTTTGAATCTATAAAAGAAATAGAAACAAAGAAAACTAAAACAACAGTTTTTGATTTGAGAGTGCGTAAAAATCATTCATTTATAGCCAATGGAGTGATTTCTCACAACTCTGGAAAATCCTATAGTTTATCCGTAATAGCAGAAGAAATGGCAAGAATGCCAGAAGAAATTTCTAAAAATTTATCAATTATTATGTTTGATACTATGGGCGTTTTCTGGACAATGAAATATCCTAATGAAAGAGATGAAAAATTATTAGAAAAATGGAATTTAAAGCCTGAAAGTATGAAAATTAATTTGTATGTGCCAGAAGGTTATTTTAATAGATATAAAGAAAGGAATTTACCAGCTGATTATTCTTTTTCAATAAAAACTAGTGAGTTAGATGCTGGTGATTGGGCTAATGTTTTTAATATAAATGTTACTGATCCAATTGGTGTTTTAATAGAGAGAGTTATTGAAGATTTAAAAGATGAATTGGGAGATGGATATGATTTAGATGATATTATTAATAAAATAAGGAAAAACAAAAAAGTATTAGAATCTGTAAGAGATGCAGCAGAAAACAGATTTGTAAATGCTAAAAGATGGGGTTTGTTTAGTTCTGAAGGAACTGAGATAAGTGATTTAGTAAAAAGAGGTGAAGTAACTGTAATTGATACTAGTGCTTATACTCAAGTTAGTGGTGCTTGGAGTATTAAGAATCTAGTTTTAGGAATGGTTGCTAGAAAATTATTGGCTGAAAGAATTGTTTCTAGGAGATTAGAGGAATTAGAGAATATTGAAACTAGTCAGAGATATTTAATTGATGTTGGAAGAGAATTAGAAAAACCAATGATTTGGTTATTTATTGATGAGGTTCATGAAGCTTTGCCAAGAGATGGAATAACACCGGCAACAGATGCATTAGTTCAATTATTAAGAGAAGGTAGGCAGCCTGGTATCAGTTTAGTTTTAGCTACTCAACAACCAGGAGAAATTCATAAAGATGTTTTAACTCAATCAGATATTGTTTTAAGTCATAGGTTAACTGCTAAGAAAGATATTGATGCATTAAATGAAATGATGCAAAGTTATTTACTTGCTGAAATTCAAGATTATATGAATGGTCTGCCAGGTGAGAAAGGTTCTGCTATTATATTAGACGATAATTCTGAAAGGATTTATCCAATGAGAGTAAGGCCTAAATTAAGTTGGCATGGTGGAGAAGCTCCTAGTGCTATTAAGTTTAGTAAGAAAGAAGAACTTACTGGGCTTTAGTTGTAGAAATCTATTCCCAAGATTTTTGTTATAAATACATCTATTTCTTTGATTTTATTTTTATTTAGAGAAACTTGTAAACCGTAAAAGGCTGGTTTAGTGATAAGGAGACCTTCCTTTATTAGTTGTTTAGCCATTTTATTAATATCTTTCCCCAAATGAGATGGAAAGCCTTTTTTTAAGGTGTCAAAATGTGTGTGAACTCCACCAATTACTTTTTTTCTTCTTAGATTATATAGTATTGTAGCTTTGATTATCTCATCTGTAAGCTTCATATGATTACTACAGTGAGAGAATATTTAAATGTTTCTAATATTGAAATATAAAAACATAAATAGAAATATTTATAAAGATCTAAAATATTGAAATTGTATGGAAAACGAAACAGTTTTTGTAGAAGTATTTGGTAGAAATCCTGTAATAAAAGTCCTGGATTTTCTTATAACTTTTCAAGCTTTTGATTACCCTTTAACTGAGATAGCAAAAAATTCAGGTGTTAGTTATTCAACTTTACAAACTTTTTGGGATAGATTAGTTAATAGTAATATAGTAATAAAGACTAGGAGAGTTGGAAAATCTGATTTGTTTAAATTAAATACTAAGAATCCTGCGGTTAAACAATTAATAAAATTAGATTGGAATTTGATTAAAGGTTCCGAAATAAAGGAAAAGATTGTTGCTTAATTAACTTTAAAGTCTATACAAACCCTATAGGTAAATGGAGCATAATTTCCACATTTTACAATTTTTAAAATCTTAAATTTCTTGAAACGTTTTTTTACTTTGTCATTTAAATTTTTAAATTCTTTTTCTTGTGCAAATGTGTAGAAATGGATTATTCCTTGTCTTTTGATATATTTTTTTGCTAAATCTAAATAATCTTCTGCAGTTTTTGGTAATGGCATTAGAATTCTGTCAAATTTCTTTTTTAGTTTGGGTAGTACTTTTTTAACATCACCTTTGTATAATTTAAGATTATTTACTTTATTTAAAACTAAATTTTCTTTTGCTAATCTATGTGCTATTGGATTAATTTCTATTGCTGTTATTTCTTTTGCTCTTGTGTTTTTAGCTATCTCTATAGGAATAACGCCTAAACCAGAAAACATTACTAAAACTTTTTCTTGTGGTTTTATTTGTTTTATTACACGTAAGCGTTCATTACTTGTCCTTGGAGAGAAATAAGTTTTTTCTACATCTACTTTTAGAATAACATTATTTTCTTTATGAAGAGTTACCTTATTTTTTTTGCCAAAAACTATTTTAACTTTTTTTAGTCTGTATTTTCCTTTATGAGTTTCTGATTTATAAGCAACTGTTTCTATGTTTTTTATTTTTTTAATAAGTTTTTTAGCTTGTTCTTTAGTAATTTTTTTATTGAATATGGCAATGTTACCAACTATTTCATAAGAGGTCATTTTGTCCAAGAATCAAGTCCTTTTTGTCCTGTTGGTTTTTTTGTTAATTGTTGTAGAGTTTTATCTACTCTTTCCTCTGAGAATTCGTGTTTATCTACGAGAAATTTTTTTATTTTTTCTTCATCTGGAGATGACCATTTCAACTGATAATTTTCCATTACTGGCATTGATTTGAAAATTGCGTAGATTTGTTTCCAATTAAAGTCTGGTTTTAATTCTTTGAAAATTTTATCAAAATCTTTTTGAGTCCTAATTAGATTTAAAGCTTTTTTTGAACCTATTCCTTTAATTCCTTGAGGATTATAATCTGTACCTGTTAATATTGAAATAATAATTAATTGATCTTGGTTTATTTTTAGACTTTTAAGAACTTCCTTTAACTCTATAAGCTCTGGAGTTATTTTTATTGTAATCCCTGAAGGTAGTTTTCTTCTTTTAGATAAAGTTAAATTTGTTACAATTCTTGGGCATTTGTAAAGTAAAGGATCTACGTCAGAGGTGGCTGCGGCCCAAACATCTTTTTTTCTACATAAATAACTGATTTGTGCATCTGCCTCGCTTGGCGCTTGTATTACTGGCAAACCTAGAGATTTAAGTAATATTTTTGAACCCTCTATAATATCCCTTGATAATCTGGAAGTTTGCTTAGCATACTTCCCCATTGATTCGAAATCTTCTTCTTGTTGGGCTTCTTGAAACTTTTCTTCAGCAACTCTTTTCCTATACTCGCGTTCTTCTTGGACATGTGTTTTTAATTCTGGTGGTTTTCCATCAAATATAAAACAAGGTTCAATTCCTTGAGACATTAAATTTGAAATTCTTGAAAAAATACCTACGTAAACTGAAGTAATATTTCCATGAGAGTCCATTAATGGTGCCCCTTCTTGTGAGCGAATGGAGGATAAAAATTGATAAGCCATATTAGAGAAGTCTACAGCAATCTTTTTTCCTTTTAAATCTGAGAAATCTATTGCTTTCTTGTTTATTATACCAGATAGTTTAACTCCCATTACTATTCTATGATTTAAGAAAATTTATAAATGTTACTTGATTTTTATATAGGTCTAAAAGATGGTGATAAAACATACTTTTTTAAAACATAAGGGAGGTTTTTATAATTATAGGATCCATAATAATAAATTAGATCAACACTGTAAGGGAAATGGTTTTAATCCTTTATTTGATTATTTAAATGATGTTTTTGAAGCTTGTCCTAATGAATATTTTAATAAGGGTCCTAGAAGTTCTACTTTAAAGTTTAAATTAGTTGATGATTTGATAGAAATTCAAGGACATGAAGTTTCTAGTTTAGCAAGATATGGATTAGAAAATAATAGATATAGGTTTAATGATGATCATTCAAAAGTTCAGGTTTTTATGTTGGAAAATGATAATAGTACTGTAGCAATGGAAGTGCCTATATGGTTATTCCCTAATGAAGTTGGCGCATATAAAAGTGTTTTTGGAAGTAGTGATGTTTTAACAGGACATATAGATGTTTTAAGGATAGAAGATGGGAAAATTTGCATTTGGGATTATAAGCCTAATGCTCAAAAAGAGAAGTATGCATCTACACAAACATTTTTTTATGCTTTAATGTTGAGCAGGAGAACTGGCTTAAGTTTAGATAAATTTAGGTGTGGTTATTTTGATTCGAATTTTACTTTTTTATTCAAACCCGAAGAAAGTTTTTTAGAGGGATTGAATGAACAAAAAATATTATTTTAATTTTTTCTTGAATTTTTTTAGATATTTTGATAATATTTTATCTATTACTTTTCTTTCTACCCCTAGTAATATTGCTCCGAATAAAATAAACATTAAACCTGGTATGAGTGGGATAATAAGACCTATAATCCCTAGAAATAGGAAAATGACACCTATTGAGGTCCAAAAAATTTGTGATGGTTTAAATTTCATTTTAATAGTTAAATAGTTTTGTTTGTTTTGATCCTTTTAATATATCATCAAAATTTAATTTAAAAAATACTAGGACCATTTCTGCTATTGGTTTTATTTGTTTATTTATATAGTGATCATAATCTAATTTGTGTTTTAATTTTTGTTTTGGTTCGGGACCATCAGTTGTTATATAATATTCAATTATATTTGAATCTAGTTTATCTAATTGACGTGCTGCTTTTACGTGAGGAGGAGTTGTTTTAACATATTTCTCTAATTCCTTCCTAATTTGTTTTCTATAGATCAATTTATTATCATATTCCCCTTTCCTAATATCGTGAATAAACTTCTTTATGTAAGAAGAGATTTCCTTTTTATGGAATATCCTATCTAATATTCCTTTTTGGAATTCTTGTGCTGCTCCAGTCCAATCTGATCTTACTGATTCAATTCCTATAGTTTCTAGTTTTTCTTTTCCATCTTTTATTAATAACCCTGCGTATCTTTTTTTTGCTCCTTTTTTACCTGATCTTATTTTTGGCATTAAGAATCTAAGGTAATTTTTTTCAAATTCTAATTCTAGAAACGACTCGCGGTTATATCCTTTTTTTATAAAATGTCTATAGAAAATGTTAATGTCTTTTTCAATTTTTTCTCCTATTTCATTTGCTTTTTTTTCTGATTCTGTGTTTGCATTAACAAAATTAGAATCGGTGTCTGCATATATAACTTCTAGACCCATTTTATTTATTTTTTCTGCTGTTAATTTAACAAAATATTGTCCAAAATGGGTTATTGCATTTGCAAAATCCATACTAAAAAATCTACAAGATGGCGAGGCCATTATTCCGAAAAATGAGTTCATTAGTATTTTTATTGCGTATCTTGCTAGTTCGTTTTTTTCTTTTCTCGCTCTTTCACGCTCTTCCCATAAAGTTTGGATTATTTCTGGAACAATACCGTTCTCATTTCTAAAAAAGACTTTATTTGGTGCCTGAATAGAATTTTTTTCTTTTTTCTTTCCTAAAAATGAGGCAGGATCAATATTAAACGTTCTCATTACTGAAGGATATAGAGATCTAAAATCGAAAACAAGAACATTATCATAAATTCCTGGTTTTGATTCCATCACATAACCTCCTGTTATTGAACTTGGTTTGTCTGAGAATTTTCCTGTTGGGGCTACCAAATTTCTATCTCTGGCTTTTTTTAAATAAATTGAGTCAAAGGAAGCAATTGAAGCAGAAACCCTATCTAATTGCATTCCTGTTAATAATGACCTTTGTATTGATAATTCTAAAGTTCCTGATTTGTTTATTATATCAAAAACAAGCTTGGCATCATTTAAATTATAATCAACAAGTTTCTTTGGGTCTTTTTTGTAAATTTCATCTATTTTTGATTTATCCTCGATTAATTTCTTTTTTCCTAGTATGTCTTTAGCTACTGTTTCAAGTTTATAGTCTGGTACTTTGACAAAAGATGATTTTAAAAGTGATAATCCATCTAATACTTGTCTACCTATTAAATCTGCTTTAGAATCTCTGAAAAAGTTTTGTTGTAATTTGAGTTTAGAATTTGAATTATCCCTTCCTAAGTTAAATGGAATTTTATGTTGTTTAAATTTATTATTTAAGAAATTTAGATCAAAGTCTATTACGTTCCATCCAGTTATTATATCTGGATCTTCTAAAGTTAAAACTTTATGAAAATTTTCTAATAATGTCACTTCATCATAACAAGAAATTGCATCAGGTATTCTGTTTTTTGAAACTATGAATGATTTTTGGTATTTGTCTGAATATAACGATAAAGAATAAAGTTTCTTTCCATCTATGGAGGTTTCTATATCTAAAGAAAGAACTTTTAAATTATTTGGCTTATAATCTGTAGGTTTTAAATTTGGTTCTTTAAAAATCCTGTCTACTCTTTCACCTGTTTCATATTCTCCTTCTATTTCTATAGAACCTTGGATTTTTTTATCTATTAGAAACCTATAAGCAAACCTTATGTCTGCTTCATAGCATTCTATGTTATTATCTTCAAATAATTCCCTTATTTGAGGCACATCAGAAGGTATATTAAGAATAATTTTGGTTACTGATTCTTTATTGAAATTAGTAAATTTAGTATTTTCAAAATCAAATTTTTCTAAGTTTTGAGCTTTTTTTAGATCTTTAGATTTTATGAAAAAATATGGTTTGAATGTATTTATTGTTAAGAAAGATTGACCATTTTCTAGTTTACCATATAGATTGATATATGCTTTACCTTCTATTATTCTATATGTAGGATAAATAATGAAACCTTTCATTCTTTCTTAAAAATTTCTTCTTTATTCATATAATATCTGTTTACAGACTTTTTTTATATACTCTTTATGTCTTAAATCTAGTTATATCTCTTAAGTTAATGGGCACTTCCTTTTTTATAAGCCTTCCCTCCATATATATTGAACCTTTTGCATTTTATTTCAAAAGTAATGAGCTTCTAACTATAGTCTTTAGTATAACAATCTTTTTAATTTGGATTTATAAAAGAAGAGGTATGTGGTATAAAAAGTATAATTGGAAGAATAATCCTTTTTCAATTAGGGTAAATCCTAGCATATTTGTTGGTTTAGGTGATATCAGAAAGAGGTTAGCTAGCTATGTTGAAGGCGGGAATATAGTTTTGATTGTTGGTGGTAGGGGTGTTGGAAAAACTTCGCTTCTTAAATGGTTGGAAACAAGATTAAAAAAACATAGCTGTTTTTATATGAATGCTGAGGCAATAAAGGATGGGTTTAGTATTATAGACTTTTTAATTGCAAATCGGCCTTTTTTAAGAAGTTACCCAAAAAGAGCTGTTCTGCTTATTGATGAATCACAAAGAATTGGTGAGTGGTTTAGAATAGAGGCGCAAAGATTATGGGAAGCTGAAGTTATAAAAAGTTTAGTTTTAGTTCATGATGGATTGGCAGTAGATGGTTCAGATATTAAGGATTTTTCTGCTAATTTAAAGAGTAGGGTAGGGGATAGGATAATTTATCTCAAAAAATTAAATAAAGAAGACGCTTATGATTTGATCAGGATAAGATGTGGAAGGTATATCCCTTTTGATGGATTAGCTATGGATGAAATAATTAAAAGGTCTGACGGAAATCCCAGAAAAATATTAGGAAATTGTGAAAGGGTTTGTATTGAAAGTGATAAAGAGAAAATAAGTAAATATGAAGTTGAGAAAATACTAAAAATAGATCATGTCTCTCCCGATGTTATCAAGAAAATAAGGTAGATTTAAAAATAAAATATGTTCTAATCTTCTTATGGAAGATTATATTAAATCTGGTAAAATTTGTAAAAAAGCTAGAGAATATGGAGTTAAATTAATTGTAGAGGGAGCTAAATTATTAGATATAGCTGAGAAAGTTGAAGAGAAAATAAAAGACCTTGGAGGAGAAAGTGCTTTTCCTGTTGATGTTGGATTAAATTTTGTTGCTGCTCATGATAGCCCAAGATTTAATGATGAAAGAGTTATTAGTAGTGGTGATGTGGTTAAGTTAGACGTAGGAGTCCATGTAAACGGGGCTATCACTGATTGTGCTGTAACTATTGAAGTAGGGACTAATAAATATAAAGATTTAATTAATGCTTCTGAAAATGCTTTGAAAAAAGCTATTGAAATAGCTAAACCTGGTACTAAGCTTAGGAATATAGGTAGAGTAATCCAAGAAGAAATCCAAAAAAAAGGCTTTTCTCCAATAATTAACCTATCTGGGCATGGTCTCGGTTTATATGAAATTCATAAAAGTCCTACAGTACCAAATTATGATAATAATGATGAGCGTAAATTAGAAGAAGGAATGGTAATTGCTATAGAACCTTTTGCAACAACTGGAGAAGGTAAGGTTATAGAAGGAAAAGAAAGTGGGATTTATGAGCTATTGAATGAAAAAAATATTAGGGATGATAGGGCTAGAAAGGTTTTGAGATTTATTATAGAAAATTATAAGACTTTACCTTTTTCTGAAAGGTGGTTAGTAAAAAAATTTGGAAATATTGCTAAGTTTGCTTTGTTAAGTCTAGAAAGAGAAGGAATAATAAAACAATTTAAGATTTTACCTGAAAAAACTAAAGGACAAGTTAGTCAGGCTGAAAGGACTTTGATTGTTGGTAGGGGTGTTATTAATTAAGAATTATAATCTCTAAATGAGTTAATTGATCTAATTGTTTTTTATCATATCCTCCTCTTACTAAACTACTATAAAATTTATAAATCTTCTAATAAGATCAACCTAAGTAACTTGGAACTTTCTGTATTGCTGCCCTTGCTCTTCTTATGTAATTATTTTCTATTTCTTGATATATCTTTAGATCTTCATCAAGTATTGAAGGTTTAATCTTTGTTAAGGCTTCTTCAAAGTTAGGCATATCAACGTTCCTTGACTTTATATTTTTTCTTAGAGCTATTAAGGCTGCTTCTCTGCATACTGCTTCTATATCGGCTCCAACATAATTCAGAGTTTTTTTTGCTAGCTCTTTTAAATTTACATCCGGACTAAGAGGCATTTTTTCTGTGTGTATTTTAAATATTTCTTCTCTAGCTTTTAAATCTGGAACTGTTGTTGATAATATCTTATCAAATCTCCCTGGTCTTAGCAACCCCGGATCTAACATATCTGGTCTATTGGTTGCGGCTAATACCACAACGTCATTTAATTCCTCTAAGCCATCCATTTCTGTTAATAATTGATTAACGACGCGTTCTCCTGATCTTGAACCTTCGTCTGCTCCTCTTCTACTAGCAATAGCATCTATTTCATCAAAAAAGATTATGGTTGGGGCTGCTTGTCTTGCTTTTTCAAAAACTTTTCTTACTCCTTTTTCAGATTCTCCAACCCATTTAGAAATTAATTCTGGTCCTTTTATATAAATAAAATTAGCTTCTGCTTCAGTTGCTACTGCTTTAGCTAGCTGGGTTTTACCTGTTCCTGGTGGACCATATAATAGGATTCCACGAGGGGCACGAATTCCCATTTTACCAAATACATCTGGATGTTTTAATGGCCATTCAACTGCTTCTTTTAATTCTTGTTTTAACTGCACTAACCCGCCTACATCTTCCCATTTAACATTTGGTGCTTCAATTAAAACCTCTCTTAAGACTGAAGGTCTTACATTTTTTAATGCTTCTTTGAAATCAGTATCTGAAATCATTAATTTACTCAATAACTCTTGAGAAAGTTTCTTATCTTCCATCATATTTACATCTGGTAAAACACGTCTTAGAACATTCATAGCTGCCTCTTTACATAAAGCAGAAATATCTGCACCAACAAAACCATGAGTAATTTCTGAAAGTTTTATTAGAGACACGTCCTTATCAAGTGGCATGTTTCTTGTATGAATTTTTAAAATATTTAATCTTCCTTTTTTATTTGGTACCCCTATTGAGATTTCACGATCAAATCTACCAGGGCGTCTTAGTGCAGGGTCTATTGCGTTTGCTCTGTTAGTTGCTCCTATAACGACTACTTTTCCACGACCTTTTAAACCATCCATCATTGTTAATAATTGGGAAACCATTCTTCTTTCTACCTCTCCAAATGTTTCTTCTCTTTTAGGAGCCATAGAATCAATCTCATCTATGAAAATTATTGAAGGTGCATTTTTCTCTGCTTCTTGGAATATTTCCCTTATCTTCTTTTCTGATTCGCCATAAAATTTTGAGGTTAATTCTGGTCCATTAACTAACAAGAAATTAGCATCTGTTTCATTTGCAACTGCCTTAGCTAATAAGGTTTTGCCTGTTCCTGGTGGACCATGTAATAGAACTCCTTTTGGCGCTTCTACTCCTAATCTTTCAAATATTTCTGGATGTTTTAATGGAAGCTCTACCATTTCTCTTATTTTTTTAACTTCATCTTCTAAACCACCGATATCCTCATAAGTAACATCAATAGCGCGTGTATCATCTGATACTTCCATTGCTTTTGAAGAAACTGATAAAATTGTGTTCTCAGTAATTATAATTGGCTCATTTGGATTTGTGTCTGCAACTATGAATTTTAATGAGCCAAAACCAAAACCACCCATAAAACTTTGTTCAAAAACATCAAATATATCTTCAAATGGAGATCCTGTCATAGTTCTTCTTCTAGATTTCGTTCCTCCTAATGCAATTATATCTCCTTTTAATACTGGTCTTCCTAATAATGATCTTTTAAATAATTCAGGATCTGCTTGAATCATTACTCCTTGTTGTGCGGGGGCAATTGTTACTGATTTAGCTTCTTTAACTTCTGCTTTTCTGATTTTTACTAATTCTCCTATTCCAGTTTTAGCATTCCTTCTTAGAATTCCGTCCATTCTAATTATTGATTGCCCGATATCTGTTGGGTAAGCCCTATCTACTATTCCTACTGTTGATTTTCCACCTTCGATTTCAATGATATCTCCAGGTCTGACACCTATCTGACGCATTGTTTGAGAATCAATTCTAACTATACCTTTGTATGCTTCCTCTTGTAAGGCTTCTTGTACCTTTAATTTTGTTTCATTAGCTTTTGTTTTAAACATTTTAAAATCTCCTCACCTTATTGAAGGATAATGATATCCTTCCTGGTTCCTCTAGTGATAATCTTATTAATTTGTCTATTTCCCTGTTAATTTCTTCATGGAATAAAATAATTTCTTTTGGTATTGATACAGCATATGAGTTTCCCACTAACCTTAGTTTTACTTGGAACTGTTTACTTCTAAGCTTATTAAAGTTGTTATACTCTTCTAAATCAACTGGATGGTAACTTATCTTATTACAATTTGGACATTTTTTAGCCCTTAATTCAAAGCCATCTTTAAAGACAGTTGTGTCAATAGTTTCAGAACTACATTTATTACATAGAATTGTGCTATTAAATATATCTTCCATGTGTATACGTTAGGTGTATACAGCTTGTATATAAATGTTTTGTTTAACTTGGCTTTGCACAA